>Ga0210383_10002045_pt1 | contig 18275 bp, 17 predicted proteins | sample IncBWC14OmetaG_FD_160072 | JGI IMG/M metagenome (GOLD analysis project Ga0210383, IMG submission 160072) | Forest soil microbial communities from Barre Woods Harvard Forest LTER site, Petersham, Massachusetts, United States - Inc-BW-C-14-O ...
TGGAGATGTTTCTTTATTCCGGTCGAGAAGGAGAACGGAGCCGGTCCCAGCCCTGAAACCCTACTCTCGTAGGGTCCTCCGATTCCGCTCCCCTCCCGCGTTGGGATAATCGCTGAAGTAAGCGGGGGCAACAATACAGCCAAGGCGTTAGGAACCTCGGTAACTTCCTGTAGGCACCGTCGCTTGTGTCGCGGACGAAAGCCGAAATCGGATTTTGCGCAGCGCAATAGGAATTTTTTCGGGCTGGGGATGGAGCTATTCCATACAGCCATGGACTCGTGTGTGCGAAATCGAGTGCTAGGCCTCTACGATTTGATTTCGAACTGCGTATCGAACCAGTTCGCTTACGGTGTGAAGCTGGAGCTTGCGCATGATGTTCGCGCGGTGGGTCTCGGCCGTTTTGACGCTGATATTGAGAGACGACGCCACCTCTTTACTGCTCTTGCCTTCTGCAAGGAGCTGTACGATTTCGCGCTCGCGTGTAGTGAGCCTGTCGCGAAGAGTGGTGGGAAGCTCGGGGCGCATTCTTCCCTCTTTGAAACTTGTCAGCATCACTTCCGTGGCTCGTGGAGTGAGAAACGGTTTGTGATTGGCGAGGGTCTCCACTGCAATGATCAAGTCGCGGTCCGAATCGGTCTTTACGATATATCCCCTGACGCCAGCCTCGAGGATGTCGCGGATCAGTTGATCTGAGTAGTGCATTGAGAGAATCAGAATTTCCGTGTTCGGCGATTCCTTGCGAATTCGCTTCGCGGCGTCCACGCCATTGAGATCCGGCATGCTGATATCGAGGATCGCGATATCCGGCTTCAATTCTTGAGCCATCGTGACAGCTTCCCGGCCGGTGTGAGCTTCTGCGCAAACTTCCCAGCCCGCGTGTGAGAGAAGCATTCCTCTAATACCGCGGCGCATAAGGTCGTGGTCGTCGGCAATCAAGATCCGGAGCGTTGGCACTGTGGTTCCTCGCAAAAAGGATTTGTGTGAGTAAGTATGTACGCTTTGGCCCGGTTGAACCAACACGATAAATCGCCACAATACAGCGGCGGGCGGGCCACTACTATCGGCCTCATCCTGTAGGTGGGGTGGGAGTTTCCTGTAGGCGCTAAGAGATTGTATTAAGAGGGTTTAAGGGTAAAACGTGAATTCACTGGGACCGATATGCGACGAGGCGCGAATTCCAGGGACTTCGACAGGTATGAGAGACTACGACGTTTTTGGCAGATTCCTGCCCTGAAAAAAGGGTTTGTGCTGACCCATCGCTTCTACGGCGGCTACGAGCCAATTTGCCTGGGATTTTAGTAAGTACCCGCTGGCTCCCACTTTTTGCGCCTGCTGCACGATTTGCGTGGAGTCATGCTGCGTAAATATCAGGACTTCCGCAGTCGGAACCACCTTCTTGATCTCTGGAGTAGCTTCCAATCCGCTCATCTGCGGCATCGTGACGTCCATGATCACGACGTCGGGTTTTAGCTCTTTCGCCTTCCCAATCGCTTCTCTACCATCGACGGCTTGCCCGACGACCTCCCACTCTCCGCGCGTGCCCAACAGCCGCTCCAGTGCCGAGCGGACCGCCTTTTCATCATCAACAATCAAAATTCGAAGATTCGCCATCAATGATTCCTTGGACATACTATCCGATGAGCATTCGTTGGCAATCACCATTCGGGCGATGGTTGCCATCACCGCTAAGTCGAAAGCAATCCGCTGGCCATGCATCGGAGCAATTCGCGAAACGCGTGGCGAATTGCGAAATTTGTACCCGAGATTTCGAATTATTACACTGTAGAAAAAAGTTCTTCCTCGGCCCCGTTCCTGAGTGCTCGCAACGAGATGAATAGGCGGGAGTTACAGTGAGGCGGATAATCCGAATGTGGTAGCCCGATTGCATCATCCTCTTCAGGCTGGCGCCGTATGTGTCGGCCAGTTTGATCCTACTTTGCGGAGGACGAACGTGAACCGGACCTATGACATTTTCAGAGGAGCTCCCGGTGGCGGGCCGATTTGGATAGAGGCTGTTCAAGGCTTAAAAAAAGCTAAGGATCGTATCGTCGAGCTGTGCAATGTAGATCCCGATGAATATTTTGTCTTTGATTCCGTTACAGCTAAAGTAGTCAACGCGTTCGCGCCCCAGAACGATCTGCATCATTTTTAATTCAGTCTGCCGCATCACTACAAACGACCCATCAAGAAAAGAATCAGAAGCACGACGAGCACTAAACCGATGCCCCCGCTCGGGTAATATCCCCAGTCTCTGCTATGAGGCCACGCCGGCAAACTTCCGAATAAAGCCAGCACCAGCACGACCGTCAAGATGATGAGCAACATTTGAAATCCCTTTAAATTGCCTTGTCCGGAAGATTAATCAGGCTAAACTTTCGCCGCAGTCTGCACCATAAAGGAATCCCTGTAGGCAGGGTCGATAGTTCTAGTAGCTGCTCTGCTCGCGAATCCGCGAGCGTTTATTGAAAAACCCCTCGTCGAGCGTAAGGCGGAATGCACGACGACTTACATCTTGTTCGGTATTCCGGCACGAAGTGATGCTATTCACTATGCTTGAGTGACACGGCTACTCGCCGATGATTTTTGATATCAGCGTTGGACCGCGAGTTATCAGCCTGTTCCGGAGATTTTAGAGAGCACTAAAATCAAATCGAGGAGAAAAAGAATGCCGAGATATGGAAAAGCCGCGGGCAAGAGCGTCGAGAGTGCGATGCGCCGAGAAAAGCGGGGAACACTTCGATCGGGAAAGGGAGGAAAAGGCGGAAAAGTGACGAGCCGCAAACAGGCGATTGCGATCGGCCTTTCGGAAGCGCGGAAGAAGGGTGCGAAAGTACCGAAGAAAAGATCGTAGCAACCACGTCGTACCGCTAGCGGCAAACTGTAGAACGGGCGTCGCTGAGGATCGTGTCAAGTCGACAACGATCAAAAGTTGCGGGCGAAGGGTTCGAACCTTCGCCCGCTTCGTTTTTCAGCAGCTGATTAGTGCTTTTCCTTCGGAGCGCTTGCCGACTGATGTGCCGGCTGCTGCTTCTGCTCCAAGTGCTGTTGCTGCTGAACGTGCTTTTGCTGCAACTGCTGAGTCTGTTGCTGGTGCTTCTGCTCTACCTGTTGATTTCTTGCGTCGTTTGCCTTTTGTTTCTGCAGCTGCTGATGTTCTTTTTCCTGATTTTGCTGAAGTTGCTGGCGTTGCTTATCCTGCTGTGCGCTCAGCTTAGCCTGCTGTTGCTGGTACTTCTGATCGGTCTTGGTGTTCCCAGTGCTCGCTGCTGGATGGCGCTCAACCGGCGGCAGGTCTTTAGGGTGAACCGCTGTGTTCGTGTGCGATCCGGAGGCCTCTGACTTAGCTGGCGGGTTGTAATGACCTTCGGAGGCAGGCGTAGCTTCGTGAAATGCTCCAGGCTTCGAGGTAGCTGCGATGGGAGGCTTACCGTGATTTGCGGAAGCTCTCAGCTCAGGATTCGACCGCGCCGCTTCCACGTGCTGCGTTTGAGCGGCGACAGGTGGAACGTGGCGCTCCTGTGAATACGTTTCTTCTTCCCGAGTTGGACGCTCGTTTATGCCGCCGGTACCGCCGTTGTAACTCACGCGGGTTCTCGTTTCGTTGACCACTCTCGTCTCGTAAACATTGTGAATTACGGTCACGTTCACGTTGTTTACAGCACGATTGTAGAAAAAGTGCCCGTTGTCCCAGCGTCCACCTTCATAGCCGCGGCCGAAATAACCATAGCCATAGTTAATTCCACCATAGAAGCCGATGTGCGGACCCCAGTAGCCTTCATGGAAGATGAACGCGCTTCCACCCCAACCCCAATAACCGGGAGTCCACAAGAAGCCGACTTCCGGCGCTTCCACCCACGTGCCGGGAACCCAGTAATAGTCCTCGCCGTCCCAAGCCCAATAGCCCGGAGTCCAGATGTAACCGTCACCAGGGCAGACAGGCTGCGCGTAGACGGGTAGTTCGGGCGGGCCAAAGGAAACCGACACTCCGACCTGAGCGAACGATGCGGCCGGCAGGAACAAAAGTCCGGCAGCTAGCAACAGTGCACGAAAGAAACGCATATGCTGTAAGCCTCCTCGATTTTTTTCGACGATATAGATTTTGTAACGATGATCGCTAGAACTCACTCCTGCCTCTTTCGCAGGTCACTTCTGGTGAGGAACCAATCGTAGGTAGAACCTACATCCCTATCAATAATTTTGATGGATTGAACATTTCTTTACCATAGGGTTTTGCCTGTAGCCACAAAAACCCGGCCGCAGTTGGCCTAATATGGCTTTTTTCAATACGCAACACCTGGCCGCCATCGTAAGCCTCGCTTTGCTCACACGCTGCCGTTCATATCGGCTGCGGAGAAATTTTATTGAGCTGAACGCTGGGGCGGCCGGTAATCATCGAGCGAACTTTGTGGCCGACGCGACGCTACCTACGAAGCCGCGATTGGTTCGGGAGTTGCAGCCGGTGCGCCTTGGAGAGCCTCAACAATCTCCGCCAGCGTAGTAAAAGCCGTGAAGCCCTCCGCTAATCCTAACCGGCGGTTCAGCTTTGATGGGTCGCCCGAGAAACGCCAGAGGCCGACAATTATCTGCAACTTCGGATTTTGCGCATGCAGCTTGGCAAAAAGCGAACGCACGTGTGGGATCGCGAATGGCGGCAGTGCCGAGATGCAAACAACTTCAGGCTTTTCACTCTTCACTTGAGCAAGCATTTCTTCTGTCGTGCTGAGGGGCAGGCATTGCGCTTCGTGGCCAGCGCGTTCGAGAACCTGGGCGAGCATCGTACCGACGATTTCGTCGGCTTCGTCTCGAGCGGGCAAGCAGAGAATTCTCCTCGCATGGTCGAAGGCTGCTCCAGCGGACTCTGCCGGCGCGGATTCCGTTTCGCCGGCGCTGATAGACCCTTCGGCGCTGCGCGGCTCCCAAAGTTCGTCAATCAGCTCTCTCGTGCTCTGGCTGATGAATTTTTCAGTTTCGTCTGCGAGACGATTTCGATGGCGGTCTTGCTCGGCCAAGCTAAGCGCGGGGATTAAAACCGAATCGTAGAGATCCTCGAGCGTCGTCTCTTTCAGATGCTGCTCCAATACTCCGCGCGCCTCTTCGTGATCCATGGCGAGCAGGCGTTGATAAAAGCGGGAATCGGGCGTCAGCGCAGGCTCGTCTCCCAGAAGGATGTGAAGAAATCTGAGCTGCGGCACGTGTCTTCCGACGACGAGGAGGCAAACCGTAAGAGGGGTGGAGAGAACGAGCCCGATCGGGCCCCAAATCGCCGTCCAGAAAATCGCGGCTACGAGGATCGCAAGAGACGAAATCCCGGTGTGAGCTCCATACAACATCGGCTCCACGAGATTCGACACCACCAATTCGGTGACTAAGAACAGGACGAATGTAAGCAGTGCTTGCGACCAACCAGGAAAAACTGCCATTGCCAAGAGCAGGGGCATGATGCCCCCGAGCGGCGGGCCGACGTATGGAAGAAAGCGAAGAATGCAGACAATCACACCCCAGAGAAGCGCTCCCGGTAATCCGATCAAATGCAGACACACCCCGATGAAAACTCCGTAAAACGCGTTCACGACGAACTGCAGCAGCAAATATCTGCTGACGCGCGCGCTTGCATCATCGAGGGTTTGGGTAACGAGGTGAAGATGTCCATCACCCGCCAAAGAAATCAGACGATTTCGCAGATCCTCCCGTCGAATCAGCATGAAAATTGTGAACACAAACACAATGAGCGCACTCGCCACCAATCCCAGCACGCTTTGTACGGATTCAAGGGGAAGGGCCGTCGACTTCACGACTTCCACTGCGACGGGTTTGGCCGGTTGACTCGAACGGTTGGTGGCGGGGTGCGTTAAATCCGAACCATCTGAATGAGATCCAGTGGGAGGGGCAGCAAGATCCTTGCTGATTTCCGTCATCGTCTGCGAGGCGTTATCGATCGTGTGATTCGAAGATAAGTGAATCGAACTCAGCTTCGTCTTAATGTTTGTTTTATATGAGGGCAGTTCATTGACGACGTCGCCGAACTGTTTGGTTACCGTCCACCCAAGCGCGCCAAACGCGCCGATGGCCAAAACTACTACAAGCAGTGCCGACGGGATACGCCCGAAGTGAGCGCGCTCAAGGAGTTTCACAACAGGCGTCAGAATAAAGGTGAAAAGAAGCGCAAGAGCAAAGGGGATCAGGACGATTCGGGCGAAATACAGGGTGGCGATCGCGGTAACCGAGACGACCACGACGAGAAGATGGTAGAGATCCTTTGATTGATAGGACCGCGCCACGGGGGCACCCGAGCCCGGAAGTCTCACGCTCGATTAAAAACACTCATGAGCAGCGAAACTAGAAATAGAACAACAAATACGTAGAATAGAAGCTTCGCGATTCCGGCTGCGGCTACCATCACTCCCGCGAAACCGAAAATGCCGGCAACGATCGCGACCAGCAGGAAAATCAAAGCCCATCGCAACATAACGGCCTCCTCATAATTCCTTCCGCCATTCGTAGCGGGCCTAATTCGTCGAACTAGCTTTCTGATCCCTTACCTGTAGTTCGTTGACAACCTGTTTTACGTTCGGCACACCGGATGCGATCCGTTCCACCTGGGTGCGGCGGATCTGCGAGTTGACACTGCCTGTGAGAGTCACGACGCCATTTTTCACGTCATAACTTACGTTCTTCTTAGCTCGATTCTGAATTAGAGCCGCGTCCACATTTTTCTCGATGCCTTTGTCCAGATCGGAATTGATCGCCTCGGCATCTTTTTCGGCGCCTGGCGGCAGTACTGCTATCTGATCGGAGACCACCTGGCCAGCCGCCAACGAATTCGCTATCGACTCGGCTTGCCGCTTGTCAGAGTCTGCGGGCACGTGACCAGCGAGCGTGATGACGCCCTTATCGCGATCCTGGCTTACGGACACATCTTTATATCCGGACTGGTCCAGTGATTGGCGGATTCCGCTTTCGACATCAGGAGATTTTGCCGGAGAATTCGAACAGCCGCCGAGCGTGACGACCGAAAGAACCGCTCCGAGAACGATGCTGTGGGCAATTGAGCTTGAGTTCATGATGAATTTCCTTTCCGTGAGCTTGGAGCGGATTAGCGAGCTTCGAGATCGTATTCCGACGGCATTTTCGAGACTATAGAGAGAACCCTTTAGATATCGGCTTAAATAGCCTGACTCATTAGGGGTGCAAGTTTGGGAACATTCCGCGGGCAACCCACGCGCCGGCAAATCGGTTTGACTGCCGGGAAAAGAATCGAGTACAACTGAGATTGACCATGAGTGACTACCGCCTATGAACCCTGTCTTAAAGAAGGTCTGGTATACGCACTACGAGAGTCCTCTCGGAGCGATGCTCCTCGCGGCGGATGAAGATGGCCTGCGAATGATCAGTTTCGCGCAGGGAAGCCGCACTCAGCGCTCTCGACCAGACTGGCATGAAGACACGGCTCCATTCGCGGAGACGATTCGGCAACTGCGTGCGTACTTTGACGGAAAGTTGAAAAATTTCGATGTGCCGCTATCGCTCGAAGGGAGTGATTTTCAGCTTCGCGTGTGGCAAAACCTGCGCGCCATCCCATATGGAGAGACGATTTCGTATGGCCAGCTGGCGTGCCGCATCGGCAATCCCAAAGCAGCACGAGCGGTGGGTTTAGCGAATGGCTCAAATCCAATTCCGATTATCATCCCGTGCCATCGCGTGATCGGGAGCAACGGTAGCCTGGTTGGTTACGGCGGAGGACTTCCAATCAAGAAGGCGTTACTTTTAATCGAGGGACGCCCGGAGTTTTCGCGTCGTGCTGCAACTCAATTGAGCTTCGGTGCCAGAGCTTGAAAAGGGCTTGAAATAGGAACCGGCTTCGATTGCGAGCGCCGACGATTTCCTTCCGTTAGTCTACAGCCCCTGTTTGCCAAGACGCTTCAATGTGCGGTGTCGAACTTTCCCGAACGTGCGATTCAGAAAGTGCTCGCGAGTAAGAAACGGCAACACGGGCGAGCGTCGCTTTTCCACTCTGGATCGCGCGCGATGCAGCCGCTCATCTTTGCCGAACAGCGCAATAGCGGCGTCGATTGTATCGAGCGCCTTCTCCCGCCGCCCCGCAAGCGCATACACTTCCGCAAGGTTCAAATGAAATTGAGATTCGCTGCGCCTGAGTTGAACTGCGATTTCGCACAACTCGGTGGCTTTGTCCCATTTGCGCTCGGCGCGCGCTATCGTCAATCCGAGGAACGAGAGATAGAAAGGATTGTGCTTCTCCGATTCAAACGCCGTGCGCATGTGAACGAGGGCCTTCTGAGGATATCCATTCTTGAGAGCCTTGAGACCTTGCTTAAACTCGGCCACCAGATCGAGCTGAGTCGTTGCCATCGCGTCATCCCCTCGCGATCCGAGACTTCTCGGAGAGTTCGTATTCAGTTTTGGGCGGGACGCTACTTTAGAAAGTATTGAGGGAGGAAATCTACTGTCCTTAGGGACAGTTTTATCGACCGGTTTGCGGACGAGGTGCCTCGGCAAATCAATCCGCGAGATTTTCCCGGGTTATCCCTTAGCTCTCTGGAACAACCTGTCACAAAGTACTATTGGAGGCTCCCGAGCCATTCGCAACAATAATCCTGCCGTCCGAAATCCTGTGAATCCGGGTTTGTGTTCGTTGATCAACCACCCGGCTTGGGGCACAGAATGAAGGCTCGACTATTCGTTTGTGGCGCCATTCTCGCGGCCGCAACTTGCGCGCACGCCGATGCAGTTAGCTATGCGCAATGCGGCACTTACGACGCCTACCTTTTACTCTACAAAACGACCGAGCGGTTTGAAGAGCTCGGCAAATTGCGGTGCGGCGAGAAAGTGTACGTGCTGAACCGCGCGGGCAATTACGCGCAGGTCCGCACGGTTGACGGCAGGCTGGGTTGGGTGCGCGCTTCCGATCTTTCCGATGCGCCTCCGCTCCCACATGGCGACTTCAGTTTCGGATTGACCGAGCAGCCAAAGCCTTTCGTAGCTGTTGCACCCAAACCTCCCGTCGCTGCGCTGACGAACGATGACATCCTGGCAATTCACGCGCAGCACCCTGGCTCCGACCTGATTCTGAAGAAAATCGCGTCGAGCCGATGCGCCTTCGATACCACGCCGCCAGCGATCCAAAGGCTCAGCGCCGCGGGTATCTCTGACAAGGTTCTCCTGGCAATGCTCCAGGCGCCAGTAGCTACCGATGCGCCTGAGCGCAAGGCGGCGGAGAGTGTCGACGTCAAGATTCCGGACGGCACCTCTTTCGAGGTTGAGCTTCGCGGAAATGTGTCTTCGGAAGAAGTGCAGGAAGGAACGATTGTGGAAATGGTTGCCGCGGAGGACCTCGTAGTCGATGGCGTGCCCGTCGTCGTTCGCGGATCAGTGGCGCGCGCTCGCGTTCTGGCAGTGAGGCCTCCCGGATCACATGGCGGCGCAGGCGTGGTGGCTTGGTTTATGCAGGATATCGTGGCGACGAACGGCGAGCGGATTCCCGTAAACTTTGCAGTGAAGCAACCGGGGAACGACCGCACGCGAAATTTTGAAGGTTACCCCTATTTCCTGACTGGATACCACAAAGACAATCCGGTGATCAAAGCCGGCGATAAGCGATTCCGAGTTGTCGTTCATGGCGACACGATGCTGACCGTCGCCCAATCGCTCACGGCTGCCTTGCCGGCGTCGAAGCCAAAAGCACAATCGGTTCGCCAGGTCTCCACTCAACCCGCGGAACGGCAAGAGGCCTCGCCGTCTCCCGAACCGCCAGCCTCAGAAGAAAAACCCTAATACCCGTCACTCTTTATTCGTATCGCAGCGCCACGAGCGGATCGACGCGTGTTGCCCGGCGAGCCGGAATGTAGCATGCGAGTGCGGCTACCGCGACAAGCAATGAAGTCGCGACTGCATACGCGACCGGGTCAAGCGCTCCGGTATTCACGAGTAGGTTCCCGACAACCTTTGAAGCAGCGACGGAGAGAGCGACTCCGATCGCGAGACCAACCAAGACGAGTTTCAATCCGTGGGACAGCACTAGACCGAAAATATTCTCGCGCTGCGCGCCAAGCGCCATCCGAATTCCAATCTCATGGATGCGCTGGTTCACGGCGTACGAAATCACCCCATACACGCCGACTACCGCGAGCAGCAGACCCAGCACGCCGAGCGCGCCCGCAAATTGAGCAGCAAGTCGCATCAACATAAAACCATTGCCGCCTTGGAGCGAGGTGGTCATCGTCATCACGTCGAACACGGGCAAATCGGGAGCGATCGAATGAACCTGATCTTCGATTGCGCGTGTGAGAGTCGTTGGTGGCACAGAGGTTCGGACGTGCAGCACACGAACCGAGGAATAATCCTGCGTGAGCGGAACGTAAAAATAGGGGCGCGGATCTTCGGCGACAAAAATATACTTTCCGTCACGCGCCACGCCGACAACTTCTACTTCCGGGGCCATGTTCGTGCCGTAGCGGAAATGATGCCCAATCGGATCTTGTCCGGGCCAGAACTGGCGCGCCATGGTTTCATTGATCACGGCGACGCGCGGTGAATTGGTTTGGTCATACTCGTCGATTGGCCGGCCTTCGATGATTGGAATTCCCATCGCGCTGAAATAGGATGAGTCGATTTTGTTGTGCGGGAACCGCGGGATATCGCTCTCCTGCGCTCCCTCTTGCCCTTCCCTCCACACTTCATTCCATTGGCTGTAGTAGCCCATTGGGGCCGAGTAGGCAAAGCTCGCGGATTCCACGCCGGGCAATCCGCGAACACGTTCACCGAATTGGCGGTAGAAATTCTGCCCGCGCGCTTCGTCAAGGCCGAGCTGCTGCACGTCCATCGTGAGATTCAGCACGTGATTGGGATTCAGGCCTAAATCCATCTTCTCGGCGCGCTTCAAACTCCGCAAGAACAGGCCCGCAATAATAAGCACCACGAGTGATCCCGCCGCCTGTGCGACGACGAGCACGTTTCTAATGCGATTGTGGCCAGCGCCGCCGGTGAGCGAGCGCCCGCTCTCGCGCAGCGTCACGTTCAGATCCATTCGCGACGCTCGCCACGCCGGCACGAGTCCCGCGAAGAGTCCCGCCGCAATCGCGATGGACGCCACGTAGAGGAACATGCGCCAGTCAAATGGAAGATCGGTGCGCAGAGGAAAGTCTCCCGGCAGACGAATCGCTTCAATCCACCTCATCAGATAGAGGCCGATCGCGATTCCGCCGAGAGCTCCGAGTGCGGAGAGAAGCAAACTTTCCGTCAGCAGTTGGCGGAACATGCGGCTGCGGCCTGCGCCCAGCGCGGCGCGAATCGCCATTTCTTTCGAGCGCACGGAGGCGCGCGCCAGCAAGAGGTTCGTAACGTTGACGCAGGTAACGAGCAGCACGAGTCCGACGAGGCCGAGGAACACACTGGCGATCACGGGCCAAGCGCTGGCAGAGGATGCCTCCGGCCGCGCCAACTTTTCCGAGATCACGTCGATCTGCATACCTTTGTCCGTGTCGGGATATGCCGCGCCGAGGCGGTCGGCTATCATTTGCAGGGAAGCCCGTGCCTGCGGAATCGTGACTCCCGGTTTCAGGTGCGCGAGTGCGCGCAATTGACGCTCGCCGCGGCCATGGAGAATCTTTTCAGAATCTGGAGTGGCGACGATCGAAGCAAGCGGGGCGTACACATTCGACTCAACGATGAAGAACGTCCCGTGAAATTCCTTTGGCGTGACGCCGACAATTGTCGCCGGTTTGCCGTCAAAATCAACGGTCTTGCCGATCACGGAACGATCGCCGTTGAAGCGCTGCATCCAATACGCGTAGCCGAGAACGAGAACCGGGTCTTTCCCCGGAACTTGACCTTCGGATGGGAGAAAGATGCGTCCTAAAATCGGCCGAATGCCGAGCGACGCGAAATAGTTCCCGGCGACGTACGTCACCAGAACGCGCTCGCTGCGATGGTCGGCGCTGAGACCCGCGAAATTAATCAAGTAGGCGGTCATGTCCGAGAGCACGTTGTTCTGCATTTCGAAATCTTTGAAGTCTGGCAACGAAACTTCATGCGGATAATTACTTTTGGGATCGTGGCAGGCGACGACGACGAGGCGGTTTGCGTCCTTCACCGGAAGCGGGCTGAACAGAAACGAGTTCACGACGCTGAAGACAGCGGTGTTCGCGCCGATACCGACAGCGAGGGTCAACACGGCGACAGCGGTGAATCCCGGGCTCTTCGCGAGCATGCGGATTCCGTAGCGGACGTCCTGCCAGAAGTTCTTCATTGGCACACCTCGATTGTTGATGGAGGTACGCTGCTCGGCTCTTAAATGTTCACTTCAGCGGGAAGGAAATCTAGCTGCCAAAGAAATTGCGGGCCAGGAACAGGACATTGGCGGGTCGTTCGGCGAGGCGACGCATAAACCAGGGGTACCAGAAAGTGCCATAAGAGATCAGGACGCCGGAGCGGTAGCCTTCCTGCGCCAGTCGCAATTGTTCGGCTCGCTGGATTCCATAGAGCATCTGAAATTCGAGCCGGTTTTTTGGCACTCCTTGTGCTGTGGCCCATTCAATCAGGCTCGTGATTAACGCGCGATCGTGAGTTGCCAAAGCGGCACGTACTTGCGCTTTACGGGCTTCGGGGCTTAGCAATCTCTTCGCCAGCTCCATGTAGCTGGAATCCACATCTGCTTTTTTCGGGTATGCAATCTCAGCCGGCTCGTTGTACGCGCCTTTTACGAGGCGGACGGCTGCGCCTATGGCGATCAGGGCATCGAGATCCTTCCCGGTACGATAGAGATACGCCTGGACGCAGACACCTACGTTTGCATACACGCGGCGCGCGCGAAGATAGAGTTCGAGGGTCACGTCGACGTAGGGGCTTTGCTCCATGTCGATCCAGAGCGTTTTTTGCGGCGGTGAGTGCTCGATGAGTTTCACGAGGTTCGCGTAGCAAAGCTCGCGATCGAGATCGAGGCCAAGCTGCGTTAGTTTCACAGAAACTTCGGTGGGTAGATTTGCGGTGTGAATGCGATCGATGACGCCAAGATAATGCTGCGTGACGGATTCAGCTTCGGCGCGATCCGCGATATTTTCGCCGAGATGCGTCACAACCGTGGAGACTTGTTTTTCAGCGAGTTGGCTTGCGGCGGCGAGCGCGTCTTCGATGTTCTCGCCGGGCATGAACCGCGTCACGGTGCGCCGCAAAACACCGTATTTCGGCGCGTTTTGGCGCATCCACGGACTTTGCGAAGCCATCAAGATCGCGCGACGCATCAGGCTCATTCGTTCGTCTCGCTTCCGCGCAATTTATCGGCTCGAGCCCAGCGCTTTCACGAAGCGGTAATAGAAATCTACACCCGCGTAGAAAGACCAGACTTGCAGACGCTCGTCACGGCCGTGGGAGCGATCGTCGTTCGGGTCCATCCACATTCCGGAAATTCCGTACGTTGGAATGCCGGCAGCGCGTGAGTAGGCGCCGTCGGACGCACCCGTTTCCATCACCGGCACCACGGGAACCCCCGGCCACATTTCGGCGGTGACTTTCGCGAGCGTGGTCATCAAATCCGATCGCAGCGGTGAAGGCAGATTGGTTCTTGCGACGAGGCCACCGGTGAGCACCGGGGTTACTGAGATCTTCGGATCGTCGAGAACTTTCATGATCGTAGCCCGAATCTCATCCGCAGTGTGTCCCGGCAGAATCCGGCAGTTCACGTTGGCGCGAGCCATTTGGGGCAATGCATTATTGGCGTGCCCCGCATCGAGGCGAGTGGCGACGCAGGTGGTGTGCGTGATTCCGTTATAAAACGGCTTTTGCGAAAGCCTCTCGAGTGCAGCCGCGTCAGGCGGGTTCTGAAGTACGGCTTCCATGTCAGCGCCGAGCTCGCCGCCGACGATTATGGACATGAGATGGAGATAGGAGCGAGTGACTTCATTGAGCTCGAACGGAAATTTATAGTGCTCGAGCCGCACCAAACCATTCGCGAGTTCGTAGATGGCATCGTCAGCAACCGGGAGAGAACTGTGACCACCCGAATTCGTGACCTTCAGCTCAAAATCCTGGTAGAGCTTTTCGCTGGCTTGGATTGCGGTCATCGATTTCTTGTCGCCTACCATCTGAAAAGTGCCGGCATCGGGATTCAGCGCATACTCCGCGTCAACCAGGTCGCGGTGATTTTTCAAAAGCCAGTCGACGCCGTTTGATTGGCCGCCTTCCTCGTCGGCGGTGAGAGCCATGATGATGTCGCGATCGGGCTTAAAGCCTTCCTGTTTCAATCGAATCATCGTCATCATCAGGAATGTGTCGCCCGACTTCATGTCGATCGAGCCGCGGCCGTAGAAGTAGCCGTCCTTTTCAAGAAAGACGAAAGGATCCACGGACCAGTCTTCGCGGCGCGCTTCGACCACGTCGAGGTGCCCGATCATCAGGATCGGCTTGCGAGCACCCGTGCCGTGAAGCCGCGCGACCAAATTCCCTTTTCGCGGATTCGGTCCTCCAATGTATAGGTCGCTTTCCGGATAGCCGGCATCGCGTAAGCGCTTCGCCATCGCCTCAGCTGCCGTGGTGGTATTGCCGACGGAGTCCGTGGTGTTGATTTCGATGAGCTGCTTGAAAATGTCGCGTGCGAGCTGATTCGTTGGCGTGAGCCGATTTGTTGCGTCGTTCGACTGCGCGCCACGAGATACAGGAATCGCGAGGCACACCAGAATCGCGAGCGCGAACAAATTTCGGGGCGTCATTTGGTCTCCTGAGTTGAGAAAGGGGAGACTACCAAAGTATGGATTGGGACGCCACTTCGACACACAGATGGCGAACGGAAATTCGGGCTAAAACGGGGGCGGGGAGTATGGTTCGGCCGACGGCGATTCGAGAAGAAAAATTGCATAGCGATATACGGCGACTTTGGTTGCGTCAGGGACTCCGCCGGCAGCGAAGATGTCGCCGAACGCTGCGTGGAGCTGATGCATTTGTTCTTCGGGGAGCAAGCCGAGAAGCTCGCCGAAGTGGTTTTTCGATTTGGTGAAGGCGTCGGACTCCTCCGGCGTAAGGGGCGGCGGGTTGAAATTTTTCTGTTCGTACTCACGATAAAATTCGTAGCGAAACTGCTTTTCGTAAAGTGCGGCGTAGGTTTTCTTTACTGAGTCGGCCGGCGGATCCGTGGCGACAAGAGCCTTGGCGCTGAAGTCGTCGAGCGCGTTCTCGAAATCACGAAAATTCCCGCGTGCGCCCATGAGCGGGCCCTTGCCGGATTTGCCTAGCGTTGCGGCGAGGCTATTCGTTCGCGCGTCATAGCATTTGCCATAGGCTGAGATGGCACGAATCGTGATTTGTTGGTCGGCGCCTTTGGCCGCATTGAATTTTTTCACCCACTCGACGGATGGCATCTGCAGAATTTGCGTGCACGTGAGGCCGAGACGGTCGGCGGCTGCGGATTGGTTCTGAACGGTATCAGCCCGTGCGCCGACACTCACGAGAAAAGCAAGCGTGACAATTGCATGAGCAAAGAATTTCACGGGATTGCGATTATAGCGGCAATCTCGCGGGACAAAGTCAGGTTCTCGCATATCGTGTGTCCAGCAAATCGAGTTCGTATTCCAGCTTGCGGAGAGTTTCGTCATTGATGCGATTATGGTTGCGAAGGTTAAGGATTGTAGCGCGCTGTAACGAGCGGAGGTGCTGGGAAATAGCGAGGTAACGATCGTAATGTTCCGGATCCCGTCCAGGATCGCCGGACGCTTTGGCGTCCAGAAGGCTGAGGCGCTGGCGCTGAAGCCGAATAAGTTCGTCGTAAACCGGCTCGATTTCGGGGCCTTCGCTTTCACGGGCTGATTCAAGATAGGCAAGGGCAGCTTGCACCATGGCGCGGCGGGCTTGCGTTTCTTCTTTGTTTTCTCCATCGGCGTCCGCCAGCCCTAGCCAGCGAATCAGGGGCGGCAGCGTGAGCCCCTGCAAAACGAGCGTGACGAAAATCACCGAGAAAGTGAGGAAGATAATCAAATTGCGTTGAGGAAAAGGCGAGCCGTCGTTCAAGAATTCGGGCAGGGAAATCGCAGCAGCCAGCGCTACGACGCCGCGCATACCCGTCCAACCGATAATAAAGATCGATCCCGGATCTGCAAGTCTCTCCGGCTGATGGAGCAGCCGCCGTCGAATGAGATTCGAGAACCAGGCTCCTGGATAAACCCAAACAAGACGCAGAAAAATAACGAAGCCGCTGAACTCCGCACCGAGAATCAGCAGACGACCGATCGTGTATTCGTGAATTCCCTCGAGGACATAGGGAAGCTGCAATCCGAGAAGGATAAACACAAATCCATTGAGGATAAACGTGAGCGTCTCCCACACCGCAGAGCCTCTGAGGCGAGCACCGATCGAGAGGTACAGCGAACTTTTGTGGCCGAGGTAGAGACCGCAAACGACGGTAGACAGAACGCCGGAGGAGTGCGCGCTTTCGCCGGAAAGATAGGCGATATACGGAGCGATGAGACTGATAGTGATTTCAATCGATGCGTCTTCGATCTTCGATTCGAAGTAGTTTATTACCTTACCCACGACGAGGCCGATCGCGATGCTGGAAAGAATAATGAATGCAAGACGTTCGCTGCGAACGGCGATTCCGGGAATGTGCCCGGAGAGGACGAAGGCGACTGCAAATTCGAGCGCGAGCAGACCGCTTGCATCATTGACGAGACTTTCGCCTTCGATCACGGCGGTGATTCGCTTCGGGAGGCCAATGCGTTGCGCTATCGACGTAGCGGCGATGGCGTCCGTGGTGCAGACGACGGCGCCTAGTACAAGGCCGAGGCGAAAATCGAACCCGGGAAGTATCCAGTGCGAAAAATATGCGACTCCGCGAACGGTGAACAGGACCAGTCCTAGCGCGAGCATGGTAATGCTGATGAGGTTGTAGCGAAATTCCCGCCATGACGTGACAAACGCAGACGAGAACAGAAGCGGCGGCAGTATAACGAGGAAGACGATGTCGGGATTCAGCGCGACGTGCGGAATGCGCGGAAAGAAGCTGAGAATAAGGCCGCCGATGACAAGGATAATTGGATAGGGCGTGTCAAAACGCTTGGCCAGTGCCGCAAGACCCGCGACGAAAAGCAGCAGCAGGAGAAAAATAAATTCGACGCTGTGGATGCCGGCGGCTTCCATATTCGTGTCGAAATAAAGATAGCTCATAACGCGGCGGAGGGCACGCGGCGTTCCTACTGTCGAAAATTACTTTTCGGAGGACTTTGGGCGCTTTCGAAGAACGACGCGCTCGGTGAGGACCTCGAGAGCGCGGACGAGGCGCTTTTTGCGGACTTCGGGAGATTTCGCGGAGAACCAGCGGAGGAATTGCATGCGGCCTGCGACCGTGAGGCGTTCGAATTCTTTTTTGAGGCGCGGACGGGAGCTCAGGGCTGCTTGCAGCTCGGGAGGGACGGGAAGTTCGCGCGTGGCAAGGTCGAGTGTTAGCGAGACGCCGATCACTTCGCCGACATCGGCGCGAGCGGCTTTGCGGAGCGTGGCGTTTACCTGCAAACGATAGCGCCCTGCGCCGGCCGGGACGAGCGTGGTTCGAGTGTTACGATGATTCGAAGTAGCGACGACGGGGATATGTTTTGGTAGTGCTTTCTTGTTACCGACCGTCGATACTCGCGCCGCAAATTCCTTCGCGAGCGCGACGCCGACATCTTCAGGAACGTCGACGTAGCGCAGCATCCAGATTTTGTAAATCGTGGCGAGGAACTGCCGGCCGCTGGAACTCATCACCGTCAAAATACCATGTGCGGGAAAATAAAAAAGGCTCCGATTGCTCGGAGCCTTTTTTGATTTAAATCCTGGCGGCGACCTACGTTCCCGCGCAGTTACCCGCGCAGTATCATCGGCTCAGCAAGGCTTAACTTCCGTGTTCGGGATGGGAACGGGTGTGACCCTTGCGATAAGACCACCAGGAAACTTGAAATCGAAATTCGCCTCTGAATGAAAAGGGGAATTTCGATGAGCAACTGAGGGAAGTAGGGAAACCACAAATTTCCACAAGAAAGTAATGCAATGTGGAAAGGCTGCTTGACGATTCTCACCGCGCGTTACCCTTCGTCGCCAGCCAACAACAGGCTAACTCCTCAGGACAACACTACGTGTTGAGAAAGTTTTATGGTCAAGCCGAACGGCCGATTAGTACGGGTCAGCTACGCGCATTGCTGCGCTTCCACCTCCCGCCTATCAAAGTCGTAGTCTTCGACTGGCCTTCTTACCCCCCCGCAGGAGGGTTGGGAAACCTTATCTCGAGGCGAGCTTCTCGCTTA
>Ga0210383_10002047_pt1 | contig 18271 bp, 12 predicted proteins | sample IncBWC14OmetaG_FD_160072 | JGI IMG/M metagenome (GOLD analysis project Ga0210383, IMG submission 160072) | Forest soil microbial communities from Barre Woods Harvard Forest LTER site, Petersham, Massachusetts, United States - Inc-BW-C-14-O ...
GCATGCCGATCGCTTCCCGATGTTCACCGTTCCCGATGCGTCTTACCACGGCCTGGTCTACACCGATCACTTCGGCGCGAGCGCATATATCGCGCGCTGCCGCACGACGTTTCAGCGGACGATGGGATCGGTGCTGTCGCCGTTGAGCGCGTTTCTATTGCTCCAGGGAATCGAGACAGTCGCGTTGAGAGTCGATCGACACGTCGAAAATGGACGGCGAGTGGCCGAGTTCCTGCGCGACGACAAGCGCGTCGAGTGGGTCAACTATGTTGGCTTCGACGACAACCCGTATCACGAGCTGGCCGGTAAATATCTGGGCGGGCGCGCGTGTTCGCTGATGACCTTCGGGGTTCGCGGCGGCTATCGCTCCGCGGCGAAATTCTATGACGCGTTGAAGATGGTCAAACGCCTTGTGAATCTAGGCGACGCCAAATCGCTGGCGTGTCATCCGGCTTCAACGACCCATCGACAGATGTCCGCGGAGGAGCGGCGCAGCGCGGGCGTCACGCCTGAGATGATCAGACTGAGCGTCGGAATCGAGCACGTTGACGACATCACCGCCGATCTCGACCAGGCGCTGAACAGTGCGACGTAACCTGCGAGAACGATCATGATCAAGGTACGGTCCGGGCCTTGCGGCGCAACATTGAGGGACGTCTCGCGCGGTTTGAACCTGCGCGACAGTGCCCCGATCGTGATCGGGCTGGTTAACAACATGCCCGACGCGGCTCTGCAAGCCACCGAGCGTCAATTCTGCGATCTGCTTGGCGAAGCGTCGCCCGGTCTTCTGATCCTCGTCAGGTTTTTCTCGATCCCCGACCTTCCACGTTCTGAAGCTGGCCGCGCGTACGTCAACCGGCGCTATGAAGATATCAGGGAAATGCTGGCGGACCGGCTCGACGGCTTGATCGTCACGGGAGCGGAGCCGCACGCAACGAAGTTGTCCGACGAACCCTATTGGTCCGCCATGACGAACATTGTCGATTGGGCGCATGACCGCACCACTTCGGCGGTCTGGTCGTGCCTTGCGGCGCACGCTGCCGTGCTTCACGAGGACGGCATACAGCGGCGCCTGTTTCCCGAGAAGCTTTCGGGCGTGTTCGAGTGCGAGAAATCGGCGGACCACGAGATTGTTTCTGGCAATCCGTCTCGATGGCGCGTGCCGCATTCGCGACACAACGATTTGCCGCTCGATGAACTCGTCGCGAAAAACTATCGCGTCGTATCGACCTCGAGCGAAGCCGGCGCCGACATGTTCATCAAGCAGGGCAAGAGTCTCTCGATCTACCTGCAGGGCCATCCGGAATACGACCCGGCCGCATTGTTTCGCGAGTATCGGCGGGACATCCGCGCCTTCGTCGCCCGCGAAACTGACCGCTATCCGAATTTGCCGCACGGCTACTTCGACGATGAAACCACGCAGGCGTTCGGGGAGTTCCGCGCGCGCGCGGTCGAGGATCGCAAGACGCACGTCCCCCTGAATTTCCCGGAAGCGGAAGCGACGCTGCCGTACGACTGGCATGATCCCGCCGTGCGGCTGTACACGAACTGGCTGTCGTATCTGGTGGAACATCGGCACCCGGACAATCGCACCCGCCGGTCGCGCTCTGCGGGCGCGTCGCAAGCCGCCTGAAGCGGCCTGCATTGCCGATGCCCCGACGCAGGAAATCCGTCCCGCAACTGAAAAGGCGCCGCGTGCCATCGGCGAGCGGGTCCAGTCTTTATCCGCCGCCAGCCGATCGCGCTCGCATGGATGATCTCCTTACGCGGGAGTTGATGCGCGCCGACGATCGTGTGGCGGAAGGTCCGGTTACCCCCAACCAGAACCTGTCAGGCTTCAGGAGCGAACTGGCCGACTTCGATTTTCGAGAGCCGCGCCCGCTCGACGAATTGTTATCCTGGACTATCGACCAGATGGAGCATGGCCTCGTCCATGTGACGCATCCGCGCTACTTCGGCTTGTTCAATCCGGCGCCCACCTTCGCCGCTCAATGCGCCGATCGGATCGCCGGCGCGTTCAATCCTCAACTCGCGACTTCGACCACTTCGCCGGTCGCCGTTGAGATCGAGGCTCATGTAATCCGTGCTATCGCGCGCCGCACCGGGTTTCCGCCGGACGCTGCGGGTCATTTCACATCAGGCGGATCCGAAGCGAACTACACCGCGCTGCTCTGTGCGTTGACCAGGGCGACGCCGGATTTTGCGATGAGGGGAGCCCGCGCTTTCGAAGGCCCTCCCGTCATCTACGTCTCGCGCGAAAGCCATCTGGCGTGGATCAAGATCGCGCATCAGTCGGGAATCGGCCGAACCGCGGTGCGCCTGGTCGCGACAGACGGCTTCGGGCGTATGGATCAGAACGCCTTGAAGGACGCGATCGTCGGCGATCGCCGTGGCGGATTCGTGCCTGTGATGATCGCGGCCACAGCCGGCACCACCAACGCCGGCATGATCGATCCGCTGTGGGCGTGCGCCGAACTCGCGCGATCGAACAACCTCTGGTACCACGTCGATGCGGCCTGGGGCGGCGCCGTTATCGCTTCCGATCGGCTGCGACCGGTCCTCAACGGCATCGAGCGCGCAGATTCCGTCACGATCGACGCGCACAAGTGGTTCGCGACGACGATGGGATGCGGCATGTTCATCACGCGGCATCCGCACCTGCTCTCGCGAACATTTCAGGTCGCGACCAGCTTCATGCCTTCCAACCACGCCGGCATCGACCCGTACGTCAACTCGGTTCAGTGGTCACGTCGATTTCTCGGACTTCGAATGTTTCTGTCGCTCGCGGCGGCCGGATGGGCCGGTTATGGCGAGCACGTCGAGCGATCCGTCGCACTTGCCGGGCTGCTCAAAGACGAGTTGTCAACGCGGGGATGGGAGACTGTCAACTCGTCACCGCTCGCGGTTTTGTGTATCAAGCCGCCGCCCGGTTTTGGCGATGTCCGTTCGATCGTGGCGCGAGTACTCGCGTCAGGCCGGGCGTGGATCGCAGTTGCGTCGTTCGAAGGAAGCGATGTGATCAGGGCGTGCGTGACTCACGGCGAGACGACGCCCGCGGACGTCCTCGAACTCGTGCATACGTTGAATCCCGCCGACGAGACGGAGACCAGCAGCCGGCGCGCTTGAGACTGTTCTTGTCGGGAGCGTCAGGCGCGGGTTCTTTTCAAAAACTCTGGAGTCGGATCAGGCGGCATGAGCCGCGCTGTGCGCAAAATAGGTTTGATCCCGTCCTTGACCGACTGCGGCAGCGCCGCCTTCAGGAATCTGTACAGCGGGCCGCGCTCGACCTGTATCGTGTTCGGCTCCGCGTCGTTGAACTCCGGCCGGTGCGATTCCACCAACTCGTTCGTCAGGTGCGACGAAAGGATCTCGGCTCGACGGTTCTTCACCGCAACATAAGTCTGCCGATCGGCGGCCGTCGCGGGCATGTCCGGGTTCTCGACCCGCAGCATCGACGTGAACCCCGCGTCGGCGATCAGGTTGCATAGCGACGGATGCGTAAACCAGAAACTCTGGTCGTTATCGATCGACGCCCACAGGTCTTCGTACTTCTCCTCCTGGCCCGCGTCTTCGTCGTGCTCGCGGTATCGCAGACCCGAGTAAGTACGACCGCCGTCGCTGACCTCCACGCGCGGGCTGAGTGCAACCTGCGTATCGATCACGAGCATACGATCGCAAATCTCGTGCATGCGACGCACCAGCTCGAAAACGTCGGGGACATCGAGGTGATACAGGATCCCGGAACAGATCACGATGTCGAAGCCGCCAAGGTTCTCGCGGCTCAGGTTGCGGACGTCATCGTGGATGAACGTAATGTTCTTGAGACCGAGTTGTTGCTGCGCGTAGCGGGCCTTGACGATATTCGATTCGCGAACCTCGATCCCGACGACCGTCGCACCCTGCATCGCGAACTCGATCCCGTAGTGCCCTTCGAGACACGCCAGGTCGAGCACACGGGCCTGCGAGAGCGGCTTGCCGAGCAGGTCCGCCGCCACCTGGACGATTCGGCGCAGTCGCCAATCCGCAGCCGGTGGCATCGTGGATCGCCCCTGGCCGAGGTCGATCGCCATCGCCGTCCATTCACCGTGTTCGGCGACAATTTTTTCGTACTCCGGGGCGATTTCGCGCGAACGCGACTGTGAGCCATTCGCAACTGATCGCGCGGGTTCGATTCTGGAAGTCATCGCGGGCACGTGTTGGTCTCCGGCAATCAACGCTGAACGAAGACTTCGCTGAAATTCATGATACGGCCATTGCGCACATCGATCAGATCGATGAACTCGGTCCGTACCGTCGCCCCGGTGATTCGCGAACGGATATTCGCCCGCCAATGAACCCTGGCATGCGCTTCGCGGATATCCATCGTGCAGATGTTTAGTTCGGCGAGCTTGAAGGTCTTGATCATGAAGGCCAGCAGCGGTCGAAATTCGTCGATCCCGGCGGCCTCTATCGAGACCGGATTGGCTTCGCTGGCGCTGGCGATTTGGAACCCCGCGTCGGGTGAAAACGTTCGGCAGACGGCTTCCAGATCGCCGCTCAATCTGGCGGCATAAAGTTCCCGAAGCAGGCGGTCGATCTGGGTCGTGTCCATCTTACGTCGATTGCGAGATCGATTGTCCTTAATCTCCCCGCCTATACAGATATGAAAGCTCGTCACGTCAGGCTCGCCAATTTTGTGACCAACAAGCTGATTGTGGAAATCGACCGAAAGTTCGCGAGCGTCAGTTCGCTGACAGGTATCTCGATGTTGAACTCGTCTTCAACCAGCAGCACCAGCCGGACCGCGTCGAGCGACGTCAGACCCGCTTCGGCGAGACTGTCATTCGATGAAACCGGCCTCGTAATCGACCGCTCGCTGACCATCCGCTGAACGACCGCGATGATCCGCTCGCCAGCGGAGATGCTGCTGTTGTCCATAATTCTCGCTGAATTCATTCTTCGGGCCGCCGCACAGGGCGACGATTCGTGGATGGATTCTTGTGCGAATCCGCGATCAAGACTGTTCATTCGCACCTGCGATGCCCGGACCGGGGTGCATATGACCGACGGGCGCGCGGCGACGCGCTAGTGCCGTAACAGGCTGTTCTCCAAGGCTTTTCGGCGCCTCTCTATCTCGTGCGGGGTTTAGCGGCGAAATTGGCCAATAAGGTTAATTTTTGCTTTGAGGAGGTAGCTTGATGTTGCTTGGATAAGTCGGGGAAGGTGGGCTCTTTGAATCAACCCGATCGAGCTATCGACAACGGACAGGGAATCGGCGCGCCTGCCTTACAGACGGAGTCTCAGCTCGGATGTTTGGGCGAGGTGGCGGGCGACCTCGATGCGCGCATCGAGGCTGCTGCTGCCGTCGCGCTGAGGAACGCAGACGCCGTTGACCGCGAAGCGCGTTTTCCGATCGAGGCAATCCAGTCCGCGCAAACGCAACGCTTGCTCGGAATGATGGTTCCGGCCGAATTGGGTGGCGACGGCGCCGGCATCTCCGATGTAGTCGATGCGTGTTACGTCCTCGCGCGGGGTTGCGCTTCGACCGGGATGATCTTTGCGATGCACCAGATCATGGTCGCGATTCTGTTGCGACACGCCGCCAACAGCCCATGGCATCGGTGCATGCTGCGACGGCTCGCGAGCGAACAGTTGCTCATCGCGTCGTCGACGACCGAGGGCGCCGGTGGCGGCGACCTGCGCCGGAGTGTATGCGCGCTCGAGCAGACCGGTTCGCGCATCGCGCTGACCAAGAGCGCCACCGTTATCTCATACGGCCAGCAGGCCGACGTCATTCTGACCACCGCGCGCCGCTCCGTCGATGCTGCGCCGAGCGACCAGATCATCGTCGCGTTGATGAAGCAGGACTATCAGCTCGAGCGCATCATGAATTGGGACACGATGGGCATGCGCGGCACGTGCAGTTCCGGTTTCAAGCTCACCGGCGTCGGCGAGACCGGTCAGGTAGTGCCGGATGCGTACGAGAAGATTCAATCGCAAACGATGATGCCCGTCGCTCACCTGACCTGGTCGGCGGTCTGGACCGGGCTTGCTGCTTCCGCGGTAGAACGTGCGCGTCGATGCGTCCGCGCCGCGGTTCGCAACGGCACCGGTCAGCTTGCTCCCGGCGCGCCTCATCTCACGCGCGCGACGATGTCGCTGCGCGCGTTGCGGGGAATCGTGTCTTCGGCTCTACGCAAATTTGAGGCGGCCGCCACCACCGAGACTGAGCTTGATTCGCTCGAGTTCCAAACGGCGATGAACCTGCTCAAGGTGAACGCCTCTGAAATGGCGACTGCGACCGTGATGAGTGCGATGCAGGCTTGCGGACTCTCGGGCTACCGAAACGACGGTGAGTTCTCAGTGTCGCGTCATGTGCGCGACGTGTTGTCGGCATCGATCATGATCAACAACGAAAGAATTTTAGCCAATGCGGCCACGCCGTCATTGCTCATCGAGGTTCCTCGCACACTGCGAGACTAAGGCTCGAGGTGGCCAGCGCTTCAAATCGATCGCTGCGAAGGACTGTGGAAAGGGGAGAAGAAAAAGTGCTCATCGCTCCGGTAATCGAAGACGATCTCGATTCATTAACGCAGGCGCTGCTGCTGCCGAGTCCGGTCGGCGGCGTTTATGCGCGCACAGGACTCTTCGAGCAAGTGATCGAAGGGCTTTCGTTTTTCATCAGTCGTCATCGCGAACCTGAAACGCAAGTACTGAGATTTCCGCCGGTCATGAGCCGCGCCGAGCTTGAGAAGTCGGGCTATCTTCACAGTTTTCCGCATTTGCTCGGCGGCGTCAGTTGCCTGAAGGGCGACGAAGCCGCCATCCGCGCGGCGGTCAAACAACCGGATTGGGCCGATGAACTATCGGCGACCGAGCTCGTGCTTTCGCCGGCAGCTTGTTACCCGGTGTATCCGATGGCTGCGGCCGCGGGTCCAATTCCGGCAAAAGGCTTGATCTTCGACGTAGCGTCGGACTGCTTTCGTCACGAATCGACGCACGAGGTCGGGCGGTTCCAAACCTTCCGGATGCGCGAGTTCGTTTGCATGGGAACTCCTGATCAGGTCATCGAGTTTCGAACGCGATGGATGTTCCTCGCTCAGCACATGGCGAAGCTGCTCGAGCTCAAACATGAGATTGTGCCGGCAAGCGATCCGTTCTTCGGCAGGGCCGGAAGGTTGGCTGCGATGAGTCAGCTGGAACAATCGTTGAAGTTTGAGCTGCTGATTCCGATTCGTTCCGGCGAGGAACCAACTGCCTGCATGAGTTTCAATTGTCATCGCGACCACTTCAGTACGGTGTGGCATCTGGTGACCGCGAATGGCGACAAGGCTCATACGGGTTGCGTGGCGTTCGGCCTGGATCGGCTCGCACTGGCGATCTTCAGGACGCATGGTCTTGATTTGACGAAATGGCCCGCCTTAGTTCGGGAGAATTTGTCAATCTGATGTCGCGGAGTAACGGGTCCAAAGTGATGCGCCGGAAGTTCTATACAATTCTGCGCGAAAACACCAAATCTCTGGCGATCGTGCCGGAAGATTCGCAGATGATCGCGCTGCAGCCGGCCGGAGAAAGGCCACCCTTCTTCATCGTCGACTCCTATCCGTACTTTATCGACGTCGTTCAACTTACTGGGGCCGATCAACCGGTCTTGAGCCTCATCGGTTACGAAGATACGCAGTCGGAAAGCTACTCGATCGCCGAAGAAGCCGAAGCGCATCTCAAGACGATACTGGCGAATCAGCCGCACGGACCTTACATGCTCGGCGGTTGCAGCGCGTCGGGAATCATCGCGTACGAGATCGCGCAGAGGCTGAAGGCACTGGGTCACGAAGTGGGTCTGCTGGTGCTGTTTGATACACCGAACCCCCACTACATGCGGGAATATTCCGATTTCTGGATGAGCGTCACTTCCTACCGAACAGATCTGAGCCAACTGCGCTGGAGCGAAATCCCGGCGTGGGCTGCAGAGAAGATCCGCGGACTGAAGGACCGCAAACCCAGTTGGCTGCCGTGGGCGTCGAACGGCGCCAATCGCACGCGAACTCTTATCGACGAGATGGGAGCTTCACCGATCCGCCTCAACGCCGCGCGGAAGTACCGTCCCGCGCCGTATTCGGGAAGGTTCCTGCTAGTCAAACGCGAACGGCATCTGGTCGGGCGTTATCGCGATCTGAATTTCGGCTGGGGCGGTGTAGTTAGAAATCAGATCGAAATCTGTAGAGTCAACTCGGCCGATCACCTGGAAATTTTCAAACCCGAACTCGATCGCGCGCTCGTTGCGCAGACACTACGCAAGAGTATCGATCAAGTCGTCGGCGGCTCACTCGGCTATCTGCCCCACGGCGCGGACTGACAGGGCAAATGTCGGACAACGGAAAAATTTTGGCCGCGATTCCCGACTGGAGCCGCGAGCGTTGCCGCGAGTTCTGGGATCCGGCGCGGCGCCTGTTGCGCTCGATCAGGTGCTACCAGAAGGCATCGAAGCGAACGACGCCCTTGCGATGGATGAGCAAATACTGGGTCCTCGAGCATCGCTTCTGGAGCGTCGTCACCGGCGCCGACATCCCGCTCAATTGCCAAATCGGCGGCGGCATGTTGCTGATGCATCCGAACGGCGTCGTCATTTTCCCCGGCTCAGTCATCGGCCCCAATTGTCTGGTCTTTCAGCAAGTGACGATCGGTACTGGAGGACCTCACCCCGGCGCGCCAATCGTCGGAGCAGATGTAAGCATCGGGGCGGGCGCCACGATTCTCGGCGGCGTGAAGATTGGCGACCACGCACGAATCGGCGCCAACGCCGTTGTGCTGCAGGACGTGCCCAGCGGCGCGACCGCGGTTGGAGTCCCCGCGACGATCGTGGGCGTCGACAAGCACTACCAAATGGCCGCCGACTAGTTTCGATCCTTAAGCGCTAAGACGCGAAGCATCCGAAGGTCGCGACCGCGCGGCGCGCGCGTAGATTTCCAGGATGCGATCGATCTTTCTCTCCCAATCGAACTCCTCGACGACTCGCGCTCTGCCGGCCTTGCCGAGTTTGCGTCGAAGCGCCGGCGATTGCGCCAGCTCGACCATCGCGCCTGCGATCCCCTCGATGAAACTCTCCCGTCCGCCAGGTTCAATCAGGAGTCCGCTGTTTTCGTCCAGGTAGTCTGCGGGACCGCCCCACTTCGTCGCGACGACGGGCAGTCCCATTGCCATCGCCTCGAGCACCACGGCGCCGCCGCATTCATAGAGGCTCGGCAGCACGAGCGCATCGAAACCCGCAAGGAGTTTTGCGCACTGATCCTGCGAAACGAATCCGTGGAATTTGACATGCTCTCCGAGCGCCAGCTGCCCAGCGAGCGATTCGAGCTGCGGCCGGATCGCGCCGTCGCCGACGATGTGCAGTTCGAGGTCCTGATGGCGAAGCGCTCGCGCCGTCGCCTCCAGTAGCAAGTCAACGCCCTTCCATTCGATCAGCCGCCCGACGAACGCAAACTTCGGCCGTGACGATCGTTGCTGAAAACCGGCGGTCTCCGCGGGCCTGAACAGATCCAGGTCGACGCCGTTTTCTGTCATCTCAACAACTTCGCCCGCGACACCTGCCGGCAGCACCCGGCGCGTTCGCTCGTTAGCGACGATCAGAATCGCGGCCTTGCGCTTTCCCGGCATCAGAGCGTTGAGCGCGTCCGAAGCGAATCGACCGGTTCGCATCAGGCACCGCTCGACGCGACCCTGCGCCTGTGCGAATGCCGCAGGATAATTCATCCCGCCGTTCATCGGGCCGATCACAACTGGCGCGCCCACACCGTACATGAGAGACGGCTGCCGCGGTGAAACCGGAATTGGTTCGTGGACGACGTCGATACCGTGCTGGACGACCAGCTCGCGCACGACCTTGCGCTGCATCCAGCTCGTGCAGATCCCGATGCCCCAACCAAGCGTGATGTCGTTGACGCGTTTCGGCAGCGGCGCGCTCATTCGATGCATCACGCGTTGCGCAAACAGATCCGGAACGAATCGCATCCGCTCGACTTCGCCGGGGAGTATCGCGCTCAACTCGCGCTGCGTCCGCTCGTGCGCGACGAGCCACACTTCTACGCCACGGCGGCGCAGCAGCCGGAAGTAATGCCACGGCAGAATCGCTTCGCCGCCGAAGCGCGTGGAAGAATTCGTCGCGACGACTACAACTTTCATCTGAATGCCGGCTCGTTCCAACGATACCATCGGCGGCCGAAGCTGAAAGCCGCATCGGAGCCTGAAATTCCGCGCATGACGATAAATTTAGCGCACGATCTCAACTGGCCTTCTGAAAATTTTTTCGATTTTGTCGATTTGCATTACCGACACACGGGCTGCTCTGTTGTCTTCTCGCAAGTTCTCTTCTCGTCGTCGTGATTCAATGGAATTGCGAACACCCACGATCGCCCACGGCGTGATCTCGTTGACCGCGCCGCATCAAAACAAATTACGGGTTTTTTTCTTCTGTGAATAAAATCGCTCAGTCCGTGCGCGAATGATTGACTCTGATCGCTTCGATCAGTTTACTACGTCACGTTGCTGGAGGGGTGTGGGTGAGCATGGATTCTCATGTTGTTAGAGTTGGGCAGGTGGCTTCGCGCCAGGGTTTGATCTTCTTCTGCTTCTTCCCGTCCCGCTTTGCTCTTCAGGATCCTCTTCGGACCGCGATTCGCGGATTCGAGGAAAGTCCCAGCCGGCATTCGTGGTTAGCTCTGGGTAACACTTAGTAAACATATCCTACTCAACTTGTTGAGTTTGGAATCGGCCGTTGGTTGTCGCGACGAGTGATCTCGGGGGAGATCGGTGCGCAGGTCGAAAGCTACAAAACTGTTTGCGTCGTTTATTGCACTGCTTCTGATCGCGTCCTTCGCGGTAGTCGCAGTGGCTTGGGCGAATGAGCCGGGGACTTTGTCCGATGCCGGCGCTCGAACAAAATCGCCTTCCCTGCACGTGTCCCTGCTCTATCCTTCCGACGGAATTCTCGTTCCGGGCCAGCTGCAGCTCGTCAAGCTCAGGGTGATGGTCGCGCCGTCGCCCGGCACTTCGGTGGGCTCATACAAACTGCTCCTGAAGATGCGCGGACCAACCGGGCGCACCGTCATATATCGGTACTTCTCCCTTGCCGGCGCCGATTCCGCTGTAACGCTGAACGTCAACCAGCTCTCACCGGCGACCTACAACCTGATGGCGAAACTGGAGCGCGGCGGAAATCTGACAAACGCGGCGGAGCAATATCGGATTGAAAAAAAGGGGAACGCAACAGCAACCCCCAGTTCCACCGCCACGCCAACCGCAACTCAGACGCCAACCGACACCGCAACGCCGTCCTCGTCCAGGAAGGCGACACCGACCGCTACTGCAACCGCCGCCGCCACTCCGACGAGCACTACAACCTCCACACCGACCACGACCGCCACTTCAGCGAAAACTGCGACACCAACTGCGACGGCTACCACAGTCGCCTCCGCAACGCGGTCTGCAACCGCCACGATGACTAAAACGTCGACGCCGACTGGGACGGCTACTCCGACAACCGCGACGCGCTCTGCAACTCCTTCAGCGACTCGAACATCAACGCCCACTGCGACGGCAACTGCGGCGGCCCTTACTGTCGTCAAAGTCACTCCGTGCACTACGTCCGCGGCGAATCAGAATCTAAGCTGTGTCGTCAGTTACACGGCGGGCAATTCGCTGGTGCTGAACGTCAGCCTTGGCACCGGAAGTAACATCAATTTTACTCCCCAGTCGGTGGGTGACGGCGTCAATCGATGGGTTGCCGACAACGTCGCCGTAGGCGGTGGCGCCTGCCAGATCGACAACAACAACGGAAATTCGACGTGCTTCTACCACGCCAACGGTATCGCCGGGACTTCCGCGACTCTGACGGTGGTCCGTCCCTCCGGCGCCGCAATCGGCTACGCGGCCGCCTATATATATGAGGTAAGCGGCGGACCCCTGAATGAACAGGCAGGCGCCGGCCAGGGTTATTCCACCAATGCGTTCTCGCGAACCGTCGATACCCCATCTGCGAGCCTGGCATCGGGCTCGACGGAGATTGCATTCGGTTCCGCCGCCGGCTATTTCGCGTCGTCCACGAGCATCTCGTCCGGACCGATAAACGGTTTCACGGGCCAAGCGCTCCTTAACGCCGGCGCCACGGCAGGTTCAAATACAAATCTGCTCAGCGGATATCTGATACGCAGCGGCTTGTCCTCTACTAATACCGCATGGACGACGAACAACTCGACGACGTGGGCGAGTGCATTGATCGCGTACCGGCCTGGGGTTGGCGTGCCGACGTTCACGCCGACTGCGACGCCGAGTTCGGGCTTGAGCGCGACTGCGACGCCGACGCCGACTTCAACCGGAGTGGGCGGCGGCAGCGGAACGCCGACCAGGACCGCAACCAAAACTGCGACCGCAACGCCGAGTTCCACTCCGTCAGGCGGCGGCACGCCGGGACCGGCACAGGTCAGCTCGACAGTGCTGATGAACAACGCGCCGCGCATCGGCGTGAACATGGACGAGCAGAGCCAGTACGACGCGCGCGCCTACCTGCAGAACTATCTGGATAACCCCGGCTTCGAACAGGCGATGGTCGGACACGTCATCATAGTCGGCTCCAGCCCCTCATCAACCGGCTTCACCGACAGCAACGATCCTTACGACGCCGTCGCCACCGGCTTCTGGAACGGCACGACAGTCTCGGTGCGCACCGGTCCGTCAGCGGGCGCGACCTTCAAGATCGCCAACTACACTGCCGGCGGCAGCTACACCTGCAGCGGCGGATGCCCCTCGCTGGTGGCGGGCGACCTTATCGGCGAGACCGCGAGCAACCCCGCCCTCGGCTTCAACCCCGGCGTCTGGCTGCCCGGCTACTGGAGCATCGTCAACTCCGACAGCGGCGTGACGCTCTCGACTGCCCAGCACTTCGACGGCGCTTCATCGGTATCGTTCGACGTGCACGACGGCAATGCGCATGCGATCAATTTCGGCGGCGACAGTTCGGTGTCCTCAGTCGGCACCTGCTCGAACAACCCGGCGACCTTCTGCTCGACCAACGCCGACTGCGGCGCCGGCAGTTGCCAGAAGTCGCCGACCTATCCGTATCATCCGTTCACCGGGCCGATGACGATGTCGATTTACGCGCTGGCGTCAGGCACCAGCGGCACGCCGACGGTCACACTGCAGGCATCGCGCTCGGGCAGTTCATGGGGCTCGGTGAGCCATACCTTCAATCTGACCCAGGACGGCAACTGGCATCAGTACTCGTTCAACTTCAGCGGCCTCGACAAGGCCAGTGACACCGGCATCTGGTTCTTCACCGCCACCGCCCAGAGCGGCGCTGCAACCGGTGCGAAAATTTACGTCGACGACGCCTTCATGGGCCCCACTGCGGGCGGTGCGGGCGGCTTCCGCAACGACGTAATCACCACCTTGAAGACGCTCAACCCGGGCACGCTGCGCTACATGTATCCGCCCGGACTATCGCAGACTGACGCTTACTTCGAGGGCAACGACTTCCAGAAGGGCCCGCCCAACGACTACTCGGTCGGCGCCAACATCATGTGGATCTACAGTCTCAAGGACATGTACGCCCTGGCCGGCGCGATCGGCGCGAACCCGTGGGTCTCGATCCCCGACGTGTTCAACGACGCCGACGTCAACTCGTTCGCCGCCAACCTGTGCAGCGCCTTCGCCGCCAACGGCTTTACCAAGGCCTTCGTCGAACAGAGCAACGAGGACTGGGTGACCAGCTCGCATTCGGCCGGCGGCAGCCACACTTCGCAATACGGCGCATTGGCCAACCGCAACTTCGGTCTGATCAACAGCTACATGACCGCCAACTGTCCGTCGTACGCAGCTGACGTGAACTTCGTCGTCAACGGCCAGGAAGCGAACAACGGCGTGCTGCAAAACACCAGCGCCGAGATCCCGTTCAACAATCCGCACTACGGCGCCGACATCGCCGACTATGCGCCGGACGAACCGGAGCAAAACACGGGCGAGACGATGGCGCAGTATGCGGCGCTGGGCTTTGCCAATTCGCTGCAGCAGTTCATGCCCAATGCGCCCGGCGAGTTCGGCGGCGTAGTCCCGGGCAATCTAAACTCGCTGTGCGGCGACAGTCCCGCTGGATGCCAGCAGTTCCTGGCGGCGTACGAGAACGGCTCGAGCAATCAATGCGGCACGGCGACTCCCGTCGAGGCGTGGGACATGACGGCGGGATGGATGGCGGCGGGCTACAACGCGCAGAACTGGATCCTCGGCTTCTCTGCCGGCAGCAACGGACCCAACGCGGGAGTGCTCTCGCCGATGCCGGCGCAGCAGACCTTCAACCTCGCCGAGGGCGAATTCACCACGCCCAACTACGCCTGCGCCAGCGGCCACGGAACGGACTCGGCGATATGGGGCATCGTGCACGACTTCGATGCGTCGTTCGGACCGACGTTCCCGCACATGCGTCCAATCGGATGGGCACAGGCGCTGCTCAACCGCGCGATCGGCGGCGAGTATCACATGCTCGATACTTCGCAGTGGCCCGGAGTCTACGGCGCTGCGTTCAACCAGAGCGGCTCGTGGAGCGCTATTCTGAGCAACTCCAACAGCACGAGCGTCACCTTCAAGGTCACCTTCCCGTCAGGCGGAACGCTGCCGGCGAAAGCTGAGACGGTGCTCTACACGAATGGATTCGCCGACAACGACGAGAACAGCAACTCAGTCACCATCGGCGCGCTCCCCGGCGGTATCTCCGTCACCGCCAACACCATCACGCTCACCATTCCCCCATTCAGCGCCGTCGCCCTCCTCCCCGCCTCCGCTCCCTGACGCCTCGACGACCTGAACATCATCGGCGCCGATAGAACGAATGGGCGTCAGCTCGCTCGCTTGCGAGTTTATTAACCCTACAAACAGTAGAGCGTCGATGCGACAGTCAGTTGCAGAAACGCTACACTTTGATGGGTTCAATCTCACATTCAGTCACTTCATCAAGCTTCGCTCTGTTCATAGCTACTCGACGTAGGGAAGTATAACTAAGCGTAGTTCAATGGCACATCGCTTGCTCATTGCCCGCCACCGGGGAGTGCATCCTGCGGGGCGCGCGAGTCAGCCGCCCCGTTTCGTGCACTGCCAGTACGGGGAGGGTGGCTCGGGTGGGAAAGAAGTCAGTACGTATATTTGCGCGTTGTCTCGCAGCAATCCTTATTGCTGTCCTCGGCGTTGTTTCTTCAACCGGCGCCGCGTTCGCTCAACTCCCGGCGGCCAATCTCGCCTCTAAGCGGAAGAACCCCGCACAGGCCACCGTCCACTTCGCAGTCCTCTATCCTTCCAACCGAATTCTCGCGGTCGGCCAACCGCAGCTAGTTCAGGTCGGCGTCACCGTGCAGCCGCCGTCGGGTACTCCGTTCAGCGGCTATATGTTGATGCTCAAAATGTGCAAGACCAACGGGGCCACCGCGCTCTCCAGTTCCGTCCCCGTATCTCAACCTTATTCGGTCGTGACGATGAACGCGCAGGAACTGGAACCGGCGAAATACGACCTCCGAGCGCCATTGAACTACCAGGGAAAGATCATCCCGGCGCAGCAGACTTACCGAATAAAAAAGCACTCCCCACCGGGAGGATTGCCGACCGCAACACCGACCTCAACTCCAGCCGACTCGGCGACTCCGACAGCCACCGCAACTCCGACCGAAACGGCAACGGAGACATCTACGCCAACAGATACCGACACTCCGTCTGCAACAGCCACGGCGACCTCTACTGCGACCGCCACCTTGACGCCAACCTCGACTGCAACGGCTACGGTGACGAGTACGACTACGGCGACTGCGACAACAACGGGGACCGCGACTTCGACTCCGACTGACGCTCCGTCGCCAACACCAACAGCAACTTCAACGGTGACCGACACATCGACGCCAGATGCGACCTCGACGGCCACCGCGACTGACACTCAGACCGCAAGTGCGACGGCGACCACGACGGCGAGCGAAACTCCTACAGCGACTGCAACTGAGACAGCAACGGCAACCGAGACAGCGACGGCAACTGAGACAGCGACGTCGACCTCGTCCGTGACCGCCACCGCGACCGACACTCAGACGCCGACCGCAACGTCAACGTCGACTGCTACGCCGACAGCGACTGCAACCTTGACCTCCACTCAAACGGCGACCTCGACTGAAACTCCGACGTCGACGGCAACCGCCACGCAGACCGCGACTTTGACCGCCACCGCAACTGCGACATCGACTCGCACGGCCACCGCGACTCAGACTGCAACCTCGACCGTTACTGCAACATCAACAGCGACGCCGACTCGCACCGCAACAGCGACTCGGACCGCAACCGCAACCTCTACTCGAACAGCAACGGCAACCGCGACCGCCACTCAAACGGCGACCGCAACGGCGACACGGACTCCAAGACCTAGCCGGACAGCGACTGCTACCGACACTCCAACTGCAACGGCGACCGCGACCGCTACTCGGACGGCAACCGCGACCGCCACGGCCACCGTGACCGCAACCTCCACTCGGACGGCCACTGCAACCGCAACGGCCACGCAAACCGCAACAACGACCGTGACCGCGACGAGCACTCCGACTGCAACGGCGACGGCGACTGCCACTCAAACGGCAACCTCGACCGCCACCGCAACGGTGACCGCGACCTCCACTCGAACGGCCACCGCTACCGCCACTTCAACGCAAACCGCAACCGCGACTGCCACTCAAACGGCGACCGCAACCGTAACGGCCACGCGAACCGCAACGGCGACCGCGACGAGCACTCCGACTACAACTGCGACGGCGACTGCCACTCAAACTGCAACCTCGACCGCGACCGCCACGGTCACCGCGACTGCCACCAGGACGGCCACTGCGACCATCACTTCGACAGGGACCTCGGCGCCGACTGCAACGCCAACCGCGGCGGCCTTCTCGGTCGTGAAGGTCACGTCATGTTCCACCGGTACCGGCGGCACAGATTTGAGCTGCCCGATAACTTATACGGCGGGCAATTCGCTGGTGCTGAACGTGAGCCTGGGTACCGGAAGTACCACCTACTACGCTCCGCAATCCGTCGGTGACGGCGTCAATGCGTGGGTCGCCGACAACGTCGCGGGCAGCGCATGCCAGACCGACAATAACAACGGAAATTCGACCTGCTTCTATCACACCAACGGCATCGCCGGGACTTCGGCGACCGTCACGGTAGCTCGCCCGGTCAACGCGCCGTTCGGCTACCTCGCCGCCTATATATATGAGGTGAGCGGCGGCGCGCTCAGCGAAGACACGGGCTCCGCTCAGGGCTACTCGACCAATCCTTTCGCGGCGAGTGTTAATACGCCCGCGTTCGGCACGTCTTCGGAACCAAACGATATCGTCTTCGGCTCCGCGGCTGCATACTTCGGCGGAACTCCAAACCTGATGAACGGGCCGATGAACGGCTACACGGGACAGCCGCTCCTGAATGCCGGCGGGACGGCCACTTTCAACACCACATTGTTGAGTGGCTACGCGACGCCGGGCGGTTCTTCTTCAACGTGGACCGGATGGACGACGAACAACTCGACGACATGGGCGAGTGCATTGATCGCGTACCGGCCGGGGGTTGGAGTGCCGACATTCACGCCGACTGCGACTCCGAGTTCGGGCTTGAGCGCGACTGCGACGCCGACGCCGACTTCAACCGGAGTGGGCGGCGGCAGCGGAACACCGACCAGGACCGCAACCAAAACTGCGACCGCGACGCCGAGTTCCACTCCGTCAGGCGGCGGCACGCCGGGACCGGCACAGGTTGGTTCGACGGTGCTGATGAACAACGCGCCGCGCATCGGCGTGAACATGGACGAGCAGAGCCAGTACGACGCCCGCGCCTACCTGCAGAACTACCTGGATAATCCGGGCTTCGAACAGGCGATGGTCGGACACGTCATCATAGTCGGCTCCAGCCCCTCATCATCCGGCTTCACCGATAGCAACGATCCTTACGACGCCGTCGCGACCGGCTTCTGGAACGGCACGACAGTCTCGGTCCGCACCGGTCCGTCGGCGGGCGCGACCTTCAAGATCGCCAACTACACTGCCGGCGGCAGCTACACCTGCAGCGGCGGATGCCCCTCGCTGGTGGCGGGCGATCTTATCGGCGAGACCGCGAGCAACACCACCATCGGCTTCAACCCCGGCGCATGGCTGCCCGGCTACTGGAGCATCGTCAACTCCGACAGCGGCGTGACGCTCTCGACCGCGCAGCACTACGACGGCGCTTCATCGGTGTC
>Ga0210383_10002050_pt1 | contig 18263 bp, 13 predicted proteins | sample IncBWC14OmetaG_FD_160072 | JGI IMG/M metagenome (GOLD analysis project Ga0210383, IMG submission 160072) | Forest soil microbial communities from Barre Woods Harvard Forest LTER site, Petersham, Massachusetts, United States - Inc-BW-C-14-O ...
AACAAGACGAACAGCCACCGGCTCGAACAAAAGCTGACGGCCGCGACGGTGCACGAGTTCTTGGTGAAGACCTCGTACCGCGTGGTGTCGAATCCGGAAGAGGGAGACGCGGTTTTGAGGGGCAAGGTTTTGATTTTGGAGGCGGTACCACTGCTGTTTGATACCACGACCGGCCGCGCGACGACCATGCTGGTGACCGTGAAGTGCGAAGTGACGCTTACGGAAAGCGCGACGCAGAAGGTGCTCTATCACACCGACAATTTTGTGTTCCGCAACGAGTATGAAATTTCGACGGATTTGAAGAGTTTTTTTGAGGAGCAAGACCCGGCGCTGGACCGCCTGGCGCAGGATTTTGCAGCGCGTTTGGTGGCGGCGGTCAGGGAAAATTACTGAGCAGCGGCTCTTCCAGTTTCGATAGGGTGGAAGAGACAGGAGTTGTGATGGCGCAGGTTTCTCCGGAACAGTTGTTGGCGCGCTTGGCGAGCGGGAAGGCGATTCCGGCGCTGCTGTTGCTTGGCGAAGAGCCGTATTTACGCGACGAATGCCGTGCGCGATTGATTGAGAAGTTTGTGCCGGAGTCTGCTCGGACGTGGGCCGTTTCGCGGTATTCGGCCAGCCGCGGCGAGACGCAGGCGGCGCTGGATCAGGCGCAAACGATGGCCATGCTTTCGCCGCAGCAAGTAGTTTTCCTGGAAGAGGCGGAAGCGATTGAAAAGCTTGGCGAGAAAAACCGGGAAGAGGCCGTGACCCAGATCGCCGCCTATCTTCATAACCCTGCGCCGTTCACTGTGCTGGTGGTGGAAGCCACCAGTCTGGACCAGCGGATGAAGCTGGGGAAGATGCTGGTCGAGAAAACGCTGGTGGTGGCTTGCGGGCTTGCTGAAAACGCGGCAGGGAGGCAAGCGGCAGCTGTGGCGTTTGCCCGGATCATGGGGAAGGAAAAGGGCGTGACATTTGAGGCGGGCGCGGCAGAGGACCTGGCGGAATTTGTGGCGGCAGATTTGATGCGCCTGAAAACGGAGATTGAAAAGCTAGCCACTTTCGCGGGCGAGCGAAAGTTCATTAGCAGGAATGACGTCACCTCCATGGTAATTTCCGAAAAGACGACGACCGTGTGGGAGCTGGCGGACCTGCTCGCGGCGAGGAACTCCCGGAAGGCTCTAGAGTTTCTCGACCGGTTGCTGCGCGACGGCGAGGAGCCCTTGCCGATGGTCGGAGCCATAGCCTGGATGTACCGGAAGCTGATTGAAGCCAGCGAGTTGAAAGGGGTCACGAACGGCTGGCAGGCGGCGCGCGCGCTGGGAATGCGACCCGAGCAAGCGGAACTTGCGCTCGAGGCAGCCCGCAAAATTCCTAGGGTGCAATTGCTGGCGGGCTTGCGCGCGCTGCAAAAAGCGGACGACCGCCTCAAGGGCGGGGCGGAGGATGAGCGGGCGGTGATGGAATTTCTAGTGACCGAGCTAGCCACAGAGGAAAGAATCGTGAAATCGGCAGCTCGCTAGTTGGGGGAAGTTCATGTCTGATTCCCCTAGTTCTTGGTCGGTTCTGATTCGTGATCCTATCTCTTTTAGGGCTGGTCTCGCTTGGTGTTCCAACCGGCGCAGGTTGGCGCATATATAGAAGCCTCCGAGAAATTGGCTTCAACAAAAAAGACCATTCGCTCTCCCCAGGTTTTCGGTGGGGCGCCCGCGCAAGGGAATAAAAGGGAATATGTCCGAACGCACTCCCAATTTGGATGGCCTGCACGGCCCCTGCATGTAAGTTGGATTGGTTCCTTGCAGGAATCCCGTTACTTATAGTCTGAATTTCTAAGCGGTGAATTATTCCGTCTTGCAAGCGAAAAAGGGCGGCCCCCCGAGCCGCCCTTTCGCATTGCACACGACTACTTTTTCATCGCGTTAGTTGTGGCCGTGATCGCCATCGTGGTGATCAAAATCGAAAAAGATCGAATAGATCGCCGATGGCAGGGCTGTTCGTCGGAACGTAGGGGTTGTCCCAATCGCTTCGAGGATTAGGAAGGTTGTCGCGGCTGCGGCCCGTTAGAGGTTTTAGGTCCCAATTGCGCTCGATGAACTTCAGGATCGAGACGTGGTCGGTGTAGGTGTGGCTGATGGGGCCGCCGCGGGCGAACGGTGAAATGGCGATCAAGGGGATGCGCGGGCCATCGCCAAAGAAGTCGAGCGGTTGAATGTAGCCGGAGTCGTACAGGCCGCCGCCCTCGTCCATGGTGATGAACAAGACGGTTGATGCGAACAGCTCTTTGTTGGCGGTGAGGTGATCCATGATTTTTTTGACCATGCCTTCAAAGAGGTCTTCCTTGGATGAAGCCGGGTGGCCATCGAGCAATCCGTCTGGCTTCACGAAGGAGACTGCGGGTAGGCTGCCATCGTCAACAGCGGCGAAAAAGTCCGTGGCATCCTTGATGTGCTTGGCTCGCTGCGTCGGGTCACCCATGATCGCGTTGGTGTAGGACTCGAAGTTGCAAATGTTGCAGTAGGCCGCACCAATCAGGATGGTTGGATCGGTGGTAGTCCCACCCGCTTCCTTGATCTTCGTGAGTTCCACCGCCGCGTTGTACGCTCCGCCGTAGTAGGCCCAGGAGATGCCCTTATCGTTCAGGGATTCGCCGATGGTGCGGACGTTGCTCGGAGGAATGGAGCCGCCGCCCATAATGCCATTGGTGTCCACGGTGCCGTCAGGCAAAAAGCCAGGGTTGTCGTTATTGATCATGTAGAAGTGGTTTTTCTCGCAGTTCGGATTCGGATGATAGGGGAGCGAGGCGAGATAGTCGCGAATCGGATCGATACCAGGCTGGGAGGGATCCGCACACTCGGTGAAGTTACCGTCGAAGTTGATGTCCACGGTGTACTGGTTGTTTGAGCCTGGCAGCGGGTTAGGGTTCGCGATGTGCGATGGCGGGGTGGTCGGGTGGCCCTTGCCGTCGGACCAGAAGAAGGCGTCTGCCGAGCCGAGCATGACGTGGTTAGCGCCCGTACCACCCATGACTGCCTGATGATAGTTGTCGCTCATCGAGTATTCATCGGCGAGCTGCTTCAGGACCGGGACGTCTCCATTTTGCATGTTGTAGAACGCCATGGAATTGCTCCCGCCATTGTCATCGACCTGGTTGGGAAGGGGAATGCTATTGGGGTCAGGTTCGCTGGTGTAGCTGGTGATGACGAAGGGATACAGGTCGTTGAGGCAACCCGAGGGGTTCTGCCGGGTGGCATTGCGGATACTGCAATCGGATTGCTGCCACATCTCGAACAGCCGGTGCGTCGTGTCTCCGGTGTAGGAATCGTAAGGAAGAGTTGCTCCCGCGAGAGGGAACGGCCCGTTCGGCAGACTGCTGAAGTCTTGTATGCGCGAATCAAAGTCAGGAAGCTCAGCAGTTTGAGCGGCTCCTGACGCCCCGGTGGTCAGCAGGCTGAGATCGCCGAGTTCCAACGATGGCTCGATCGCGGCCAACAAAGGGGTCGGCGTGCCAGCGGGAAAAGGAGGCGGTTCGCCTGTGGCGGGGCTGGGCGAAAAATTCAGAGTCGGCTCCGGAAGCGTGGTGTAGGGCGCCTTATCGTCGCTATTGAGGCTGGCATAGTATTCCGTCTTGAAAGGCGCTATGGCTTGGAGCTGCTGAGCCTTTTTGAAATGGGGGCCCGGAGTGCCGTCCGCTTTGATGATTCCCTCGGATAGCAAGTTCTTGACAGATTCACCGTGCTGGGGGACATACGTCGCGAAGAGATGGTCGAAGGTGCGATTTTCGCCGATCAGCACAATGACGTGCTTGATGGGAGTGCCTGTGCCTCCTTTGTCAGGGCCATGTTCTTGCGCTTGAAGCGAGCCGACGAGCGGTCCCCCCAAGCTGAACTGGAACACGGTAACGGCAAGAAAGGCTACGCGAAGACCGTGAACACATTTTGGGACTGTCTTCCTAAATGACATGCATTCTCCTCTTTCAATTGGATAAGGTAAGCGCCCGAGTGGGCCTCCAAAGCCTGAACCGTGCTTATTACTGGGAGGTTGCATTCCGGTGAGAGAAGGGTGAAATGAAACCGTGTGACGATGCAGTTCCGGGACCAGCAACGGCTCTAGAATGAAAAAGGCGGGCTAGCGCCCGCCTTTAGAAATTTTACCAAACGAGAGTGAGGAACGCGCCGCTATTTGGCCGCCTTCGCGGTAAGCCCGTTGAAGGCCAGGGTGAGGCGCGATTTGTAACGGTTGCCGGTGTTTTCGTGCAGCACGCCCTTGGTGATGGCCTGGTCGATAGCGGACATCGTGGCGTGCAGAAGATTGCCAGCAGCGGTGGCGTCAGCGGCGGTGATCGCTGTGCGCAAACGACGCATCAGTGTGCGGACCCGGGTGCGGTTGGCGCGATTCACATCGGCGCGTTGACGAGCTTGCGCCGCACGCTTTAAAACCGACTTTTTCTTCTTCTTGATTTTAGTAGCCTGTCCCTGGGCCATCTATTGCTCCTTTTAGGTATCGCTCAAACATTAGACGTTAAACGAGGCACCCGGCTTTGTCAAACGAGTTGAACGGAATGACTAGCGGAATGACGCGTGGGCCAAGCGCGTCATCGGGTCGTCGGAAGAAGCTCGCCGCAGGCCTGAAGAAGCATAACGGCTCTCCCGGTTCGTCATAAGTGTCAATCAGTGTTAATGCCAAAAAATTTAAGTTTGCCGCAAGTCGATTCGAATCAACACTCGCGGGAGATTACGGAAATGTTGATTATAAAGGGCTTATTAGGACTCAAATCGTGCAAAGGCGGACCTTCCTCCCTGCCTTCTACAGGCCAAAGGTAAGGTCGCCTAGCTGGAAGGGGTTGCCGCCCCGGGCGGCGATCAGGTACCAGCCGGTGGCGCCGATGTGTTTGGAGGGGCCGTAGGTGTAGCCGAAACCGGTGTCCATTTGGCTGGTGGAGGCGACCAGGCCTTGGCCGAGCGGAATGGCTGCGCCGTTGACGGTTTGTCCCTCGCCCAATTGGGCTTCGGCGGCCTCGCAGGTATCCACAAACTTTACTGAGGTTTGCAAGTCCTGGACGCGGTCATGCAGGCTGTCTGCGCCGGCAATGGAGCGCGCGATGAGCGCGGCGATGGTATGCGAAGTTCCTTCGAGCCAGACGGCATTCGGGTCGGATCCCGGGATTGTCGGAGCCAAGCTGGCCGTGTCGAAGACCATGCCGGTGAAGGATTCGCTTCCGGTGAGTCTGCTGTTGAGCGACGCAGCGGTATCGGTGCTTACGAGATTGGCGATGGCCCAGTCGATGGTGTGCTTGAAGCGATTGTCGAGCAGGGCGAGATAGGACCAGGTCTGGCAATCCTCGGGAATCGGGGCAGGGTTAATGGTGATCTGATCACCGAGCGTGCCGGTGTAGAAGTAGCCCCCCGAGGTGTTGTACATCGCGACTACAAAACTGAGCGCGTGCGCGGCGAGGGCTTTCCAGGATGTACCGTTACTGGCGGCCCCGTGGTGCGTGAGCTGATCGAGCATGGTGAAGAACGCGTAGGTGTCGATGTTGTGTTCCGTGGACTTGCCGTTGGTGGAAGGCACAGACTGGTTGGACGGGTTAATGTTGGTGCCGAACGAATAGCCGCCAGGTCCTAGGGTGTTGAAGGTGTTGGTGACGATCCAGTTTGCGACGCTGAGAGCCGCAGTGAGATAGCTGGTGTTGCGGGTGCGGCCATAGAGCTGGGCTAGCGCCATGCCTGCCCACGACTGGTCGCCGACCGCGCTAGTGTAGAAAAAGAAAGGAAAGGCTGCGGGAGTAATGAAGGCGCCGCTCGCGGAGGGTTGGTTGACGAAATAGGCTTGCGCAAAGCGGCCGTCACTGAAGGGGAAATTGGTTGCTTGGGCATAGATAAGGCCCTGACCCAGAACCTCGGCGCGAGCGACAGAGTCGCGGCTTCCATCCAGCAGGTAGGCGTGGATGGAGACGGCGTTGTCGTAGGTGAAGGCTGTTGATTCGAGGCCGGACTGGTCGGCGTAGCTCTGGGTCAGGCGTACCGTGTTACCGGTGGCGTAGGCGTCCATCATGGTGTTCTGGAAGTCGAGCGCCCTGTCGATCGAACCAAAAAAGGCAACGGCCCTTTCGGGCTGGGTGAAGGAGTCGGTGGGGGCGGCATGCGCAGGCGGGGCCAGGCTGAGGGGAGCTACCCCCGCTGCGGCCGCTGCTCCAAGTCCGAATCCGAAGAATTTCCTCCGTGACATCGCGTGCATTTTTATCCCTCCCGAAATGGGCTTTTTACTACAGTGGGAAGATACTCGCACGATTTTGCCGAGTCAACGATGGCGAAATGGCGGTGTCGAAATGGCGGGATGCGTTCCGGCCGTTAAAAAGGCCCGGTGAAGAGCTGGCAGCAAGGAGAAGCCCCGGACTCCGAAGGATGACGGAGTGCCGGGGCCGGGGTTGCGCTAGCGCTTTGCAGCACACGCTGGGCGAACGTGCGCTGGGCGCGGTGTTGCCTCTTTGTCTAGCGTTGAGGGAAGGAAAGTGGGAATTCGAAGATTTGATCTCCGACGAAGATCCTCAAGTTGAGTTGCGGCGGGTTTTTGTCGCGTTCGAACCACACTACGCCGGAGGATTTCTCTTTCGGCGCGACGGTCCCTGATTGGAGCACAGTCGTTTGCACTTGTTGTGCGCCTTCCTCCAGATAGTTTCGCGTAGCGGGGACGGTCACCGAAGTCTTATAGGCGGCGTCCATGAAGGTTGCCGACATGGGAGCAGTGGCGCTCGCGTTGGTCCAATAAACCTGGTGAGTTACCGCCTTGGCGAGTTGTCTGGGATTCTGATAAGCGAGCGCGCGGAGCCGGGGCTGCAACTCATCGAGCGTGAAGCCGGCGGGGTCGAAATGAACGGGTGTATCGCTTTCGTTGGCGATTGCGACATTGGCGCGCAGCTTCCATCCGGTGTCCTGAAGAGAAACCTGGACGGTGATTCCATTCGCACGGAGCGACTCGACGAGCGAGCCGTCGCTCAAGAATTGGGCGCTGCCTGGAGCGCCAGACTGCCAGCGGGCGATGCCACTATCAACGGCAGCTTCGGCCGCACGATGATCCTTCGGTGAGTTCGCGGAGGCTTCCGAGAGATACATTCGGGCAACATAGCCATACTTCCCGTCGCCGGTGCGGATATTGACGGTGTAGCCTTCGGAGTCGGAGAGAACGGCGACTTCATCGCCACAGTTTAGGCGGGCGACAAGTTGCATGGGGAGAGCTTGCTCAGCGTCGGCGGTTACGGGAACATTTTTGAGACCGCGGCAGATGACTGTGCCGCGAAGTGTGCCAGGCGCGGCGGCAACACTGGAACCGGAGTTCTCCGCCGCCCAAGTGGGCAGAGTGACGGCCAGGCTTAGGAAAGTGCTTAGAATCAAGAGTTTGTTTCTCATGTTGTTTGTATTCACCCCTCAGGTGACTAGCGTTTCAGCGAGCGTTCTCTATCAGCGTCGATTAGCATCTTCGCGTTACGGACGGTCTAGTGCCATAGCGCGTTGGTACCAGAGTACAGGTTACTAACGGGGTAAAGAACGAAACGCTTAGATAGTTGGGTACGTGCGATTAGATGCTGAAAACCATTGCCAGAGAGGCCCGGGAGCATCAAGATTGCAACCAGGGCGTAACTTGACCATGAGGCCGGGAAGGGTTAGGGTGTAAGAGGTTTCTTCCTGAGTTGACTCGAGCGCGGTCACCGATAGCGAGGAGGAATCCCATCGGCCACCCGGCTTCTGTAACAGGCAGACCTTCCACTTGGATGCGGCGTACCGTTCACATATCCGGAAAAATTGAACCGTTCTTCGGCACGCTCGATGACAATGTGCGCTTGCTGGAGGATTCGCTGCACGTGCGCACGCACTTGCACGACACGCGGCTGACCATCGAAGGCGAGCAGGAGAGCGTCGATCAAGCCGTGAAAATCGTCGAGGAATACAATCACTTGACGCGGCACGGGCGGTCGCTTTCGAGCACGGAGGTGAAGTCGCTCATGCGCGTGGCGACGGAAGAGCCGCATGAATCGCCGCGGGGGATGTTTGAGCCGGCGCGCACCCGCTCGTTCGGAAAGAAGCAGGTCACCCCCAAGAACGCCAGTCAGAAGCGTTACATGGAAGAGATCGAGAAGCACGACATGATGTTTGGCATTGGGCCCGGGGGAACGGGGAAGACGTACATCGCGGTGGCCATGGCGGTGAGCGCGCTGCTGACCAAGCAAGTGAACCGCATTATTTTGGCGCGGCCCGCGGTCGAAGCTGGTGAGCGGTTGGGCTTCTTGCCCGGCACGTTGCAGCAGAAGATCGATCCTTACATGCGGCCGCTATACGACGCGCTGTACGACATGCTGGATGCGGACAAGCTGGAGAGATTTCTCGAGAAAGGAATTATTGAGGTTGCGCCGCTGGCATTTATGCGGGGGCGCACGCTGAACGAGTCGTTTGTGATTCTGGACGAAGCCCAGAATACCACCAGCGAGCAGATGAAAATGTTTCTAACGCGGCTGGGATTTAATTCGAAGGCGGTCATCACCGGAGACACGACGCAGATTGATTTGCCGCAGGGAAAAAAATCCGGATTGATCGAGGCGCTCGAAGTGTGCGGAAAGATCGAAGGGATTGGAGTGATCCAGTTCGGCGAGAAAGATGTAGTGAGGCACAATCTGGTGCAGCAGATCATTCGCGCTTATGAAGACTATGACATGGCGCATCCGCAGCGCGGCGCGAATTCAGGAGCTGGCGCGGCGAGCAGCAAGGCGGGAACCGCAGTCGAAGCAACCGGGAAAGATCAGCATAGAGAAAACCAGCGAGCATGATTTTGAACCGCCAGCGTGCGGTCCGCGTCGCGCGGGGGCCCCTCGAATCATTTTTGTGCCGCGTAGTGAAAGAGCTGGACATCCGTGATTCGCACGTCACGGTTTGTTTCGTAAGCGATAGAGAGATTGCGCACATGAATGAGGCCTTTCGGAAGAAAAAAGGGCCGACCGATGTGCTGTCGTTTCCGGCGGGAAAAAAGAGCTGGGCTTCTCGCAGCCGAAGAAAAAAGATTTATAAAGACAGCCGAGAGAACGCCGAGGGCGCGGAGCGAAGCCAAGCGAAGCAAGAATCTCGGCCGGCGGAGAGATATCTGGGGGATATTGCCATTGCGCCGGAGACGGCGAGGCGTTACGCGAAAAAAAATGGGCGGAGCCTGGGCCATGAGTTGCGAGTGCTGATTCTGCACGGCTTGTTGCATTTGCTGGGCTATGACCACGAAACCGACCGCGGCGAGATGGAGCGCATCGAGCGGAAAATGCGGCGGAGATTCGGACTGTCATGAACACCTATACATGGGTTTACGCTCTGGGCGTGGTTCTTCTCGCCTTTGGCCTGCCCATTTTTTCCTACCTTGCGCTGATCTATCGCGAGCTCGGGCGCATGAATACGGGACGCGTCCACGAGCATCTAGAAATTTTCGAAGCGGAAATCGAGCCCAAGCTGCGCGTCAAGCGCCGCAGCGGCGGGCGAACATTCCGCATCCTAGGGCATTTCTGGCTGGCTTTCCTGGTGCTGGAAACAACGCGCGGCGTAGTCTACTTCGTATCGGGGACGCGGGAATCGCTGATCGAATTTTGCGTGTTTCTTACGCTCGAAGTCGTTATCGCCATGCACTTTATCCCCGACATGCTGCTCTACCGCACGACGGGGCGATGGTTGCTGCCGTTACTTCCGCTGATCCGCGCGGCGATGTGGGTCGCTTGGCCGGTGCGCGTGTTCCTGGAAGGCGCGGAGTCTCTGGCGCGGATCTCGGAGCAAGAGCCGGAGATGACCCAGGAACAACGAACGGAAGAAAGGATCGAGGCTCTGGTGGACGCCGCGGAGGAAGAGGGCATCATCGCGGCGGACCAGGCCGACCTCATCGAGCAAGTTGTGGAATTCAGCGACAAACGGGTGCGCGAGGTGATGACTCCGCGGCCGGACATCGTCGCCATTGCAGCCGACGCCACGCTCGAGGAGTTGCACGCAAAGTTTGTCGAGAAAAAGTTCTCGAAGATGCCGGTGTACGAAAAATCGCTGGATGATATTTTCGGTGTGGTGCATGCCCAGGACCTCCTGCACATCGCCGATCAAGATTTGCCGAAGCGCAAGGTGAGAGAATTGGTGCGCCCGGTGCTCTTCATGCCGGAAACGAAGGCGGGATCGGAGCTGCTGCGGGAAATGCGGCAGAAAGGCCAGCCGCTTGCGGTGATTATCGATGAACACGGTTCGGTGGCAGGAATCGCTACTGTGGAAGATCTGGTAGAAGAAATCGTGGGCGAAAGATGGAATGGCGGGAAAGCGCCCGCGCCGGACGTAGTGCGCGAAGCAGACGGTGGGCTGGTGATGCGTGGCAGTATGGCTATTCGCGACGTCGAGGAATTATTGGGCGTAAACTTCGGCAAAGACGCCGACGAGACGGTTACAACGATCGCGGGATTGTTGAGCCATGTGTCGGGCAAGGTTCCCGCGCCCGGGGACAAAGTTGATTTGGAAGGATACCGCTTCGAAGTGCTGGAAGCGAACCAGAGAAAAGCACTGCGGCTCAGGATTCGGAAGCGCGTGGCGGCAGCACCTCGAAAAGCATCTTCGTAAATCAGCAAGCGTATTTTTTCGCAGAAACATTTGTTGCGCCTAGTAGGAATTCCTTCGATGACGCGATACCATGCGTGTACTTGGATGTTTGCGCTTCGAATCCTGCGCTCGAATGGAACGGCCGGTGCTCCGGCGGAGGCAGTTGGATGAGAGGAAAGCAGATTGCGGGTCGACTCATTTTCTTCGCTTTGCTATCGATGTCGACCGCCGAAACGCGAACCTGGGCGCAAGAGGACGGAGCGCCAACTCCGCCAATCCCCGATATGCACTGGGGAGTGAAGATACCGCTGCGCGACGGCGTATCGCTGAATGCGACGATTTTCGAGCCGCACGGCCTGAGCGAACCCCTGCCCGTAATTTTCACGCTTACGCCGTATATCGGCGACAGCTACTTCGACCGGGCCATGTATTTTGCGCAGCACGGATATGTGTACGCGCTGGTGGACGTGCGCGGGCGCGGGAATTCCGGCGGATCGTTCGAACCGTTTGTGAATGAAGCGAAGGACGGCTACGACGTCGTCGAATGGCTCGCGAAGCAATCGTTTTCGAACGGAAAAGTAACTATGTGGGGCGGCTCGTACGCAGGATTTGATCAGTGGACGACACTTAAGGAATTTCCGCCGCATCTGGCTACCATCGTTCCGGCAGCTGCCGCGCATCCCGGAGTGGATTTCCCTTTTCAATACAACATATTCGGGCCGTACGTCGAACAGTGGCTCACGTTTACGAGCGGAGTGACCAGCAATGCCAACCTTTTCGGAGCAGCGGCGTTTTGGGGAGCAAAGACCCGCGAATACTACGACCGACACCTGGCGTTTAAAGAATACGATCGGTTAGCGGGGAATCCCTCCGCCGTGTTTCAAAAGTGGCTCGAGCATCCCGTTCCTGACGCCTACTACGACGCGATGGTGCCCGGCCCGGAAGAGTATAAGCGCATTCAGTTTCCGATTCTGACGATCACGGGGGACTACGATGGCGATCAGCCCGGGGCCTTCACATACTACCAACGCCACATGCAGTACGGGACACCAGAAGCGAAGCAAAATCATTTTCTCATCATCGGCCCATGGGATCATGCGGGAACAAGAACTCCCCGGCGAGAAGTTGGTGGACTGAAATTCGGTGAAGCCAGTGTTTTGGATCTGAACAAGCTGCACACGGAGTGGTACGACTGGGTGATGAAGAACGGCAAGAAGCCCGAGTTCCTGAAAAAGCGCGTGGCTTACTACGTTGTGGGAGCCGGTGCCGAGGATTGGAAGTACGCGGACAATTTGGAAAGTATTTCGAACCAGAAGCGAACCCTTTATCTGGGTTCGAGTGGACACGCGGAGAGCGTGTTTCAGTCCGGCGCGCTCCTGGACAAACCCACAGCGAGCCCGACCGCCGATAGATGGACCTACGATCCGCTCGACACGCGGCCGGGGGACGCAGAACCCGATGACGATGCCTCGGCTCTGACCTCCCAACGAGCTGTGGTGAACGCCTACGGGAATGGTGCGGTCTATCACAGCGAACCCTTTGGCGAGGCCACGGAAGTGACTGGTTTCTTGAAATTGCGGGTGTGGCTGGCAATGGACGTTCCGGATACCGATCTCGAAGCGGATGTGTACGAGATTTTACCCGGCGGTGAGTCTGTATTCTTGACCGGTGCGGCCGTGCGTGCGCGTTATCGGGAGTCACTGCGACAGGAAAAACTCGTTACCGTGGGAAAGGCAGAAGAATACGTCTTCGATAATTTTACATTTTTTTCCAGGCGCATCGCCAGAGGAAGCCGTTTGCGGCTGTTTGTGCACTGCCCCAACACGCCCAGCATGGAAAAAAATTACAACAGTGGAGGTGTCGTCGCGCTGGAAACCGCGAAGGATGCCAAGACAGCGCACGTCACTTTGGTTCATGATGCGGAGCACCAGAGCATGCTGGAACTACCCGTGGTGAAGTAGCCGAATGCCAAAGAAAAAACACTACGCCGGGAGCCGAGAGGGCGCGGAGACGACAGAGACGAGCGGAAGCGCGGAAGCCGAGAGTGGGCCGAAGGAAAAATACCGGTCGGGGTTCGTGGCCATCGTGGGGCGTCCGAACGCCGGGAAATCGACGCTGTTGAACCGCCTGGTTGGGCAGAAGGTGGCGATTGTCACTTCGAAGCCACAGACGACGCGCAACCGCATTCAAGGGATCGTGTCGCAGCCCGGCGGGCAAATTGTTTTTATTGATACACCGGGGCTGCATTCCGCGGACTCTGCACTGGGTCGGCAGATGATGCACGAAGTCGCCGCCGCGCTCGAAGGCATCGACGTACTTCTGCTCATGGTGGACGCAAGCCGGGCCCTGCCCCACGCGGACGATTTGCTGCTGGAGCGGGCCAAGAGATTTCGCGGGAAAACCATTCTGGCGCTCAACAAGGTAGACGGCCTTCCGAAACAGAAGCTGTTGCCGCTTATCGAGGCGTTTCATAGGGCCTTCGAATTTGCGGCCATCATCCCCATCTCTGCTTTGAAGGGCCAGGGCTGCCTAGACTTACTGAACGAAATCTTCCTATTGCTCCCCGAGGGCGAGCCTTATTTTCCGGAAGACCAGGTGACGGACCAGCCGGAGCGTTTTCTGGCGGCCGAGATTGTGCGAGAAAAGGCCATCCAGTCGATGTATCACGAGGTGCCTTACGCGCTGGCGGTGAAAGTCGACAAATTCGAAGACTCACCCACATTGCTTCGCATTGAAGTGACGATGAACGTCGAGAGAGACTCGCAGAAAAAAATTCTCATTGGCCATAAGGGCCAGATGCTCAAGAAAATCGGCACCGAAGCCCGCAAGGAACTCGAAGTGTTGCTCGATAAAAAGATTTATCTGGGACTGTTCGTCAAAGTGGTTCCTGACTGGCGTGAGAATCCGCAGCGGGTGCGTGAGCTGGACTGGCACGCGCAGCTGGAGACGCTGGGCCAGGAAGAAGAAGGCGAGGGCTGACGTTCCTCGCTCCGCGCGACCGGCGCGAAAGAGCAATTTAGAAAAGTGGAGCTTCAGTAGGGCGTGCTGGTGTGCCCGTAGCCGCCAAAAGACCAGCGCACGCCAACGGTTGTGTACAGCCCGTAAGGCCCGTTCGTACGAAGATCTGCTGGACCCAGATTGTTCGCGTACCGCCCCAAATAATCGACCTGGTGCTGCGTCACGCGCAGACTGAGACTCTTCGGCAGCTCAATAGCTAGGCCCACAGAGCGATCGAAGGCGATAGGTTCCATCGAGGCCAGGTAGCTGAGCTGAGGAATGTTTCTTCCGAAGGAGAATTTCGGCTCGAAGAAAAAGAAAACGTGCCTGGCGAACGTGCGGTTGAGCGGTTGGAACTCGATGTAGCCGCTAAACAAATAGCGGGCGTAGGCGGTACAAGCGGAAGCCATTCCGCCGGAAGCGGCAGGCTGGGGAAAGGCGCAACGCCCCAGGTCCGGCTCATTGTGGAAAGGCGCCACTTCGAAATCCGTGTACCCGCGCACCCAGTTGCGAGGAAACCAGGAGGCCGCCGCCGGCCGTTCATACCACGCAGGGCTGGCTTGGATCTTTGGTGTTTCTGGACTTTCGGCCGCAACAGGCGCACTGACGATTTCAGACTGTGCGTACAAACCGGGAGCTGTGACGCCTGAGACGACAGCCAACACTAGCGACAGCCTTATCATGACGGGTCTCCCCCAGACTTGCTTGCCTAGGCTTCAGTGTCGAAGCGCTCTTCGAATAGGAGAGCCCGCATAAAACTTCGCGGAGAGCTATTTGCGGCGGATGAACGTTTGAAGGTTCGATCGAGATGCCCGTCGTTAGCCTCGAGTTGCCGCGATTGTATAATAGTAGACAGCGCTTCTCTAGCTGTTATTTGAAATTGTTTTGTAAACGAATCATGCACCACGCCTCGCGCGCGATGCGAGCGACCCCGAGCGATCGATGGGCACCGCTCGGCCCGGGCTTAGTCCGGCGCGGCAATTCCTAGCGACTTCATTTTGCGGTAGAGGTGGCTGCGTTCGAGACCTAGAGCGGATGCCGTTTGCGTCATGTTCCAACGATGCTCTTGCAATTTGCGCAAAATGAATTCACGTTCGTAGGCGCTGCGCGCCTCATGCAGAGTCGAGTAAGGATGCTGAGGGCTCTGCGCGGCCCCGCGGAAAAGCTCGGGAGGAAGGTGGTGGGGCTCGATGCGCGCCTGCGGGCAGACGATGACGAGGCGCTCTACCAGATTGCGCAGTTCTCGCACATTCCCGGGCCAAGGATAACGCACGAGAATATCCATGGCCGGCGCACTCAGTTCCCGAGTTTTTTTGCCGTAGGCCGAACTGAACTCATCCAGAAAATAACGCGTGAGCGTGGGGATATCTTCCTGCCGCTCGCGAAGCGGCGGCACGAAGAAGGGAATGACATTCAGACGATAGAACAGATCCTGCCGAAATGCGCCGCGGGTAATCTCCTGCTCGAGATTCTTGTTTGTGGCTGCTATCACGCGGGCATCCACGGTCATCGTCTGGCTCGAACCTACCGGTTCGAAGCGCTGTTCTTCGAGCACGCGCAGCACTTTGGATTGCGTCCTCAGGCTCATGTCGCCGATTTCATCCAGGAAGAGCGTGCCGCCGTCCGCCTTTTGAAATTTTCCGACCTTGTCCTCGGAGGCGCCGGTGAAGCTTCCCTTGATATGGCCGAAAAGTTCAGACTCGATCAGTTCCTCTGGAATGGCTGCGCAATTTACTTCGACAAATGGACCTTTGCTGCGAAGACTGGCGGCGTGAAGAGCGTGGGAGACCAGCTCCTTGCCGGTGCCGCTTTCCCCGTAGATGAGAACGCGGCCGTTGGTGGGGGCGGTGACGGCGATCTGCTGCCGCAACGCCTTCATCGGCACACTTTCCCCGATGACCTGATAACGGTGGCCGAGCTCGCTTCGAAGGAGCTGGTTTTCCTCCTGCAGCCTCCGCTGCTGGACGGCGTTGCGCACCAGAACAATAATTTTCTCGAGAGAAAGCGGCTTCTCAATAAAATCAAAGGCGCCCAGTTTTGTGGCGCGCACGGCCGTCTCAATCGTGCCATGCCCGGAAATCATGATGACCGCTGGCGCACGCGGAATAACCTGAAGCCGGCTGAGAGCTTCCAGGCCGTCGAGTCCCGGCAACCACACATCCAGGAGAATGACTTCGAGATCGCCGTGAGCCGCGCGCTCCAGGGCTTCCTCGGCAGAGGCCACTGCTTCGACGTGGTAGCCCTCATCCTTGAGGATCGACGACAGCGATTCGCGAATCCCCGCCTCGTCGTCAACGACGAGAAGATGCGGCTTGGAAGTCATCGAGAGACTTCCGTTCCGTTCTGGTCTGTGACACCCGCTGGGGTGAGCTCTGCGACCGGAAGTTCTACCAGGAAACGCGAACCTGCTGGCAGGTTGTCTTCCACATGAATGCTGCCGCCGTGTTCGGCGACGATGCGCGCCGCGATAGCCAGCCCAAGGCCGGTTCCGCGGTTCTTCGTCGAAAAATGCGGAAGGAAAAGTTTGTCTTTGTCTTGCGGAGAAATGCCGTGGCCGGTGTCCGACACGCAGATCTCGACGGTTTCGGCGTCGGGATGGGCGCAGGTGGAGATCAGGATTTCGCGGAACGTCGAGTTTTCCAGTGCTTCCGCGGCATTGTCAATTAGATTGACCACCACGCTGCGAATTAACCCGCCATCCGCGCGAACCGGCGGGAGATTCTCTCCCAGCGTGGTTCTAAGCGTGATGCCATCTAGACGCCCGGCGAAAACCTCCACCGCCTCGTACACAATGGTATTGGCATTTGTAGCCGTGAGCTTGGCGGTGGGGAAGCGGACGAATTGAGAGAATTCATTGACCAGCGCTGCAAGCGTCGAAACTTCGCGTTCGATCAAGCGCGAACACTCGTAAACGAGCTTCGTCAGCTCGGGGTCGCGCGGAGCTTTGGATTCCGAGGCATCGCGCCGATCGAGAAACCGGGACAATCGCTGCGAAGAAAGTTGAATCGGCGTCAGCGGATTCTTAATCTCGTGCGCGATGCGCCGCGCGACTTCCTGCCAGGCCGCCGATTTTTGCGCCCGCAGCATTTCGGTGAGGTCATCAAGAACCAGAACGTAACCGGAATTGGCGCGGCGCGGCCCCAGAGAACTGGCGGTTACCGCAAGATGCAGGATGCGCCCGGCGACAACGGTTTCAATCTCGCGAGAAACCACGCCCATGCGCAGCGAACGCCGCATCAGAAGCTGCAGGATTCGCGACGCGTCCAGCCCCAGAAGTTCGTCAAGGGATTGCGCATTCCGGGCGTCCCCGCCAAACATGCGCGTCACCGCAGTATTGGCGCGCAAAATGGCGCCGCTGGCGTCCAGCGAGATGACCCCGGTTGGAATGTTCTCCAAAACGGTTTCCATGAGCTGCCGGCGCCGCTCGAGTTCCTGAACCGCTTGTTGCAGGTTCCGTGTGAACTGATCAATTTGCGAGCGGTTGTCTCGCAACTGCGTGGTCATGGTGTTAAAAGAACGCACCAGAATCCCAAGCTCGTCCTGAGCCTGTTCGGGCACCTGATAATCGAAGTTTCCGGAAGAAATCTCGCGCGTGCCTTCGGCGAGAGCTTGAATGGGAATAGTGACCTGTTTCGCGAGAAACAGCGCGACCCACATCACCGCGGACAGCAGCAGCACGGTGAACAGAAGCAGGATCAGCAGCATCTGGTTCTTGAGCGCTCGGAGGCCCTGTTTCTCCTGGTAATACTCGCGAGTCTGAGCTTGGATCTCCGTGATTCGAGAAAGGAAGTTCGGGCTGGTGCGGTAGGCCGCCACGGCGTAGCCAGTCGTCTGGCCCTCGCGCACCGTAGGAACCCGCACCGCGAAGTAATCTTTGCCGTCGGCTGCCCAGACTTCGATGCCGCTCGGCAGTACCCGGACAAATTTGCCCAAGACTCCCACTTGGGCACAGATCGGACCCTGCCGTTCGTCAGGCTGTTTTTCGCAGACCACTCCGCCCCGCGTGGAGTTGCCCTCCTCATCCAGAATCCAGAGGGCGTCAGCGCCCTTCGCGAAAGCGTGTTGCAACTGCTCTTCGGCGGATGGCGAAGCGTCCTCTTGAACCTCGATCGCCACTCGCCGTAGTCGCGGCAACTGTGCGCGGCCAAAATCGTTCATCAGCTCTTGCGTCTTCTCGGAGGCGATTTCCAGCGGGCGGGGGAACCAGCGCTGCAGCGTGCGGTTGATCAGCGAATAGCTTACGATAAACATGAAAATGATGGGTAAGAGCGAAATGGCCATGGCGCCAACGACCATCTTCGTTTTGAAACGCGCGCCAAGTTGCTCGCGGCTCGTCTCCGCCCACAGTCGTAAAACGGTGCGGCCCAGAATCAGACCAAAGACCAGCAGCGCGGCCGTGATGAAACTCGAAACCGCGTACAGCGGCGCCAGCGCGCGCCAACTCTTCGGTTCAAACGGGACTTCCAGTGAACCAAATGTGAAAACGGCAGCGAGCAGCAGCGTAAGCAGGATGCCGCCTGTGACCAAGGTCCAGCGCTGTTTGGAATCGAGCCGACTCATGCCGTGTCCACGATTAGGTCCGAAAAAAGCTCCTCGAAAACTTCCCTACATCCGTTCGAGAACCAACCTCGCGCATCTACTTCCACCATAAGAACATTGTAATGGTTCCCGAGAGCAATCCTGGCGTGCGAACTGGAG
>Ga0210383_10002051_pt1 | contig 18262 bp, 19 predicted proteins | sample IncBWC14OmetaG_FD_160072 | JGI IMG/M metagenome (GOLD analysis project Ga0210383, IMG submission 160072) | Forest soil microbial communities from Barre Woods Harvard Forest LTER site, Petersham, Massachusetts, United States - Inc-BW-C-14-O ...
CACTGCTGCCGTGTATGGCGAGGCTGACCGGCTGGGTTTTGGGCGCAGCGCACATGAGCTCGCCGAGCTGCACTCGCAGCTGCACTCCGCGTTCGCGCATGGTGCGCCGCTGCCTGCTGCTTCAGAGCTGCTGCACAACGATCTCCAACGTGCTGCCGTATCTCTGTGCCCGCCCATCGCCCAGGCACTCGTAGGTGTACGGCAGGTCGGTGGGGATCCAGCGCTGGTAAGTGGCTCCGGCCCAACGGTGCTCGGCCTATTCGGGCATACGGGACGTTCTGTCGACGGTGGTCTCACGCTGGCTCGGGCCGCAGCTTCCCGGCTCAGCGACCGCTCCCCTGCGCCGATCTGCGCCATGCCCGTGGACGCCACCTTTGCGCAGGCCGCGACCGACACCCCCGTGCGTCACAATTCCAGCCACAGCCATGACTAGGACACAAATCAACGAGCTCGTGGCGGCCGGCGCCGCGCTGATCAGCCTGGGTCTGTTCACCGGCTTGATCCTCGTCCCCGTGTGGTCCTCCTACTCGCGCGTGTGGGAGCGGCTGGCTGCAACAGTGCTCTCGCTGTATGTGCTCGCGGTGCTACTGGGCGTCGGGGTGGTCGGCGCGCTTGTCGCCGTCTACTATTGGGGTTGACCCGCGTGTCAGACCTCGCGGCGCTGGACGCGATCACAGAGGCGGTCGAGTCGGGAGCCGGTCTGCCCGAGGTCGTACGCGCCGCCGCCAAGGCGCTCGAAGGCAGCCTCGCCGTGACCGACGCGTGGGGTGCCACCCTTGCGGTCGCCGCCCGTTCCCCCGCCGAGGAGCGCTCGCTGCTGTCTGGAGGAGAGGGTGTCATCAGCGCACCGCTGCGTGTGGCAGACACGGTTGTGGGCACGCTTCACATGCGCGCCAAGACCGAGCCGAGTGCGTCGATGCGCAGGCTGTTGCTCACCATGATCGCCTCCGAGGTCGAGCGTGTGCGGGCGCCCGAGCGTGCCTCGGAAACAGCATCGGCGGACTTCCTGCGCGCGATCCTGCGGCGTGAGCTGATCGATCGCGACGCGCTGATCGATCGCGCCAAAGGGCTGTCGCTGGCAATCGATGACGGCGCCAGCATGCTGGTCGCGCGTGCCCATCCGCAGGCGCCCACCGACGAGGGCTGGCGGGGACGTGTACGTGCGGTCGCCGAGCGCGGCGCCCGGGCGGTTGCTAGCCGCTCCATCGCTGCCCTGTCAGAGCGTGAGGGCATCGCTGGGGCGGAGGTGCTCGTGCTCGTCCCCGGCGGTGACGAGGCCACCGCCGCGCGCGCCGCCGAGGCAGTGCTCAACGAGATGGAAGCCAGCCTCGCGGGCTTCACATTCGCGCTCGGCCGCAGTCGCATCACCGAGGATCCCTCCGAGCTACCCCGCGCCGCCAGCGAGGCGCTGCTCGCGGCGAACGTCGCCCAGGGCTCCTCCGATGGCGCCGCTTTAGCGTTCGAGCAGACCGGTGCCTATCGCCTACTGCTATCAGCTATGAGTGAGAACCCCAGTGAGCTGCAGCGCTTCTTCGCTGAGACGGTTGAACCGCTCGTTGCCTACGACGAGCAATACGAGACCGATTTGGTGCGCACGCTGGAGACGTTCCTCGAGGCCGACGGCAACGTCGCTGGCACCGCGCAACGCCTGTTCACCCACCGCCACACCATCTACTACCGGCTCGAGCGCGTCCGCGAGCTGTCCGGCCTTGACGTCAGCTCCAGCGATGGCCGCGAGAAGCTCAGCCTCGGCCTCAAGGCCATGCGCGTACTGGGCATCGCATCCGCTGGAGGGCCCGCGTCAGAGGCCGGCGCTGAAGGCGGACGCGTGCCCCGCCGCTCCAACCGTCGGTCCTAGTTGTTTCCTAAAAGAGCCGCACCCCGAACTCGATGGCGTATGTGGCGCCCTGAGGTCCCGCGTCGAGCACGGCCGGTATCGCTGCCGTGACAGCGACGCCAGCGTCGCGATACTGAGCGCTCAGCATCACTTCGCGGTGTGGAGGCGAGGCCATCCATTCAGCCACGATGTGGGCCGGGGTCGTGAAGCTGCCAGTGCCCCAAGCGATGTTCTCCCCCACGGCAAACTCAGCCGCGTGAGCTGGGTAGTGCGTAATTGCTACAAGCGCCAGTGGCGTTTGCCCGGTGGGGCGGTCGTCTGAGAAATAATCCCGCGAGACCATCGTCGTCACCTGGCTGGCCGCTACCTTTCGCAGTTCGCGGTTGGCGCGCAGCGGGTCCAGGCCGTGCGCAATACGCACCTGGTTGACCAGGCACAGCGTCGCCGTGTCGACCACCCGCCAGTTGGTGGCCGTCGGGTGCAGGTTCGCGCTCCGGCAAGGCTGGAAGGCCTTTGCCGCCGGCACGCTATGCACTGCCAACGCGCCCACGCAAGCAAGCAACGCTGTCGCCAGCGATGCTCCCAGTCTGCTCCCACGGCTTGTCGTGACGGACGGCAAGTGCAGAAATACTTGCAGGCGGGGAGGATGGGCGCGTTGCTGCATTGTTATCAGCGGCGTTCCGCGACTATCCTTTGCAGCACCCTTTGGGGGGTCGTCCAACGGCAGGACATCAGGTTTTGGTCCTGAGAATCGGGGTTCGAGTCCCTGCCCCCCAGCTACGACGGCGTGATCCCTTGGTGCGACGAGAGCAAGCGCGCAGGGAGCCCACACGGGAAAGTACCGTCGCTGGAATAGCATCTGAGCTGTGAGCGCCCCTACAGTCCTGATCCTTGCGGCAGGCCAGGGGACGCGTATGCGCTCGCGGACGCCGAAGGTGCTGCATGAGCTGTGCGGTCGACCGATGCTGCTGTGGCCGGTCACGGCCGCGTTGGCGGCGGGGGCGGGCAGAGTGGTGGTGGTCGACTCGCCGGCACGCGCGCTCGAGCAGGTGCTGCCAAAGGGCGTGGAGCTGGCGGTGCAGGAGCAGCCGAACGGCACGGGTGGCGCGGTGGCGGCGGCGATGGCCAAGCTCGACGCGGACGGTGGGTCCGAGCTCGACGCTGCGGCTCCGATCTTGATCCTCAGCGGCGATGTGCCGTTGGTGAGCGCACAGGCGATCGGCGAGCTGATCGACGCGCATCGCGACGGTGGCGCCGCGGCGACGATGGCGACGACGATTCTCGATGACCCGACCGGCTACGGGCGGGTGGTGCGCGACGCCAGTGGCGCGGTGGAACGTGTGGTGGAGACGAAGAAGCATGGCGACTCGACCCAGGCGGAGCGCGAGATTCGCGAGGTGAACACGGGCATCTTCGTGTTCGACGCGCTTGCGCTGCGCCAAGCGCTGCCGCGCCTAAGTGAAGACAACGCTCAGGGTGAGCTGTACCTACCGCAGGTGCTCGATCTGATGAGAGCGGATGGAGCGCGTGTGAGCGCACACGTGGTGGCAGACGTTCGTCTCGTCCTGGGCGTCAATGACCGCGAGGCGCTCGCGCGGGTGCGCAAGCTCGCGCAGGCGGCCATCCACCAGCGGCACATGCAGGCCGGGGTGGGCATCATGGATCCGGACGCGACGGTGATCGATGTGGATGTGCAAATCGGCCGGGACACGACGATCGAGCCGTTCACGACGATTCGCGGCAGCACGAAGATCGGCGAGAGGTGCACTGTGCGCCACTCCTATCTGGTGGATTGCGTGCTGGAGGACGGTGTGAGCGTCGGCCCGTTCGGCTACCTGCGCCCGGGCGCCGTGCTGCGCAACGGCAGCAAGGTGGGCACATTCGTGGAGGTCAAGAACTCCGACCTGGGCGCCGGTGCGAAGATCCCCCACTTGTCCTACATCGGCGACGCTGACATCGGCGCCGGCAGCAACCTGGGGGCGGCGACCATCACTGCCAATTACGACGGGCGCGCCAAGCATCGAACGACCGTGGGCGAGCGCGTGCGCACGGGCGTGGACACCACGCTGGTGGCGCCGGTGACCCTTGGCGATGACGCTTACACGGGCGCGGGCTCAGTGATCGTGCAGGATGTGCCGCCTGGAGCATTGGGGATCGCCCGCGAACGCCAGCGCAACATCGAGGGCTACGCCGAGCGCTCCAGTGACGCAGCGGCCGAGCGTCCCAGCGACGCGGCTGCCGAGGCGACGCGTGACCGGGGAGGCGACTCGGGATGACCGATAGGCCAGCGATGTTTACACTGCCTGGGAGATGAGCGCGATGGACACGCGCGCGCAGGCGTCCACCCAGACGAGCCTGCCGATTGACTACAACAAGCGCCTGATGCTGTTCAGCGGGCGCTCCAACCCGCAGTTGGCTGTGGACATCGCCGACAAGCTGGGTGTGGAGCTCGGTCCGGTGACGCTGAAGACGTTCTCCAACGGCGAGGTGTACTGCCGTTACGAAGAGTCTATCCGTGGTGCTGACGTGTTCATTGTGCAGCCCACGTGCGGCAATCCCCAGACGGGCATAACGGCAAACGACTCGTTGATGGAACTGCTGTTCATGATCGACGCGGCGGTCGGCGCGTCAGCGCACCGTGTGATCGCTGTGACGCCGTGGTTCGGCTATTCGCGCCAGGACAAGAAGTCCGCGCCGCGCGAGCCGATCTCCGCACGGCTGGTGGCGCGCATGCTCGAGGCGGCGGGCGCTGACAGGGTGCTGACGATGGATTTGCACGCAGGGCAGATCCAGGGCTTCTTCCAGAAACCGGTGGATCACATGACGGCGCTGTTCATGCTCACGCAGTACTTCACCGATCTGCATCTGCCGGACATCGTGGTTGTTGCCCCGGATGCGGGCAGGGTCAAGCTGAACAAGAAATTCGCGTCAAAGATCGGCGCTGAGTTGGCGATCCTCGACAAGGAGCGCCCTGCGCAGCAGGTCGCTGAGATCGGCTATGTGATCGGTGACGTGAAAGGCAAGACGGCGGTGATCGTGGACGACATGATCGACACTGCCGGCACGCTGTGCGCAGCTGCAAGGACGGTCAAGGAAGAGGGCGCCTCACGCGTGTTCGCTGCGGCCACGCACGCTGTGTTCTCGGGCGACGCATATGAGAACCTGCGCAACTCGCCGCTCGAGCAGATCGTCGTCACGGACACCATTCCGTTGCCTCCCGGCTGCCCTGAGAACGTGCGCGTGCTGCCATGCGCCGAGCTGCTCACCGACTCGATCAGGCGCATCTTCGTGGACGACTCCGTCAGCGAAGTGTTTGACGGCGAGAACCAGCTGTTCTAGCTCCCTCGGTAGGTCCTTGGCGCACCGGCGCATGTGCCGCGCGTCATCATCTCTCACTAATGTCCTCTCCAATCGCGCCCCCTGTTGCGGCGGTCCGCGGTCCGCGCACGTGGTGGCTGGGCCTCTCGCCCTCGTGGCGCCGCGCGCTGCGTGCGCTGTTTGCGTTGAGTGTCGTGCTGGTGCTGCTCGTGGGTGCTCTGCTGGCACGCTTTCTCAGCGTCGAGAACGCCGAACGGGCGGACGATCTCGCACTGATCCAGGCGGAGGTCAAGGGCCACGCTACCGCCATGCTCGATCAGCTGAGCGGCTGTCGAACGAATGCTGCCTGTGTGGCCGGTGTGAAGGCCAACGCCGGCAACCAGCACCTACACCGCGTGGGCGCAGTGAAGATCCTGCAGCTGGAATCCAAGACCGCATATTCGCTGTCCGGGGCCACCGGCAAGACACGCGTGGCATGGACGGTCATCGGCTCGCTGCCCGTGGTTCAGTGCGTGGACGTGCGCCGCACTGGCAACTTCCTTCAGGGCGTTCACGTGTCGCTGATCGGGCTGAGCGCGCCAATCGACAACGAAGCTACGTGCTGGAAGCTCTCCAAGCACGAACTGGAAGAAGAAGAAGACACAGCAGCAGAACGATGAGCGGCGATTGCTACAGTCTGCTGTCGCGATGGCCAACACAACCACCAAGCTAGACGTCACCAGCCGCTCCGCAGCGGGCTCGCGTGCAGCCCGACGCCTACGCCGCAGCGGCCGGGTGCCTGGCGTGCTCTACGGCGGTGGCTCAGAGCCACTCGGCTTCGACGCTGACGCACGCGAGCTGCGCATGGCGCTTGCGGGGTCGGGTGCGGTGCTCGATCTCAGCATCGATGGCAGCAAACCCACACCTGTGGTGCTCAAGGAAGCCCAGCGTCATCCCGTGCGCGGCGAGACCGTCCACGTGGATCTCCTGCGGGTCAACCTTAACGAGGCCATCACCGCAGTCGTGCCGCTCGAGCTGCAGAGCATCGACGACGCCCCTGGCGTCAAGCAGGGCGGTGTACTCGAGCAGATCACGCGCGAGCTCAACGTAGAAGCGCTGCCTACAGCGATCCCTGAGTCGATCGTTCACGACGTCGGCGAGATGCAGATCGGCGAGACCATCCTGCTTGGCGCGCTCAGCGTGCCCGACGGTGTCACGCTGCTCGACGACCCCGAGGAAACCGTCGTCGCCACGCTCTCCCCGCCGCGGCTGCAGAGCGAAGCAGCCGAGGAAATCGAAGCCGAGACAGAGGTCGTCGGCGAGGGCGGCGCGCAGGCCGACGAGGACGCCTCCGGCGAGGAGTAGATCGCGCTGCGACGCCCGTTTGGCGGTGGCGGCGGATCTGTCGACTGGCTGATTGTCGGGTTGGGCAATCCCGGCCGCGAGTACGCAGGCACGCGTCACAACGTCGGCTTCATGGTCGCTGAAGCTCTGGTTGAGCGCTGGGGGCTGGGGAAGGCAAAGGACCGCTTTCGCGGGCGCATCGCAGAAGGTCGTGCGCGCGTGGGCGCGCCGGGAGCATCGCTTGGCGTGGGCGCGGCGGCCGGCGGGAGTGCAGCAGCTGGCGCAGATCCACCGCATGTGGCGGTGCTGTGCCCGCAGACATACATGAACGAGGCCGGTCGCTCAGTAGGCCCCGCGCGCGGTGCGCTCAAGCTGCCACTCGATCGCGTGCTCGTGGTGCACGACGAGATCGATCTGCCCTTTGGCGACGTTCGCACCCGTCTGGGTGGAGGTCTTGCGGGCCACAACGGGCTGAAGTCGCTCAAGCGAGAGCTCGGCAGCGCGGACTTCATGCGCGTGCGGGTAGGCGTGGGCCGCCCCAACTCCACCGACCCTGAGATCGTGTCCTCCTACGTGCTCGGGCGCTTCCGTGAGGATCAGGTCCAGGTCGCGGAGCTGATCGACAGCGCATGCGAGCACGTCGAGCGCACTGTCACCGGTGACGGCGCGGCGGTTGGGCCGGACGCCGGCGGGCGCGCCTAGATGGCCGCCACCGAGGGCGTACTGCGCACGCTGCTGGGCCTCGTGCAGGATGACGAGCCCACGATGCGCCTCGCGCGAGACGGCGGGCACGCGTTCGTCTCCAGCTCGCTGCGCCCATATGTGGTGGCGGCGCTCGCGGATATCGATCAAGAGGCGCTTGCACGCCCCACGCTGGTGGTGGTTGGCGACGATCGCGCCGCCCGCGATCTGGCCGGCGACCTGCGCGCGTGGCTTGCGCCCCGGCGCGTTCGCTACTACCCCTCCAGGGGCGTCGCATACGAGTCGCACCTGGCGCCGCCTGCGCACCTGGTGGGCCTGCGAGTCGCCGCGCTGGACGCGTTGCTTGGCACGGGCTCTGCGGCTGGTTATGTGGATGGCGCTGACGGCGCTGGCTCTGCGCCCGGCGCCGGGCCTGCCGCCAACTGGGAGCAGCCGGTGGTGGTGGTCAGTGCGGTGGCGCTGTCGGAGAAGGTTCCAGACCCTGAGCTGCGACCCCACTCGTTCACGCTGCGTGTTGGTGAGCTGCTGGACTTGGACGAGTGTGCAGCGGAGCTTGTGAGCGCTGGCTATGAGCGCACCGACCAGGTGGAGGAGCGCGGCCAGTTCGCGCTGCGTGGCGGCCTGCTGGACGTGTTCCCGGCGACCGAGGAGCGGGCCGTGCGGGTGGACATGTTCGACGTAGAGATCGAGTCGCTGCGGTGGTTCTCCACGTTCACGCAGCGCTCGCTGGGTGATGTGCAGGAAGTGGAGATCGCACCCGCCGCGGAGCTGGCGCTCGAGCACAGGGAGCTCGCAGAGATCGCCGCCGCTACAGGCAGCTTCTCAGCGGCGGCCGGCGAGGGCACGGAGGGGGAGCGTCCGGATATCGCAGAGCTCCTGCCGGTAGAGCGCTTTGGCGCGCTGCTCGATCTCGTGGGCGGGGATACCCAGCTTGTGGTGGCCGCGGAGGAGGATCTCGATCCGGTGCTCAGCGACCACTGGAGCGACGTGTGCGCAGCGTTTGGCGACGAGGATGCCCACCACCTGTACGTCAGCCCGCAGAGCATCCGCACGACTCTCGATGAGCGCGTGCGCATCTGGATGTCTGGGCTTTCCAGTGGCCAGGAGATCGAGTTGCGGGCGCAATCGGCGGACACCGCCGCTCGCTCGCTTGCGGAAGCGGAGCCGCAGCTGGAGAAGCTCGTGCGCTCGGGCTACCGAACGGTCGTTGCCTTCCCCCGCCGTGGCGAGGGTGAGCGTGCCGCGTTCAACTTGGGGCGGCTAAAAGCGACATGGCTCGGCGAGGACGTCAACGCTGGCCAGCAAGTGCTCGAGGCGTCGCTGCGCTTCGCCGTCGCGTCGTTGCGCGAGGGCTTCGTTGCTCCGCAGTTGAAGCTCGCGGTGTTCCCCGAGCATCGGCTGCTGCGCCGTCGTCCCAAGCGAGGAAGCACGGACGCCCCCGGCCGCAGCGGTATCTCGAGCGCTCGCCGCGGCGCGCTGCGGTCGTTCACGGAACTGCGCACGGGCGACATCGTCGTGCACGAGGACCACGGGGTGGCGCGCTTCGCGGGCTTTGAGACGCGCACGGTGGCTGAGGTCACGCGCGACTACCTGTACCTGGAATACCAGGGCGATGACCGCGTGTTCGTGCCCGTCGACCAGCTCGCCAAGATCTCCCGCTATGTCGGCGCGGGCGGGGATCATCCGCCGCTGAGCAAGCTGGGCGGCACGCGCTGGGAGACGATGAAGGCGCGGGCGCGGCGCGCGGCGCAGGAGCTGGCGGGCGAGCTGCTCAACCTGTACGCCGAGCGCCGCCGTCGCTCGGGTCACGCGTTCGGCGCCGACTCCGACTGGCAGCGGGAGTTCGAGGAGCGCTTTCCGTTTACCGAGACCCCCGACCAGCGCGACGCGATCGAGCTGGTGAAGGCCGACATGGAGTCGCCACGGCCGATGGACAGGCTGATCTGCGGCGACGTCGGCTACGGCAAGACCGAGGTCGCGCTGCGCGCCGCGTTCAAGTGCGCGGCCGAGGGCAAGCAGGTGCTGATGCTCGTGCCCACCACGATCCTCGCCCAACAGCACTACGGGACGTTCGCGGAGCGTCTCGCGGACTACCCGTTCACGCTCGAGCACGCGTCCCGGTTTCGTACCGCCGCGGAGCAGAAGGCAGCGATCAAGGACTTCGCGGACGGGCGCGCTGACATCTTGATCGGCACCCATCGCGTGCTCTCGCGCGATGTGCGCGCCAAGGACCTGGGGCTTTTGATCGTGGATGAGGAGCAGCGCTTTGGCGTCAAGCAGAAGGAGCTTCTGCGTCAGTTGAAGCTGAAGGTGGATGTCATCTCGATGTCCGCCACGCCGATCCCACGCACGCTGCAGATGTCGCTTGCGGGGCTGCGCGACATCTCTGTGATCGAGACGCCGCCGGAGGGGCGCAGGCCGGTGCGCACATATGTGGGCGAGTACGAGGAGGAGCTGGTCAAGCAGGCGATCATGCGCGAGCATGCGCGTGGGGGCCAGGCGTTCTTCCTGCACAACCGGGTGGGTTCGATCGAGGAGACGGCCGAGCGGCTGCGGGCTCTGTGTCCCGGGGTGCGCTTCGTGGTCGCGCACGGCCAGATGGGTGACGGTGAGCTCGAGGAGGTGATGATGGACTACCTGCGCGGCGGCGCAGACGTGCTCGTGTGTACGTCGATCATTGAGTCGGGTATCGACATCCCGCAGGCGAACACACTGATCGTGGAGCATTCAGACGCTTTCGGGCTGGCGCAGCTCTACCAGATCCGCGGGCGCGTGGGCCGCAGTCGCGAGCGTGCTTATGCGTATCTGCTGTATGACTCAGCCGCCGCGCTCACGCCGGAGGCGGCGCAGCGCTTGTCGGCCCTGTCGGACTACACAGAGCTGGGAGCGGGCTTCAAGATCGCCATGCGCGACCTGGAGATTCGCGGCGCTGGCAACCTGCTCGGCGATGAGCAGTCTGGGCACGTGGCTGCGCTCGGCTTCGAGCTATACATGCAGATGCTCGACGAGGCGGTCAGGGCCGCGGAGGCAGAGGATGGCGGTGATGAGCCCGCCGGCATGCCCGAGCCCGTGCGCTTGGACGTCAACGTCGATGCGTATGTGCCGGCCGACTACATCCCCTATGAACAGGCCAAGATCGAGGTGCATCGGCGTGTTGCCGGCGCCGTGGAGGTCGCCGACGTGGAGCGCTTGCGCGAGGAGCTCGAGGACCGCTTCGGGCCGGTGCCCGAGCCGGTGGAGAACCTGCTGGCGTTGCAGCGTGCGCGGATCAAGTTCGGCCAGGCCGGTGCGCGCACGGTCAGCTTCCGTGGCGATCGCCTGGCTGTGGTGCCGATCGAGCTCGATTCGGTGCGCGCCAAACGGTTGCGCGAGGAGCTGCCGGACGCGCTCTACGAAGCTGCCCGCTCGCAGGTTTCGGTGCGCGTTCCAAAGGACGGCAAGGAGCGTTTCCCCAGTGTCGTCAGGGCTGCAGATGCTCTGTTGTCGGTGGTCAGGGAGGCCACTTAGGAACTCGTTAAGGACAGACGCGGAGCTTTCCGCTAGAGTGCCCGCGTCGTGTCAAAGTCTCTTCGTTCCCTCTCGGCGCTAGGCGCCGTTTTGTTTGCCCTCGTTGGCATCTCCGCGTGCGGCGGCATTCCCGGTGACGCCGTGGTGCAGGTGTCCGGTACCCCGATCGCCAAGACCGCGTTCGAACACTGGATGAAAGTTGCTTCCGCGTCCAGCGCCACGGGATCGACCGAAAAGCCGGTCATCCCCGAACCGCCCAACTACACAGCCTGCATAGCCCACCTGGCGGCCACTACGGCGAAACCGGCAAAAGGTCAAAAAGCTCCGACTACGGCGGAGCTCAAGAGCCAGTGCGCGACTGAGTACAAATCGCTGCAGAGCGAGGTTCTGGGTTTCCTCATCTCCTCGCAGTGGGTACTCGGCGAAGCTTCCTCCCTGGGCATCAAGCTGAGCGATGCTGAAGTCAAGAAGGAATTCGCCAAAATCAAGGCCCAGGAGTTCCCGAAGCCGTCCGAATTCGAAAAATTCCTGTCTACGTCTGGGCAAACGGTCTCGGACCTGCTGCTGCGCGTGAAGCTGAACTTGCTCTCCCAGAAAATCGAGAAAAAGATCATCAAGGAAAAGAGCAAGGTCTCAGAAGCGCAGGTCCAGAAGTACTACAACGAAAACAAGTCCAAATACGGGACGCCTGAAAAGCGCAACGTCCAGATCATTCTCACGAAGACGGAAGCGGTCGCCAAGAGCGCCAAGAAGGAAGTTGAATCGGGCAAGAGCTTCGCGAGCGTCGCCAAATCGGTTTCGATCGACCCCACCAGCAAGGCCAACGGCGGCCTGCTCAAGGAAGTGGTCAAAGGCGAGGAGGAGCAGGCGCTCGACACAGCCATCTTCGCGGCTGCCAAGAATGTTCTCGGCGGACCTGTGAAGACGCCGTTTGGTTACTACGTCTACGAGGTGCTCAGCACCACGCCAGGTACGCAGCAGCCACTGTCGAAGGTGAAGGCGACGGTCAAGCAGCAGCTGATCTCCACGGGTGAGCAGTCTGCGCTGACCAAGTTCACCAAAGGCTTCAAAACTAAGTGGAAGTCCAAAACGGAATGCCGCTCTGGCTACATAGTGGCTGACTGCAGTTCTTACAAAGCGCCCAAGACTTCCGCCACGGGTGCGTCTAAAGGCGCGTCCACCGTCACCCCCGAATAGGCGGGAGCGCGTTGGAGCAGTTGCTCCCGCTAGGGTGAAGGCCGCCTTCTTATGAGCCAGATCGAGCGCATCCACGCCCGCCAGATCCTCGACAGTCGCGGCAACCCCACCGTCGAGGTGGAGGTGGAGCTGCAAAGCGGCGCTCACGGACGCGCAGGGGTGCCCTCAGGGGCCTCCACGGGCGAGTTCGAGGCGACCGAGCTGCGTGACGGCGGCGAGGCGTGGGGTGGCAAGGGCGTAACGCAGGCGGTCGCCAATGTCGATGGCGAGATCGCGAGTGCGCTCACCGGCATGGACGCCGCCGATCAGGCAGCTCTCGACGGGGCACTGATCGAGCTCGACGGCACGCCCAACAAGTCGCGGTTGGGCGCCAACGCGATCCTGGGCGTATCGCTCGCTGCCGCACAGGCGCAGGCTGCGCAGGAGCACAAGCCGCTGTGGCGCTATCTGGGAGGCTCTGACGCGGCGGTGCTGCCTGTACCGATGATGAACGTGCTCAACGGTGGCGCGCACGCGGACAACAAAGTCGACTTCCAGGAGTTCATGATCGTTCCCTGCGGCGCTGGGAGCTTCTCCGAGTGCCTGCGCATGGGCGCGGAGGTGTTCCACGCGCTGAAGGGCACGTTGCACGAGCGCGGCCTGGCGACGGCGGTGGGCGACGAGGGGGGATTCGCTCCCGACTTGAGCTCCAACGAGGAGGCGCTGAAGATGCTCGTGGCAGGCATCGAGGCGGCCGGCTACCGCCCTGGGGAGGACATAGCTATTGCGCTGGACCCAGCTACCAGCGAGATCTACCACGACGGTATATATGTGCTTGAGCATGAGGGCCGCAGCCTGAGCGCTGCCGAGCTGGCCGACTACTGGGCGGAGCTCGCGGGGCGCTACCCGATCGTGTCGATCGAGGACGGCATGGACGAGGAGGACTGGGACGGGTGGCGGGTGCTGACCGAGCGCCTGGGCTCGAGCGTGCAGCTCGTGGGCGATGACATCTTCGTAACCAACACCGAGCGCTTGCGTCGCGGCATTGATAGCGGTGTGGGCAACTCGATCCTCATCAAGGTCAACCAGATCGGGACCCTCACAGAGACGCTTCAGGCGGTCGCTATGGCGCGCGACGCGGGCTACACGGCAGTTATGAGCCACCGCTCCGGCGAGACCGAGGACGTGACCATCGCGGACCTTGCTGTGGCTACCGGTTGTGGCCAGATCAAGACGGGCGCACCGTCGCGCTCTGACCGTGTGGCCAAGTACAACCAGCTGCTGCGTATCGAGGAGCAGCTGGGGGCGGACGCGCGCTTCCTTGGGCGTAGCGCCTTCAGCCCGCATCGATGACGGCATCCGATGACAGCTGACGCCGCCTGAAGGCGTCCTATCAGCGGCAGGATGTTGGCGAGCTGACGCGAATCGGAGTAGCTATGTCCACGATCCCCGTCTCGCGCGCTCGTTCGAAAGCTCCGCCGGTGGCTCGCGTGCAATGGGATCGGCTGGGGCGCTTGGCGATGCTTTGCGTGCTGATTGCGCTCGCGTACCTGTATGTGAGCGCTGGCCTGCACATGCTTTCCACGTGGCGTCAGTCCAATCACGACAGCGCTTCGGTGGCGAGCATGGAACGTGAACACAGGCTGCTGGTGCATCAGCATGAAGCGCTGAGCGCACCGGGCACGCTAGAAGCTGAGGCTCGCCAGCTGGGGATGATGAGGAAAGGCGAGCAGCCGTATGTGATCAGCGGGCTGCCTGACAACTGAGGCAATGCGCACACTCCGGCGAGGAATGGCTTGCTGCTGCTCGCCAATGCTAGCCTCGGCTGGTGTCGTTCGAGACGGCTATCTATCAGTGGCAGCAGGGGGAGCGCAGGCTGCGTGCTGCTCCCGCCGAGCGCGGTCTGCTGCTGGATCGGGTGATAGACGCGCTGGTGGCGGAGCTGCGCAGGCGTCTGGGCGGGCGGTTCACAACGGAGGAGCTTGTGAGCCTGTACGACGGGGGCACGATGTGGTGCCTGCAGGTGACTATGAAGTCCGCCCCGGACGATCCGTGGGCGTGGGAGGCAGGCGTGGTGGTGGACGCCGCGTTTGCCAGGTACCTACGCGAGGCGACCGACTACGCGGGTGGCAGGCGCACGCTGTCGGAGGCGTAGCCGCAAATTCTGGTCACTGCGCGCTAGCCATCCGAACCCGCGCGGCGGATGACTATGCGGTCTTCCTCGACCTCGACTTCGACGGAGCGGTGGCCGGCCCAGTGCTCAGCGTAGGTGGGGTTCTCCTGGATGGCTGGGTCCAGCCACAGGCCGTAGCCCTCCTCGCCGTGGTCGAAGGTACCCTCGAGCGGGCCGGTGTTGCGCGCTGTGGAGCGAGAGCGGCCACGCCCGCCGCGACGGGAGCGTTTGCGGGTGCGGGTGCCACTGGTCTGTTCTCCGTCCTCGGTGGGCTCATCGTCGTCGGCCTCTTCGGCTTGCGCCCTGGCGAGCTCAGCCTCTGCTTCGGCGGCCTCGAGCTCGGCGGCGATGAGCGCGTCGTCCTCGGCACGCAGGTCGATCTCCTCGGGGTAGTCGCTGGCTGCGGCGCCCTCGGGGGCCTCCTCGTCGCTGACGAGCTCGTTCTGGCGCTTGAACTGCTCGATGTCGCGGACGGTGACCTCGAGCTGGTGGGCGACCCACGCGTCGGTTCGGCCCTGGCGCACCCAGGCGCGGATCTGGTTGAGGTGCGGGCGCAAAGATTTCCGGGGCATGAACGGTCCGGGAGACTAGCGCAAGCGCTCGCGCGGCGCTGTAGGGACGTGCTTGGAGGGTCTGGGAGGGCCGCTGCGAAGACCTCTGTGGGCGCGTTTGAGAAATTGGGATCGCGTTCCCCCGGTCCTGTGACTATGCTTGGACAACCGGCGGTTTGGGGTCGCGCCGGGTCGCCAATCGGCAAAGAGGAAGGTGCACCCAAATGCTGGTTCTGACGCGCAAGTCCAACCAGAGCATCATGATCGGCGACGAGATCGAGGTTTCGGTTCTGTCTGTGATGGGCGAGAAGGTGCGCATTGGCATCCAGGCGCCCCAGCGGGTGCCTGTATTTCGCAAGGAGATCTACCTTGAGATCCACCGCGAAGCGGGTGCGGCGGCGCCGGTGAAGGATGGCGTGACGAGCGAGCACGCTGCTGACAGCGCGGCAAAGGTAGACAAGTCGCTACGCGAGTTGGGCGACACGGCGTAGGTCTGACAGGCGCGCTGGCCGCGCCGAGTGGAGATCTGTGAGGCGTAGCGCGGCTGTGGTTGCGGCTGGCTAGCCGAGCAGCAGATACAGGGTGCGAAACATTACGACCGTCACGACGACGGCCGTGAGGGCGAGCGTGAGCACAAGCAGCGCAAAGCGCATGGAGCCGCGCTTGTGGCGCTTATCGATGCTGCGCTTGAGCGCTCGTTGCTCGGTAGTGCGGCGCAGCGAGTCGCGCCGGTGGCGGTCGAGCGTGATCTCCTTCACAAACGCCTGCTCCCACTCGGCGATGCTCTGTCGCATCTTCACGACGGCGTCTCGTCGCCCGTGGCGGCGTCCTCACCAACGGCTTCGCCGTCGGTGCCGGCTCGCGTGCGAAGCACGCCACGCTCCTTGCGTCCTTGCCACGGACGACGATCCATCCGTCGTCCGCGCCGTTCGCGACAGATCCTCATGCGACCCCTAGGAGCCGACGGGTGTCTTGGCGCGCTCGTATACGGCGACGAAGCGCAGGTAGTTCTCGGCGATCTTGCGGGCGCCGGCGGAGCGCTCGATCTTGCCGTCGACGTAAGCCTTGAGCGGGTCCCACCAGATGGAGCGGCCGATGGCAAAGCCGATGTAGCCGTCGACAGGTGCGGCGGCGGCGAGCCATTGGTCGACCTTGGCATCGTCGGCGCCGCGCCCGAGTACTACGCACTTGACGCCGTCGCGGCCGCCGCTACGCGATTGGGTGGCGAGCATTTCGCAGTCGGAGCGCTCCTCGACGCCCTCGATCTTCCAGATGTCGACCTCGATGCCGGTGTCTTGGATCTCGGCGATGGCGCGGCGCATGAGCTCGGGTCGCAGCTCCGCGTCGTAGCGGTCGTTGTTGCCGCCGACGGCATTAAGCTGGTCGTCCTCGGCTGGCACGAGCAGCTCGAATAGGAACTTGCGATCGTGGGCCTTGAGCCAGTTGCTGAGGATGCGCAGCTTGCCGAGTTGCTGGGCGTTGGCGGCGCTGTCGCCGTCGGGGTTGTAGCGGACGAGTACCTTGGTGAAGTCGGGATTGAAGCGCTCGATGTGCTCACCGAACTCCTGGCCGTACTGGAAGTCGAACATGTTCTGGCCGGATCGCTCGGCCGGCATCGACAGCTTGAGGCCCTTTTCGTGCGCCTCGGCTGGAACGGTGGAGCCGAACTGCTCGTCGACGAGCACGCCGGTGACGGCTGGATCGGCGCCTGCGCCGATCGCCTGCAACATGCCCTCAAAGATGAGGTGCTTGGCGTCGGCGATGATGGCTGTTTGCTCGGAGTCCGGCTCACCTTCGATCCCGAAGAACTTCTTTTGGAAGGAGCCGCGATGGTCGAAGGCGAGGATGTAGAGCTTTTGGTCGTATCCGAGGTTCATGCACCTGAGTATTCCAGAGCCGAGCAGGCAGCGGTCGACAGGCCCATAGAATGGGTCGTCCTATGCCTTCCGGTGCCGATCTGTTCGTGGTGTGCAAACAGTGCGGCTCAGAGGTGAGCCCGTATGTGACGGAGTGCCCGTACTGCGGCACTCGTCTACGCAGGCGCGCGCCGAAGCTTCCGCGTGTGCACGGCTCGAGCAGTGTCCCTGACGGACGTGGACGTGTAGGAGCGCTGTTCGGCCGTGGCTCCGCGCGGGCTGGTGTTGAGGCGCGGCGTCGTACGCGTGGTGCGCATGTGTCGGGCCGCTGGGCGCAGGAGCGCCCGTACGCGACGATGCTGCTGGTGGCGTTGGCGTGTGTGGCGTGGATTGTGGCCCACGCAGAACCGGCGATTTACGAGCACATGGCGATTGTGGGTCCGCTGGGTGGTGACTGGTGGAAGTTGTTTGCGAGTGCGTTCGTGTACACGTACGGCGTGGTGGCGTTCGTGGTGCTGTTGGCGATCGCGATCTTCGGCTGGCTGTTGGAGCGCCGCCATGGGCCTGCGGTGGTGGTGGCGCTTTTCCTGGGGGCCAGTGCGGCGGGCGCGCTGGTGGCACTTGCGGTGTATCCGGTGCCGGTCCTTGAGGGTGGCAATGCCGGCGCGCTGGCGCTGCTGGTGGCGTGGGCGGTCCCCGACCTGGAAGCTGCACGCGCGGGGGAGCACTACGAGGGTGATCTGCTGGGTACGGCGGCGCTTGCGGCGCTGCTGCTGGCGATCCCGTTCGTGCGCCCGGAGATGAGCTGGCTGGCGGGCGTGACGGGTGGGGTGCTGGGGTTGGTGATGGGGCTGGGTGTGCACCGGCTGCGGGCAGCGGAGGCGTAGTGTGGTCTTGCGGCGGGCGCTAGCGATACCGATCTTTGAAACTAGCCCTGTGGGACCTATGATGGGCGAGCGATGACAATGACCAACGCGGTGGTGTTGATCGAGGCGGAGCGCGACGCGCTGTCGAGCTTGGGCGGGGCGCTGGCTGACATCGAAGGCGTGGCGGAGGCTTACTCGGTGACGGGCGAGTGGGACTTTGTGGCGATCGTGCGCGTGCCGGACCACGAGCAGTTGGCAGATGTGGTGACGGGCCAGATTGGGGCGCTGCCGGGCGTGGCGCGCACCCAGACGATGGTGGCGTTCGCGGCGTATTCCCGCCATGACCTTGAATCGCTGTTCTCGCTTGGGGAATGATCCGACCCCCTCGGGCCCACCACCAGCTGTTGCTCGACGAACACTGACCACGATGGTTGCGGTGCCAATGAAGGCCGAGTATGGGCCGACGCTGGGACGGCTGTTGTCGCCGTGGTGGCGCAGGTCCTCGCGGCTGCTGCGCGGGGCCGTGATTGCAGCGGCGATAGCGCTGCTGGTGGCACTGGCTGGGTTGGCGCTGACACTGGAGAACGCGCATTACTCCCACGGTGGCCGGGTGCCGTTCAGCTTCAGCTACCGCGGCTTGTACAGCGTGAGACCGGACCGGGGTGGCTATGTGAAGGTGCAGAGCCACTGGCCGGACGGTTCGGTGAAGTACTCGTTTGCGGTTGACCGGCTACGTTTGCCCTGGTACTCGGGACCGCTGCTGGGCGAGCTGCCGATCTATGTGTCTGGCTACATCCGTGCGCTTAGCGACCACTCGCGCCAGTTCGAGCTGCGGGGGGAGGGCAAGACGAGGATCAGCAACACGCTGACGGGCTACCAGGTGGCGTACTCAGAGGAGTTGGAAGGGCGAGTGATGTATGCGCGTAACGTGCTGTTGCTGCCGGAACGCGCGG
>Ga0210383_10002052_pt1 | contig 18256 bp, 23 predicted proteins | sample IncBWC14OmetaG_FD_160072 | JGI IMG/M metagenome (GOLD analysis project Ga0210383, IMG submission 160072) | Forest soil microbial communities from Barre Woods Harvard Forest LTER site, Petersham, Massachusetts, United States - Inc-BW-C-14-O ...
AATTCTGTCGCACATCAGGCTATTTTATGTGTTTCTTGAACATGGCTGGTTAACTAATATATTAGGTCCTCATTTGGCCAAAATTGGTCATAAAAACTTGGGTCAAAAAAAAATCAACCTGCCGGCAAGACCCCCCGAACCTGCGGTTCGGCCGTTCCGACACCCCCTTGAGTGTTATGCGAAAAGATCTGAAGGAGAAGTTGGTAACTTGAAATATGTATATTTTTTGTGTATTTTGAAATTGAGCTTGTGACCATGATATGATCAAGGTCATGTGATCGAGATGTCACAAATTCGCACTTCCAAGAAAGATTATCTGACACCGCCCCTACATTTCGTCTTGCAATATGGCTACCTCTGCTATCCATTCCCCAAGTCATTTCCGCAGCATCACTCGTGGATCTCACATTGCGAAGAACGATGCAACATTATGGGATCGGATTGTATTCGTTGCATTTTGTGGATGCCTTCTCCTCTTCTTGCACGCGTTGGCCGGATTTGGGGCATTAGAAGAAGACGCGATTTCGACGAAGCTCCTCCAACCTGGGTTGCCTTACTCACGCCAGGCGAATCCAGATGGAAAACGCAGCTGTGGAGTTCTACAGGCGGACGGTAACGATTACATGACTCGTGTGATGGAGAGCTGCGAAGAGGATGGTTTGGCGATGAATAGAGCGTTGCCTTGCATTGATGGATGCTTCTCTGTCAGGGCTGCGACCCCCGAGGAAGCCGTTCTTGCCCCTACCCCTGCGGCCACGGATACCCAGTCATCCTATAGTCATTTACAGCCTGCGAGTCAGCTTCAGTTTCAAAAGCCCCAACAACTTCAAGTGAATCTCTTACAACCACTCTACGATCCATTCGATCTCGAGCCGTTTTTTGACGCGGACGAATACGATAACAATGGACAGCCTTTTGCTCTCAAGATTCACGTTGAAGAGATGGTTACGATGCAAAGTTCTGGAAATGTGCGGAGGTGTCAAGCTTCAGGTGGTCTGCGATGTCCGTAAATCGGCGATAAACGAACGGAAGTACAGTAATTAATTATTTGGAAAGGAATGGTAAATGGAGCTGCATCGGATTCGTCGGCTATAATTTTTATTTTGGTCTGCAGCATAACACCCGGCGAAGGTAGCGGGTTTCCCCCATCCGTTTTTTATGTAGGAGTGTGTGTTCGGTGTTGAGGAGATATTCTACATGGAAATTTTGTATATTGTCAACCTTCCAACGAAACCGATAGATGTAGCATCCCTCAGATATATATCCACCTGGAATTGCGGATCCGGATGCAAAACTCAAAACTTGAATGGTTTATTGATGGTTTATCGTAATCTACTTATTCCAGTGCGAAGGAGACGATCGATGATCGATGATTAGCGACTCGGATTATAGAATGGAGGATCGGAAAACGTATATTGTTGAGCCCAACAAGAGGTCTGCTAGTATTCTTTCTTTGGCAGTTCAGTATAGACATCGCCATGCAGATTGAGCGCAGGACTTTGGTTGGACTAAACTGTGTAAAACGAAGAGGGCTCGAGTAGCTAATATAATCCCGCACTCCGAGTCCGGTTCATCCTGCCACTATTACTTATTAGTAGTACCAGTCATAGAGTCGCTGCCACTTTGCTTGAGACCACGTGATTGATTGATTTTTTCTTTTGAAAAATTTTCAAGTCTTCAAGTTCAAGTTGGTCTTGCCTTGGTCACGAATTGGCGACAAGATGTCTCGCCAGTCCCGCTCGCCGCCACGTCGTCGGACACGCTATGAGTATAGTGAAGACTCCAGAGATGCACGACCCCACGACTCTAAACCAGGGAATGGTTACAATAACAGGCGTAGTACCAACGCACACGAGTCAGGGTCTGAAAGATACGACCAACGGAAATTTGACGATGATGGGCGGCCAGGGAGAGATAGGGATAGTGGAAGGTCACACGGAGAAGAGAGAAGACGGGATTTTGGACGTGATGGTGGTCGTCGTGAATACCAGGAGCACGATCGAGAACGGGAGAGAAAGAGAGACCGAGATCGTTATGACAGACGGGGAGGAGACAGGGACAGGGACAGAGATAGAGATAGAGACAGAGACAGAGACAGAGACAGGAACAGAGATCGTGCAGGTCCTTCGACTCGGCGTTCAGTATCTCCACGTTCCCGTGCCTCCCGTCCACGCTCTGCTAGAGCACCCTCGCCCTCTGGGTCACGATCGGCTTCCCCAGTCGATAAAGCAAAGCCCAACTTTGCACCATCCGGACTTTTGGCAGCGGAGACTAATACTATAAAGGCAGTGGATGGGTCAAGCACCGTGCTGAAGTATAATGAGCCACCAGAAGCAAGAAAACCGCCATTAGGATGGAGGCTGTATGTGTTCAAAGGCAGTGAGCAAGTCGGTGAGACATTGTTCTAGGTTCGCGGTTCTTGTTCTATGCTATTAACGATTCACGCTACGTAGAACTGCTACATATTCACCGCCAAAGCGCGTATCTCATTGGAAGGGATCGCTTGGTAGCAGATATAGCAGTGGACCACCCTTCTTGTTCGAAACAACACGCTGTAATTCAATGTATGTACTTTTTCCTATTTGCAACTTACCCATAGCTTACCTTGAATATCTTCTGAGTAGACCGATATGTGCACGAGAAGGACGAGTTCGGAGGCTCAAAGGGCGCTGTTAAGTTTGTCAATGAGTTATTCAGAGACAACAAGAAATAACTGTCGTCTTCTTTCAGACCATTTATAATAGATCTCGAGTCTACAAACGGGACGCACGTTAACGAGGAAGCCATCCCAGTGTCGAGATATTATGAATTGAAACCTAGCGATGGTATAGTTACCCGTTGTCCCTTATCAATTCAATTACTAATTTTAAGATTCAAGTTATCAAATTTGGCCAGTCAACAAGAGAATATGTTCTTCTCCATGACGAAGCAGCATGATTTATCCACCCTATATTGTGTAAGTCGTGGAGATGGACTCCCTTGAGATACTTTCCTTCCTTCCATTGCAGCATTCATCTTTGGAGGCTGTTCTTCATTATTTTGAGTCGCGTGAATGTATGTATTCCTGAATATACATACGGATTGTTCCGGTCACATCTCACGCCAAGAATACTCGTCCCTACTCCAGCTTACGTGTCCCAAAGTCTGACATCGATGCTCGGGATGAAACTCTTATGTTAATATGCTCTCCGGGAGGTCTCCCACCCCCGGTCCAAGGTACGCCCAGTCACAGAATTACACCATGTGCGATGGTCCTAGCTTTGAATGCAATGATATTACAGGCTCGGTGTTGCTGCAAGATCGATCCAAGAACTGACTACTGAGCTCTGCGCTTATGTTGAGCCGAAAAACTTCAGTCTTGCCATCGCATCTGCAATTTCTGCAATTTAAAAAGAGACCAAGCCGTTTTGCAGGCACGAGAACTTCGGCTGTTGATGTACAGTATTCAAGTGCAGGCCACAGGGTAGGATAATAGACAGGTTGGACGTGAAATAATTTGGGAAGTGATCCTATGGATAGACATAAGGGGATAGAGATGAACAAGGAACAACGGGAGTCAAGATAGGAGGATGGCGAGTATAGCCAGTATGAAGGGAAGGTTGGAAGAATACAGCCGAAATCACCACGACCTGTCAAACGAAGGTGAGCCTGATAGTATGAGCCAGGATGGGCCAAGTCGACACACTCGTGAATTAGGGGGATAAAAATTGAATCGGAATTAGGAAATGATACGAAAAATCGTCTACTTAGCATCGACAAGCTCCCACCCGACGCAACGGACATTGGGATTGAACAAATGCCTTTTCAACGCATCCCTCCGACTAAAGGACCTCCTGCAGCCCCCAATCTTCCACTGGTTCAAGAATGTATACGGCTGCGCACCCTCAGGGACGGAGTAGATGGCAGCGTCCGCTACCGGAACGCCCTCGCACCACCAGCCCTTCTCCTGTTCCTCGTTAATCTGCCGGATGTGTGACGAGAGGTGGCGAATGAAATCTTGGCCGCGACCCTTATCCTCACTCTGGCGCCAGCCACACACTGGGCAGATGGGTTTAGTTTCAGATGGACGAAGTGATTTAATACTAGCGGTGAGGCGGATGGCGACAGAGGAGGATACTTGTTTGTTACGAGGACGGGAAGGGGGGCGCGGTCGCTTGGAGACACGATTGTTGCAGGTAGAGGGGGCTTTGGGTATGGGTGGTGATGAAAGTGTTTGTTTTTGGAATTGGGAGGAAGATGAACGGGAACGAATACGCTTGCGGGGATTCAGAGGAGGGGACGGAATGTACTCGTCGTCCGTGGCGTCGCCATCGCTTTCACGGACTCCATCCTGGTGGGATTCGGCTTCCGTCATCGAAGAATGGGAAATATTTCGTCGCCGCCGGCATCGACGGAAAATGTTGGGCTGCGCGATGGTAGAGGGGGAGACGCCGGAGCTGCGAGGGGGCGTCACAGTCCTTGTGCGGGAGGCTCCTGGCTCGGGAACGACTTCCGAGAGACGAGCCGGCTCGGAAGGGGAGTTGGGAGGGGCAGAACGCATAAAAGGCGCGTCGCCGACATCGTTTCTCGGTCTGAAGGTGAACATTTGACAGGATGTGTTAATATGAATGCGATGACGTAGAGAAAAGAAAAGAAAACCTACAAAGACTTGGAACTGTATGCGCGGCCATTAACAACGACATAGGTGTCATGGTCGAGTGTAATAGGCTCGACGTCTGAATCAGTATCCGAATCAGAATTATCGTCATCACTGCCTGAATCAGAACCAGTATGGTCGGGGACATGGGAGGGGGCTGAGCGAGCAGACGAGGAGCCCGATGAGACGGTGAAAGGGCTCGGGGCAGACACAGGGAGGGTCACATCACCGTCGGCGGATTTTTCGTCGGCTGGAAAATGCGAGGCAGCAGCAGCTAACCAGTCAAAGCTGTCGTCAGGCTGAGAGTGCAGTTTCTCGTAGAGATGAGTCATTGACGGACGGCGGAAGGTCTTGGGATGGGAGGACGACATGATAACGGTGGTGGGGAGATTGCGGGATTGCTAATGGAGGAGCCATGATTGTTGGCTTATTATATAGCAAAAGACCACTGCTTCAACGTCTGAGCTACAACGCGTCTTGGTTGTATGTCGAGGCTTGGATGCAACTCCGAAAAGGTACGCCCCTCTTTATTATCACTTCGACAACGCCTCGATGGACAAGAGTCACAAGACGCGCATACCAAAATGGACGACAGACAAAGCAACGACAAAAGGCAACCCGGACAGGACAATGAATATGGGTGAAACATGGTAGAATTGTCCAAATGTCTCTTTCTTCGAGCTTTCGCGACAATTAACCAAGTATCTTGACTTTTTGTAGTGAGGTAGCAATCACGCGGTTTGGTGGACGAGGCAAATCGAGATTAGATTGTGATAATACCCTTTAGCCTAAAAAGTGGTCGCGAATCAAAGCGGGCGATGAAGAACCAAGCAGGGCTTTGAGGCGACACAAAGCAACGAGGCACTGAACATTGGCAAAACAGTCACGGTGTTGTTCTTATCAAAGCGGGATCTCAAAATCTTCACAAAGGATCCCCCTGCTAGCTACGTCTGGAAGTGCATTCTGACTCGACCTCATGATATCGGTCTAAACATCACAAGGTGCTCTCAGATATGCGCAAGTTGAACAACTTTGTGCCCTGTCACAATTTTTTTTCAAGCCGATAGATCCTTGAACATGGTTATTTTTTTGGTTTAAGTCTCCGTGAACGTATCCGCTTCCCATGTTGAACAGAAGGGCCCCAACTATATGCCACGAATTAGTCAAAGGGAGCCCCAACTTACATCCAAACAACAACTCACCCTCTAACAGTCTTTTTCGGTTTTGGTTCATGAGCGAAATCTTTAACTGGCAGTCCATGTCGGTACTTCTCCATACACCATAGGATGTATCTAGACATAACAGGAAGCCTCAGAACAAACGGAAAAACCTACAACTCAATGTCGCACCTTCGATCCCGGACAGACAGTCCGGACTTCTTCATTTCGTACCCAGAAGTGCTCCAAAAATCCTCCCATTTCTCCATAGAAAGTTTCGTCTCCGATGAGCGTCCAATCGCTTTTAGAAAGTCAGTCGGTGTGGAGATAACTTCTGCGGGGCAATGAGTAAAAAAAGTGTATCTATGGAAGCGGATCATTACCCCTTGGAGGAGGAATGGGCCGTGAAGCGGTTCTGTTGACAATGGAACGCGATAAGCGAGTAACGATTGAAAACAACCGAGCTCGAGAACTCCAGCTGAGGTTTGCGACTAGGAACGACATGGTAGTACTATTAGAGAGAACTTATAGTGTTTCGGACATGTGACCTTGTCTTTGGTCGCGTCCTTCATGATCAAAGCACAGTGAAGCACTCCCTTTTGATTCTAGACCTTCCAAAAAACCAAAGGCCAAGTCTCACAGCTCCCAGTTATGCCCCCTCCGTCCAAGAATATAATCAGCTGTTACAATCCATCGTGTTCGTTTTTCAACACTGGGAACGAAAAGGCACCTCTCAAGTGCGGGAAATGCAAGTTAGTGACCACTGTAATACAATCTGATACCTTCTTTGATTTACATGCGTTTGGAACAGGACAGCTTACTACTGCGATAAAGTAAGATTCTCCAATCCAGAGATGCATCGTTGAAACAGAAGATTTTTATGATTGAAGAATTGTCAACGGACACACTGGTCTGTCCATAAAGAGTTCTGCGAGGTCTGGGCGGAGACCTCAAAGAACAATGGCGAGGTCCCCGTGGCAAAGATCAAGAAAAAGATGTCCCAATTGATCTGGCTCATTCGCGGCACCCCCGAGTATACCAAGATCCTCTTGAAAGAATACCTCTCCTTCAAGCGTACAGGACGACGTGGGTGCATCGAGTTCTACTTCGATAAATTCGAGGACCTGTTTGAGGCGATCAGGGTGCTGGAGGCGCTTCCTGTTGTCGATGAGGAAATATTCTACCCCATGCCCCTCGCCCCTACTTATCGCCAAAAACCAGCTGAAGAGGGTGGAGGGCCTATAGGGCAGAAGATACCGATACGAGTGTTGACGAAGAAGCAGGAGGACGTGTTTGTGAAGGCTGTGGATGAGAAGATGACATTCACCGTCAGCACGGTGGAGGCGAGGCCTAACATGCAGAAATGCCTCGAGCTGATTGGAGATAGCGAGAGCATGTTTTTGCTTTGCGTGACGGTGAAGCTACAGGGGACGTATTCGACACATATGTTTGACTTTATCTACAATCGTTTGAGCTGGTACCCGGAAGATGGTCCAGTTCTCAAGTCAAAATGATAGGTCCGCTACGCATTTGAATTCATTGTCGAGCTCACACTAGGATCTAGAGGAAAGAAAGCAGACTAAGAACGATCTACACGTCGGACCATCAAACAAATCAGCGGATCAGAACACAGGTGCATCCCTTAAGAACAATCGCCCCTCTTCCTTCTTCACCCACCGTGCCACGGCATTCGCGGCTCCCACAGCAGCACTCTTCGGTAACCGAGGAGACAGAGCAATGTACAACTCAAATGGTTGGGTGAGCTTATGGAACAAAAGGTAAGCGGATACACGTCAATAGTCCGAGGAAAACAGACGACATACCCAACCCATAACACTCTCCTTCTCAGTCCGTATATATTGCAGCTTAAGTGCACCGTCCTGTCCTGACTTGCCATGGATCGAATCATGCAGAATTTGATACAAGGTCGTTACCCTGCATCGCACAAAGATCAGTACAATTGACGCAGGAATAGAACTCGCGATGGCATGAGATAAAATGCACCTTCGCCTCTCCTGGATATCATCATATGGATCCTCAAAAACAGGAACAGTCACCTGCACATGCGCACGCGACTTGTACACGAAATGCCGGAGACCCGGAATACCAAGCTCCGAGACACTGTAATCGGTCTGCCCAGAGCGGAAGGCGAGTGTGATCGCGTCCAGGGTGCCTTCACTCTCGAGTTTCTGTTGTTGAAGGTACATCAAGAACCTGGCATAGAATAAGGGGAACCGTAGAACAGACCTGAGTGGCTGTATCACACCACCCTCTGATAGTGTCAAAGTCCCCACCACCACTGATACATACCAAGGCGATCCCGGAGTCCATCTGGTGTCCGGTGTATCTGGGTTTGACATCTCCCACTTCGCCTTCTATTCCTTCCCTTGCCCCTCCTTCCATCTGCTCACCTGATTGAGACCGAGACTGTTCCTCTGCACCTCTACCGTCATCCTTTCTTGGAAATGAGATATAAGCATTGACGTATCCTGCTGGGTTGAATTTTGGGAGGCAGACTGGGATATAGGATGAGGAAGCGGGGGAGTTGAGGATCGAGGGCGTATGTATTGTGTTTAGAAGAATATGAATATCTTATTGACGGGATGGGTATTAGTGGAAGATGATGGGAAGAGGGAAGGAGGTACCTGCGGGATGAATTGAGTGTTTCTTGGGTCGGATAAGGGTGACGACGCGACCGCGGGCGACGAGGATAACATATAGGACGTCCTGAGGAGTGAATGTGCGGAATTGGGCGAAAGCGTGTCAGCAGGGACTAGGAGATGGGATTCATGTAGTGCTGACCTTCATCTTGGACGTAGGTATGAGTGAATCCGCCGCTCGTTTGCGGAGCTTAGCCTCTAACTTGAGACAATGTAGCGATGATGTATTCAAAGCAAGATCGAATTCCAGTCGATTCAACAGCGATGTGAGGAATGTCTCTGCACCTGAAGGTGTAGCCGTGGATTAGGTTCAGTGGTAGAGGGCAGTTTTGAAACAGGACGTGCCATTAAGTAACCTTCTTAGATCAAAATTTGTTCTCCGTTCAAATATCCGCCGTAGTTGTGCAGCAGTAACGACGCTGAGAATTTGCAAATGTAGGTATTCTAGATGAGACCGTGTCTTGCTTCACGAAAATCAGTTAATTTGATAGAAATGATCTATGACATAGGTGATAGATCCGAGGGATAGAGGAATATTGTGCGTACAACGGATTCAGGTTCCCCCCACGACGATGCGCAAACATAATATAGGGGGGAACGAAGGAGGAAGGTTATTCGCGTGTTGCCGGCGTTGATGCAGCGTAGCTTGTCGTTATCATCTATGAAGACGGATATTAGTGCCTGCATGATGCCGATGGTAGATGTAATGTTGTCGGAATCCTCGCCACCCGGACGGCTATGAAAAGGACTGTGAGACTACGTCTTAATATTAAACAAGAAATTCGATGTGTATCCACCTGGTGAAAACAGGTTTGCCAGCCTCTGTGAGGACAAAGTATTCCCGAGGGGGGTATCTAGGAGCTTTTGGTATGCATGTCAACGCAGGCTCGCGGTACAGAAAATGACACGAAATTCACCTGCATTGAGTGGTATCTCGTTCATGTCAATATGTTTTCCCTTTTGCCGGGAGCGCAACGAAACGAAATCTTATCAAACCCTTTGAGACAATTGTACTTTTTCTGGGCTGTTGGTGCAAAGGTTAAGCTTACCTGGGCGAGATGGCCTATGACTCAGAGTGTTCCTAAGCTGATCGCGCAATGTCTTCTTAGAATCTTCGTCACCAGCAGAGCTGTCCACAAGGCCCATCACTGTGACATCCTCGCTGTCAACTGTATCCACTTCTGCATCCACATCTTGGAGAAGGATTCCTTCGTTCAAGTCAAGGTTAACGACAGAAGATGCCGAGCTGTTAAGGACTGAGTTCTGAGGATGAGGGGGTATGGGAGGAATTTCAACAGCAGTGTTGTGGCTATGGATGTGCAGATTTGAGAGGGACGGGGATGGACGAAGAGTGGGTGGCACCGCAAGGCGAGAGGGAGAAGATCTAGTTACAGTGGATCCAGGAGCGCCTACCCGCGAAGTGGTCCTAGAGCGGGTCCTTGGGGTTTGACTCATTTGAGAAAGACGCACATGTTTAAGCCTGTAGAAAGGGCAGAAGCTGCTGCCATATAGGACCAAACAACCCAGAGTGGAATGATCCGTTCACCACAATCACTTGCTAGCCAATTTATTTGATATATATACCCGGAATCCACACAACAATCTTCGAGCAGCCCCGAGCCTCTTCAAATCCACTGGATCAAAGATCCATTCAACACAGTCCGGTGTCGCACTCTTTGCACCCTATAAGTTCAACTGTCGTTGAACTGAGCGAATTCCTCAAGGCCTATGGCATCTAACGGGGATACTGCCGGAATTCCCTTCGAGAAACGAGGAGATGTATGTTCAAACGAATCTAAAAGTCCGCTGTCTTTCCTAAATCCTATGCGGTGTAAGTAGCCGTGGTTCGAAGATGGCAATATTATGCTCGTCACACACGAGTCAAATACCGCATTTCGCTTACATCGAGGAGTCCTCGCAAGGCATTCTGAAATATTCCAAGGAATGTTCGAACTACCTCAACCACCATCCGATCTGGAGACGATGGAAGGCTGTCAGGTCGTTCGTATGTATGACTTGCCAACAGAACTATCGAATTTGGTCAAAGCTTTATATGATGGCGCGTGCGTCTGGCCCAGAATCTCTCTCGCTAGTTGAATCTGAATTTAAATGTTAAAGCAAATTCTCCAATCGTAACGTCGAGGATTTCTTCTATCTGGCAGGGATCCTCCGGTTGTCCACCAAATACGTTATCGGAAACCTCCGTACACAAGCCATCCAATACCTGTCCAGAACTTGGTAGAGTCTAGTTCCTTTTCCAGTTATTATACCAGGCTGACCCTTGTCCCCAAGGTCGGACACACTCCGTGGTCACGATGACATGGTCGAACTGGCCCTCAAGTCACCCTTAATCGACAACACAACATACCCATACGTACACCCTCTGCATGTCATCAACCTCGCGCAGGAAGCCAACGTCCGTATCGTAATCCCCTCTGCCCTCTACTTCCTCTCCCTCTATCCATTAGACGACCTCCTCCGGGCCAACCACCCGAAACTCATGGTCGAGCACCCCTCACGTCCCTCATCCACACTCTCGCTATCAGACATCAGAGATTACACCTTAATGTTCCAATACCGCCTCGATCTCATCCTTGACTTTGTCCGCCGATTCTGTGGCGAGCGAGCTGCCGACCCAAGCTGTTTAAATGGAAAATCATGCACACAGGGGTTTTCGAGGTTAGCCTCTCGACTCTCACGTTCATGGATGATGAGGACAGGACCGCTCCATTATATGGTGCAAGCCATGGACGAGCTTTCCGGCGATCGGACAATATGTAGTACATGCCAAAACGCATTTCGGCAGGATGTTACAATGTACCGTGAGGATATATGGAAGAACATGCCTTCGATCTTAGGCCTTCCCAGTTGGCAAGACATGAAGGTTATGGACTTGCAGACCTGCCCTGAATTCAAATGACGGTCTGGATCGACTTTTATTATCATTATTAGATTTACAGAGGCGTTTTCGTATAATATGTGAGTTTTCTTCGCCAGGCTTGGATATCAATGAAGCTCACAATCACAGTTTGATTAATTCATCTTGGCTGGATGAATATCCAACTGCGGAATTACGCTGTTGGGCATCAATTTTGCAACAATATCTTGTGGCTCTCAGAGTCTTACTAGCCGAACGTGAGTGAAATTCAAAATATTATATACAAAGGACCGAATGAAATAAAAAACTCTCGAAACCCTGATTGAAAAGTAATCGAAGGCGGTTCAAGAGGCCTTCCACCGTAGAAATTCAGAGCAATACATGCTACTTATTCAAATCCAGCACCATCCGAGAATCCCGCCATCCTGAAGACCCCAACGCATTGGGAAGTTTATCCCACTACACATCACGTTCCCGTGATATACCCACCTCCAACCTGGTGCGACAGTTATTTTAAATATCCTCCTTCTTCAAAATCCTCTGCACACCGAAAACGAAATTAGGATACCCGGTCGGATGCTTCGACATGTACAGCAGCTGCGATAGGGCGCTGAGCATGCTACCAAACTTGTTCCCGCACCGTCGGATATCGGGGGTCTGGGGGCGCTGACACTTTAGGTGGCAGTTTTCGGATGAGCTTCAGCATGATCGCGATCGATTTTTGATCGTACTCCTTCATCAACGTGAATGCCTTCAAATCTTCCGGGTGGAGGATGCCCGGCGAAAATTTGAGCGGTGTGGTTCCGAAAATGGAGACCGCGAATGCCTCCTGTGCTGTTAACCTGTGACGAACTCCTCGCCTGCCATGATTATCGTGTAATGCCATCAGGAAATTTGCCAGATCTGGAGTTGAGTCGGAGAGTTCGATGACTAGCCTTCCATAATCTCTTTAGCTGTTTCTGACTGCGGGTTTTTGAAACGATTCGTGAACACAATCGAATGACGTGACAGTATGCCCTTGTACACTTTGAAGGCGAGCAAAATGCAAGATTACCGGACAAGAGGATGACATTCCCATCATCGAACGATGGGTTTCCTCGATTGCGTTCAGGAATTTGGCCATCCATAGTTAAGAAGGGAGATGGTATACCGGCCATGGTATGCTTAGCCCAAGAATTAGTAGTGGTAAGCGTGCCTTTTGAGGGCATCACCTGAGCATTACGTTGAAACATGCCTGGATCACATTTACGAGGAAAAGTGTCCAGGAGTGATGTCAGAAGGATAGCATCGATTGCTTCTACGAAAACGTGTAGGCGATTATCGCCCAGTGTCTAAAAGGCGATTATGAAGATCCAGGAGCACGTCTTATGACAAGGTCGACGATAGCTCAGCTCCTTGCACCCACATTCCTACTCGATTCCTGATATCACCCAGACACCACCATTTCTCGACCATCTCAGGAGAAAGTCTGATTCCGTTTCCGACGATAGCAGAAGCCTCAAGATCGAAGAAATCGAGTGCACCGATACCCGATCCAGTTTCTGGATCCAATAACCGAACTACATAAGAAGAATTATTGATGAGTTATGAAGCGCGACGGCATAATTAAAATCGGAGTACTCACTTTGTTGGGCATCAAATGGAGCACCAACCTTGAATAATCCGCTTCCGTCAGGCAACCCCAGTGCGACTGTGCCGCCCCGTGTGGCAAGATATAGGGATTCTTTCCAATCAATAGCCAGACTTTCAATCTTGCTTGGTACGATATCAGTATCTTTAACAGTTCTCACTTCATTGGCGGCATCTTGAGCCATGATCCTGGAACCTTCACGCATTTTCGATACTGCGACGGCGTGCCTCATGGAATTCATCAGATCGAGGCTGTATCCGCCAGCCACATCTGTTCCCAGTCCCACTTTCACTCCTTGTTGAATGGCTTCGCGGAGGGGAAACGGTTCGGCAGAGAAGTATGCGTTCGAGAGAGGACAGTGGCTTATTGCCGTGCCGCAGGAAGACAGATGAGAAAGGGACGGAACGTTCAAAAAGGTGCAGTGAGCTTGGACAGTTCGTGATGTCAAAAGTTTATGCTATGGATGTGCTCTGAGCCTGTATGTTGCGGACGGAATAACGTTAAACATACGCGATGGAAAACCTCGATGTCTTCCACCCCTCGCTCCTGTCTGACCCACTCAACCTGATCGTGAGCCTCGGCCAAGTGACTTTGTATTCGAAGAGATTCAGTTTCGGATAGTTTACCTAGTCGCTCAAGGAGGTCATCTGAACATGTCGGTACAAATCGCGGAGTGATGACAGGCTCTATAAGCCGCCTGTGTGCCGGTAAGTGCGATACCAGGCTACGGCACTTTTCCACAAATGAAGTCGCAGCGAAAAGAGAATGTTCCGCACTGGCTTCAACGTAAGATGGCCTTGACGAGATGTCCATTGAGAGTTTACCCACGAAAGCCCTGATTCCTGCGGATTGCATGACTTCCGCAAGAATCAGACTATAAGGAGATGAATGTTGGGTCATCACGTATTTCATTTCATTTGCATGGGAGAATGCCAGACGTACTTTGTGTCTTCCTTTATGGTTCCGAACATTAAGGCAGAACCAGTACCATTCTCGATGAGCCGGTTTGCGAGCCGTGCATATACCTTCCTTGCCAGTGTGCCGTCAGCGTCTAGCATTTCTTCGGCTTTGAAGGCGTATTCATTCAACCATTCCATCAAAGGCAAGTGAAGGCCATTCCCTTGATAGAGAAACTGGGGCGCATGGAGGTGGAGGTCACAGAAGGTGGGCAATAGAAAGCTACCGTCAGGAATCACAGTTGGGAGAATAGAGGAATCTTCAAGCAGCTGAAGAGATCTTTGAGAATCCGCGTCCTCGCAGTGTACCACGAAGCCACAGTCGTTGACTCCTAAGGGATGGCACAGTGATCAACTGGTAGTATGTTTGTATTAGAGAAGAACATACCTATAAGGTAGTCCTCTAGTATTTCCAACTGGCCCAAACTGGGAAAATGTACAAATGTTCCTCTGAAAAGCATTGAAAATCGAGGTCGACAACTTGAATGATGGATCTTGATAACTTAAATAGCCTTGCGAGCTTGGCGTAAGATTAAGTAAGGGCTTTGTAAGAATTTGTATATGAAATTTACGTGTTTCCGTTCTTGATGGGTCTGTGCACTTTGGGGATCCAAAGGTACAAAAGGACGGAACACGATTCCCCAGTCCTTTACCTTTTTCCTCCTCGCGATTTCCCTCTGCTACCTTTTTTTCTACTACCCATTCTCTAGCCTGAGTCAGTTGGCGGGATCGACTTGGCGAAGGTTCTCGGATCAAAATCTCGATCGCGTATCCAAATTTGAATCGCCGGACCAAAGTCACGTGATTCCGGCCGTTCCCTGAACCTTCAAACCTTGAAAAATTGGATTAACAATGAATATTGATAATCAATTTTTCATTGATCTCAGTCTCATGAAATACATTATCAATTGATAATTATTTCTCTCTATCAAGAACTCAGTGAGATCATACAAAGCTTCGACATTCAAGAACCGGCCGTGACGGAGAGGATGTCACGTAAAACCGTCGGGCCGGCCAGAAATACTTAAGCCGGGTTATATTTATAATTACCTGGGGTGTTTCTTATTGGTGACGTCCGTCTGCGCGAGGACATGTGGATATCGAACGTCCGAACATCAAATAAAATACAATAGACCACGGAGGACATTCCCATATTGTTGCAGGCCTGTCTGCGTCCTCGATGAAGCACAAGTTTCATTGCGCCTACACGGCTACCAATCATTGAGGGATCACCCTAAACCAGTTCTACGGCAAATCATTAAATCATGGACAAAAACTAGATATTCTCCCTTCGAATGGATAGGGTAACAGATCCCAGGATGATTATATCAGAAGGACCATTGACGTGGTACCATACTCACTTGCACTGATCTCTCACTTGTTTATTCAGAACATCGAAGGACGTACAATCTGCAATACAGATATGAACAAGCAGATGCCAGATGGTTTAGCCGAACTCGGTCCTAGCACTTCGGATGCTGGAAGGTTGGGCATTCTTCTGATTGTCATTTCTTATCCTGGGGAACCTGACCAAAGTGGACAAATTGGTTCTCAATGGGCACACCCTGACCATTGTTGAGATGACGAAGATCGTGTCGTGGTCTCCATTTCTCTCATTGAGAAAGGACTTGAAGAGAAAGTCACAGGAAGGTCTGGATAATGAACCCAAGCATCAGCGGTGGTTGTCAAGCAGAGTTAAAGGGGGGAAACCAGATCCTGCCTCTATAAAAACAAATTTCTGCTATCTCCGACGTCTTGATTCTTGCCTGCCACCCGCCAATAGTGGTTAGCTTGCTAGCGTTGATGTGGAGCTGTGTGAAATGTTTTACTCCAGAGAATTATATATGACGGTCCTCGTTGGATGATTTCGTCTTAGAAATGAATGTTGTGGTCGATAGGACGAAAACTAGAACGGTTCGGTCTCTGAAGATGTCGGGTTCCGGATGTTCTGGCTCGATTAGAAACTCTGAGAAATGTGCCCAGACGAAACCGGGTTTCTGCCACATTTCTATGATTCATAGGGTGGAAGTCAGAACAGCAAGTGATCGTTCTACCCTAGATGTTCTGTCAGAGTAGGAAAGATGATCAGGACCCAGGGCGAACAGAATAGGACGGCGATTTGTTTCTCACCATGGTTGTCAGAGTTCAGGAAACAATCACAATTTCACGGTAGTGCGGATTTGGAAGGACCATCAGTGTTTCCGAACACCGGATAATGAGTCACAATGAATTTATATCTCATATTCGACCTCGCAAATACGGTCAGATACTCGCAGGCATACATGCTTTATTACGTAACCAATCTGCGGCAATATTCAATGATCAACCCAACCTAAAGCTTCTGAAGCAGCTCACCTATTGTGACATCTTCCAAATGATCGTCAAAATCCCCGAACTGCTGGTGCAAGTGTTCATCGCGTACCAGTGCTACAGCACGCTGTGGCAGGTCGTCGGAAGCAAGGCGGAAGGATGAGCCAGGGGCGAATGCCATTGGTTCTGCGGAATATGGCCTCCAGGACAATGACGATTCCGAGAGATATGGCTGAAGATTTCCGCCGTAAGATATGTACAATGATATAATTTGAGAGAGAAAGACATACAATCAACGCCGGATCGTCGGTCCCCAGCTTCTCTCCGTCAATCTATGCCCTTGCTTTAGAGCAAGCATGTATGTAATGACGCAATGGGACAGACCACAAAGGCAACAGCATCTTTAAACCCCTGCTTGATTTTCCCAGCAACTTTCTCTCCCACCGGTGCCAACGCCGTATCATCTAGCCTCTCGCACGCCTGATAGTAACCCACCAGCTTCAGACCTGATGACTCTGCATGCCTTCCCGCCTTGCCACCATAGTGAAGCATAAGCTTTGTATGTTTCTGACCTGGAATAAGCTACTCACAAGATCAAGACCAATTTCCATCATCGGACTGAGACTCGTCCAATGGTGCAGGAGAGGAATAGCGTCGACGATGAGTGCACCTTCACTAATTGGTTTTCCCAAAAGAACGCCGTTCACGGGTTTGTGTGGGTGTTTGGCAGCATGAAAAAATATCTTGAAGTAAGCCTGTACAGACACAGTATAGGCGACCATGATTTTTGTTGTAGGTCTTCCAACAGGCTCGGTAAAAGTTCAAAGTCAAGCCACGGTCAAGGAATCCTTTTGGGAATATTAAGGATGCGCGATCACGTGCATATAAGCGCCAAAAATATCAGGCCATGTTGACTCGGTTATCCATTACTAGCCGACAGTTCGGAGTCAAGCTTCAGCATGTCGACGTCTCCACCGTTGTTCACAGCCATCTCTGCATACTCTCTGGCAGCCGTAGCCATAACTGGAGTAATCGCATATATTGGGTCGAAAGTCCTGTTACCAAAGACCGCCAAATGGGAAGACCGCTTCACTTTCATCTGGCTGGTGAGGTTGTCGTACCGTTTTAATTTCTATATAAATCTGAGCGCAGGACGTAGGCTTTTGATGGCATGATTCACTTTTCAATTGAGGGATCTTTCCTGTATCTTTCCACGTTTGGTCGTCAGGTGAATACTAGCGTGGGCCCACTTGCGGAGATGTGTGCGTTGCGCATTTTCTTTTCCTGTATCATACTTCATGGTCACCTGCACTCGATTGGAATTTAGGGAAAGAATATGCTGCTGCTGATTTACGTTGGGGGGTGTCAGATTCGACTGTCGTGTCGCTCGAGATATTGACGGTACTGGGATGCGGACCGATCTGCTTCTATATCTTGAAGCAACTGATCAACGACGATCCTGCCAGGCATTACTGGTTGGTCGTTTTGAGCACGGCTGAATTGTATGGCGGGTATGTGCCTTGTCCGGCTTTCCCGATTGCGAGCCAATCTTATCCTTGCTGATCTACCTTCACGCTGTCACGGTCGCAGATGGATGACCTTTTGTCCTGAATGGTTGACTGGGAGCGAGAACTTGAACACCTCAAACCCACTGCATTTCTGGGTGTACCTGGTTGTAAGTCCTTGAAGCATTCCTTCAAACTCGTGTTTTCATGAGCTGACTCCTGTCAACGTTTTGCACAGTTCATGAATGTGCTGTGAGATTGTGTCATGTCCGTCCTCCTCAAAACACATCACTGACTCTTTGAATGTTTTTGCTGCTAGATGGGTCGTCATTCCCCTCTGGCTCTTGGTTGACTCCTATGGTCATATTGCGAAGGCAGTACGCGCGACACATGTCCCAGCACCGAAGACCAAGAATGCTTAATGAATGATCAACGACAAGTACCCGATCTAAAGCGTGTGGATAATCGTGGCCTTTTTGTAATATATTAGTGCTCAGATACTAAAAATTGTATACCCATGATAC
>Ga0210383_10002054_pt1 | contig 18255 bp, 8 predicted proteins | sample IncBWC14OmetaG_FD_160072 | JGI IMG/M metagenome (GOLD analysis project Ga0210383, IMG submission 160072) | Forest soil microbial communities from Barre Woods Harvard Forest LTER site, Petersham, Massachusetts, United States - Inc-BW-C-14-O ...
GCGCTGGTACTACCGGTATCGATACAGTTGCGTGCCGCCTTGACGTCCCTTTCGGCGCATCGAGCGATGCTCGATCACTATTGCGTTACCTGTCACAACCAGAAACTCAAGACCGCGAACCTGACTTTCGACACCATGGATCTCACGCATGTCGGCAAAGATGCCGCCGTGTGGGAGCGGGCAGTCCGCAAATTGCGTGGTGGAATGATGCCGCCTCCGGGTATGCCCCGGCCAGATCTTGCCACGGTCAATTCGTTCGTGACGTTTCTGGAAGCGTCGCTCGATCAAGCGGCGCTCGAATCTCCCAATCCTGGAACCGTTTCGCTGCACCGGTTGAATCGCGCCGAATACGCCAACGCCATGAAGGATGTTTTGGGAGTGGATGTGGACGCGGCGGCTCTGCTGCCACGCGACGACATCAGCGACGGGTTTGACAACATCGCGAGCGTGCTCAAAGTCTCGCCCTCGTTTCTCGATCAGTACATCTCCGCGGCGCGCGAAGTGAGCCGGATGGCGATTGCACATCCGCCGCCGACGGAGCCGGTGAGAGTGGTCCTGCACGGCGAGCCCGCCGATCCTGCAAGCCTGCCGCTCGGCACGCAAGGTGGAATAGTGGCGGAATATCGTTTCCCATTCGAAGGCGATTATGAGTTCACCATCGCCGGTCCGAACCCCGTTCTTACTCTGGATGGGCTTCCGGTGTCTTTGAACGGCTTTGTGAAAGTGAAGGCCGGAGTACATCAGCTTGGCCTGACCGCGCCCGCCCACAGTTTTGCGGAACCGGAAGGGATGCTGCAGTCATTTGTTCCCGGACGCGCGTTTCCTGGTTATGGTCTTCCTCCCGGCGGTCCGGGCCCCGGAGGCCGAAGAGCACCTGCGGGACCAGCAATTACAATCGTCGGTCCGTTCCATCCAACCGGAAAGGCAGTAGAGGTTGACAGCCGCGCGCGGATTTTTGTTTGCAAGCCGCCGAGCGAGAGCGAAGAAGATTCCTGTGCGTCCCGTATTCTCGCCAGCGTGGCGCATCGGGCGTTTCGACGTCCCGTTACTCAGAAGGATCTGGTTGCGCCCATGGCTTTCTTCAAAGAAGGCCGGGCGAATTTCGGCACTTTCGAGGGTGGCATTCAGAACGGCATCATCGCGATCATCGCCAGCCCGAAGTTTCTCTACCGGGCCGAGCCGCCCCCGCCAACGCTCGCGCCTGGATCGAACTATCGCGTGAACGATCTGGAACTGGCATCGCGGCTTTCGTTTTTCTTGTGGAGCACCGTTCCCGACGACGAACTGCTGGCCGTGGCGGAACAGGGCAAGCTGAAGGATCCGAAGATCTTCGAGCAGCAAGTCCGTCGCATGCTCGCGAGCGAAAAATCACGCTCGCTGGTCACCAACTTCGCGTCCGAATGGCTAAAGCTGCGCGATATCGATCAGATCGATCCCGACCCCTTCATCTATCCGAACTTCGATCCCAGCCTCCGCACCGCGTTCCGCCGCGAGCTGGAATTATTTGTCGATAGCATCCAGCGCGAAGACCGCAGCGTGCTGGATCTGTTGACGGCGAATTACACCTTCGTCAATGAGCGCCTGGCGCTGCATTACGGAATTCCCGATGTGCGCGGCGAAGAATTCAGGCGCGTAGTTCTGCCCGATTCTAAACGCTATGGATTGCTGGGCAAGGGCGCGATCTTGATGGTGACCTCGTACGCCAACCGCACTTCCGTGGTGCTGCGTGGCAACTATATCCTCGAAAACATCACCGGCACGCCGCCGTCGCCTCCGCCGCCCAACGTCCCCGCATTCAAGGAAAACAAAGAAGGCGAGAAGCCACATACGGTGCGCGAGACCATGGAAATGCATCGCGCCAATCCCACTTGCAACGCCTGTCATGGCGTGATCGATCCGTTGGGATTCGCGCTCGAAAACTTCGACACCGTGGGTGCATGGCGCAATAAAGATCGTTTCACGCGCACCGCTATCGACGCATCCGGAAAGTTAATGGATGGCACCGTGGTTACCGGCCCGGACGACCTGCGCAGAGCTCTGATGTCGCGTCCCGCCGAGTTTGTGCAAACCATGACGGAAAAGTTCTTGATCTATGCGCTGGGCCGGGGTTTGGAGCCTTATGATATGCCGACGGTTCGGAAGATCGTCCGCGAAGCAGCGCGGGACAACTACCGCTTTTCGTCCATCGTGATGGGAATAGTAAAGAGTGCGCCGTTTCAGATGGAAAGAGTGCCGGAGGCCGCACCCAAGCAGGTGCAAGTAGCATCGGCACAGCAATAGGGAATTGAAGGAGAGAGAATGTTCAACACCAAGAAACATCTCGAGCGCCGTACGTTCTTGCGCGGCTTAGGCGTCACCATGGCGCTGCCGCTGCTGGACGCCATGATTCCGGCGAACACCGCCTTGGCGCAGACCGCCGCCACTCCCTCTCCCCACATGGGGTTCATCTATTTCCCGCACGGCGCCGTCATGGAGCATTGGACTCCTAAGACCGAAGGCAGCACCTTCGACCTGCCAACGATTCTGAAACCCTTGGCGGCTTTCCAAAAGCAACTGACGATTGTCAGCGGCCTGGAAAACAAGCCGGCCATCAGCCCGGCGGTCCACGCCATTACTCCGGGAACGTGGTTGAACTGCGTGCATCCCCGCGCCACTCAGGATCCCTTCTGTGGTCCCACCATCGACCAGATCGCGGCCGCGCACATTGGACAAGATACTCCGCTGCCCTCGCTCGAACTAGCTATTGAAGGACGTGGAGGCGGCGGTTCCTGCGATCGCGATTTTGGCTGCAGCTATTCGGGAACCATTTCGTTCCGCACACCCACTACGCCGCTTCCGATGGAAACCGAACCGCGCAAGGTGTTCCAGCGGCTTTTTGGCCAGGGCGATACGGCGGCCGAGCGCAAGGTGCTGGGGAAACAATATGCCAGCATTTTGGATTTGATCTCGACCGAAGCCACCGACCTGCAGCGTACACTTGGTCCCCAGGATCGCGTGATGTTGAACGACTATCTGGATACGGTGCGCGAGATCGAACGCCGCATCGAAAAGATGGAAGCGCACGATCTGACGCACCTCAATCTTCCCAACGCCCCTGGCGCGACGCCGCCGCAATTCGAGCCGCACATCGGCCTCATGTTCGATCTGATCGCGCTGGCCTTCCAGGCCAAGATGACGCGCGTCTTCAGCATGATGATGGCCGCCGAGGTTAGCAATCTCACCTACAACCAGATCGGCGTACCCGACGCCTTCCATCCGCTTTCGCATCACAACAACGAGCAGGCCAAGATGGACCGGCTAGTGAAAATCCAGACCTATCACACCCAGTTATTTTCGGCTTTCCTGTTCAAACTGTCGAAGCTGCAGGATGGCGACGGCAGCCTTTTGGATCACTCGATGATCCTCTACGGCAGCAACATGAGCAACAGCAACTTGCATAACCACTATCCGCTGCCCACCGCATTGGTAGGTGGCTGGAAGACGGTGAAGGGCGGCCAGCACTTGAAGTATCCAGACCAGACGCCGCTGGCCAACATGCTGCTCACGGTGCTCGACCGCGCCGGCGTGCCGCTGGATCGGTTCGGCGACAGTTCCGGCAAGTTCGCCGAGGTTTAACATGCGCCGTAAAACTTTGCTCCGAGCAATGCTCGCCTTCGCCGTTGTGGGTTTTGACCCGCTGTTCGCGGGCGTCTCAGGCGACGCATCGCTGGTCGATCTGGTAAAGCAGGGTAACCACGATGCGGCCCTCGAATTGATCGACCATCACGCAAACGTGAATACGCCGACGTCCGACGGCACCACGGCGTTGCACTGGGCTGCGCACAACGGCGACGTCGACTTAGTAGACCGGCTGCTGCGCGCGGGCGCCGATGCCAAAGCCAAGAACCAATTTGGCGCCACGCCAATGTCCGAAGCCGCGTTTCTCGGGAATGTCGCCATTATCGAGAAGCTGCTCAAAGCAGGCGCAGACCCGGATTCACCGGGCGCCGACGGCCAGACCGCTCTGATGCTGATCGCGCGCACCGACAACGTGGCCGCCGCCAAGCTGCTGCTCGAGCATGGCGCGCACGTCGACGCCAAAGAAAATCAGAAAGAACAGACCGCCCTGATGTGGGCGTCGGCGGAAAGCCAACCCGCCATGGTGCGCGAGTTGATCGCGCATGACGCCGATGTCAACGCTCATTCGCATGTCGAAGAATGGCTGGCACAAGTCAGTTCTGAGCCGCGCGCTCAGCACCAATCTTACGGTGGATTCACTCCGCTACTGTACGCCGCGCGCGAAGGGTGTTTATCTTGCGTCCAGAGTCTGGTGGAAGCCGGCGCGAAACTGAACATGCCTGACCCCGAGGGCGTCACGCCGCTCATCATGTCGATCACCAACGCCCACTTCGATGCGGCAAAGTATCTCATCGAAAAGGGCGCGATGGTGGATAAATGGGATTGGTGGGGCCGCAGCCCGCTGTATTGCGCGGTGGATATGAACACCATCCCGCACGGCGGAAGAGCGGATGGCCCGTCGCTCGATGAAACCACGCCGATCGAGATCATCGCACTGCTTTTGGACAAAGGCGCGAACCCGAATCTGCAGTTGAAGCTGCTGCCGCCTTTCCGTTCCGTGGGCGCCGATCGCGGCGTGGATCAAATGTTGACCATTGGCGTAACGCCGTTGCTGCGGGCGGCGAAGGCGCTGGATGCGCCAGCGATTAAGCTCCTGATCGCGCATGGCGCTCTGGTGAATCTTCCGAATATTCGCGGGACCACGCCCACCATGGCAGCGGCCGGCTTGGGCTCCGTCGATGCCGATACGCGCGGCGTCTTCACCACGCCGGACGTTCAACAGCGATCGCTGGCTTCGCTCGAGCTTTTGCTCGCTGCGGGCGGCGAAATCAATGCCGCCGATAGCCGGGGCCAGACTCCCCTGCATGGCGCGGCTTTCTGGGGCTGGAACGACGTGGTGCAATTTCTAGTGGATCACCACGCGAATCTAAGCGCGGTGGATTTGAAGGGTAAGACGCCCATCGATTCCGCCATGGGACGCGCCGGTGGTAACAGCCGCGGCGGCCAGCGCATCGATGTGCATGAAGACACCGCAGCTTTGTTGAAAAAACTGGGCGAGACGGCCGCGAAGTGATCTAGCGCAGATTGTACTTGGCCATCTTATAGCGCAGGCGATCCCGGCTGATACGCAGCATTCTGGCAGCTTCGGATTGGTTGCCATTCGATCGCGTTAGGGCATCGGAGACCAGCACTTTTTCGTGCTCGTCGAAAGATACGGCTGGGGGAACAGCTGGCTGCGCTAGCGCGTCCGCCAGGTGTTCGACGTCGTTCGAATTGCCCGCAGGCGCGCTCACGCCACGCTCACTTTGCCGCAGCGATGCGGGCAGATCCTCCACATCGATCATGTCGCTGATGGCCATCATGCAGGCATTGCCCAAGGCATTTTCGAGCTCGCGAATATTTCCCGGCCAGGAATGCCGCGCCAGCACAATCTGCGCTCGCCGCGTTAAACCACGAATCTCTTTGTTGAACTGGGTTGCAAAGCGATCGAGCAAAAACTTTTCGAGCAGCGGAAGATCCTCGAGCCGGTCCGACAGTGGCGGAGTCCGTAACTCCACCATCGCCAGCCGGTAATACAAGTCCTCGCGAAATTGCTTTCGCGCGATCAGATCCTGCACATCGCGATTGGTGGCTGCGATCACGCGCACGTCCACCTTACGGGGCGTTACCGAGCCCACCCGGGTCACTTCCTGATTCTGTAGCGCGCGGAGCAGTTTGGCTTGCGTACTCAGTGGCATGTCTCCGATCTCGTCCAGAAACAGCGTGCCGCCGTGCGCGAATTCCATCAAACCCATCTTGTCCGCAGCCGCGCCGGTGAACGCGCCTTTTACATAGCCGAATAGCTCGCTCTCAAACAGGGTTTCCACTACCGCCGAACAATTACAGGTGACGAAACGGCCGGCGTTAGCGGGGCTTAGTTGGTGCAGCGCCTTCGCAACCAAGTCTTTGCCGGTTCCAGTGGGGCCGGTAATGAGGGCCGAGCGATAATGCGGCGCCACGCGGCGGATGCGCGCAAAAAGGTCCCACATCAGCGGACTGCGCCCGATCATTCCCTCAAAGCGCGCCGTGTCCACCAACTCGCCATCCAGAGCCAGGGCGCGCTGCCTGCGGCGAGCATCAACCAACAGCTTCTCCACGCGGACGCGGAGCGCCGGAATGGAGATCGGTTTATTCAGATAATCGCTGGCGCCTTTTTGGATCGCCTCCACGGCCGTTTCGGTCGAATAGTGCGCCGTCATCAGGATTACATCGATGGCCGGATCGAATTCAACAACCCTTTCCAACACTTGCAAGCCGTTCAATTTGGGCATCATCAGATCCAGCAGTACGATTTGAGGATGCTCTTGATAAATCAGATCGAGACCCTCTTCCGGGTCCGTGCATGTGAATATAGTGAGGCCGTCTTGTTGCAACGCTTCGCTCACCAGTTCCAGGCTGGCAGGCGTATCGTCGATCGCCACAAGCTTAATGCCAGGAAGCATGATAAGACTTCAGACCTTCCCAATCCCTGACTTACGCGTATACTTATCGGCAATGAAAGGGAAAGTCCCTAGGTCCCTTCGCTCAGCCGATGAGATAAAGTGAAAGCGATCCGTGCTTGAAGCTATCATTACGGCCTCTCCTTTGGCAATCGTTGCCGTCGATGCGGACGATCGTGTCATTTTGTGGAACCAAAGCGCCGAGCGTATGCTGGGCTGGACGGAACAAGAAGTCTTAGGAAAATTGCTGCCGATCCTTCCCGCTGAGGGCGAACAGCTACCGCCATCGGACGTGCCACATGCGGCCCATCACGAAGTGGAGACGGTGCGAATCCGCAAGGACGGAGTCCGGGTTCCGGTCAACGTCTGGACCGCGCCCATCGTCAGCCTGGGCGGACGGCTTTCGGTAATGGCGGATCTGACTGAGGTTCACAAAGCGGAACGATTGCGCGCGGACCTGATTGAAAGCGAACGGGCGGCACGCGAACTGGCCATCGCCGGACAGCGCTTCTCGCTGCTTCTGGAGGCTGCGCCCGACGCAATTTTCGAAGTGGACCCGCAAGGCCGGATCGTGCTCGCCAACACCGAGGCGCAGCGGCTGTTCCAGCGCTCGAAAGAAGAATTGGCTGGATTGCAGGTGGAAGAATTACTTCCGGAACGCTACCGGGGCGGACACTTCGCTCATCGCGAGCACTACGCCGCTCACCCCGTCCGCCGTCCCATGGGCGCGGGGCTGGATCTGTTCGCAGTTCGCAAGGACGGCACCGAATTTGCCGTCGACATCAACCTGAGCCCGCTCGGGGACGACGCCGAGCAAGGGCACGTGATGTGCGTGCTGCGCGATGTCAGCCATCGCCGCGAAACCGAAGAAAAGATCCGCACGCTGAATCAGAGCTTGGAACGGCGCTCGTCCGAGCTGGCCGCGGCCAATCAGGAGCTTTCCGAGAGAAACCAGGAAGTGGAGCGCGCCAACCGGCTGAAAAGCGAATTCCTGGCCAGTATGAGTCATGAGTTGCGCACTCCGCTCAATACCATCCTGGGATTTTCCGAGCTGCTCTCCGAGCAAAGCGCCGGCGCGCTGAATGACAAGCAGCAACGCTTCCTCACTCATATCCAGCGCGATGCCGGCCATCTATTGGAGTTGATCAACGACGTGCTGGATCTTTCCAAGATCGAAGCCGGCCGTCTGGAATTGCAGTTGGAAAAATTCCCCATGGCTGCCGCTGTGTCCGAAGTGCTCACCAGTATACGGCCGCTGGCCGCGGTCAAGGATATCTCGCTCGATAGCGATCTGGACGGTCAGCTGCTACTCGAAGCCGATCGTTTGCGGTGCAAGGAAATCCTCTACAACCTGCTCAGCAACGCGATCAAGTTTACGCCGACTGGCGGCCGGGTTTGGGTGCAATCTTCGATCGTGGAAGGATCGGCGTGCCTGATGGTGGGCGACACGGGATTGGGAATAGCTCTTTCCGACCAGCAACCCATTTTTGAGAGCTTTCGCCAGGCCAGCGCCACCACCAAGGGCGTGCGCGAAGGCACCGGGCTCGGCCTGGCAATCACCAAACGGCTGGTGGAGATGCATGGCGGAAGGATTTGGGTTGAAAGCCAGCCTGGCAAGGGAAGCCGTTTCTTTTTTACCCTTCCGCTCGGCGAACTGCCGGCCATGTCAGACGTGGCGAGACAACACCCGCTGCTGCTCGTCGCCAGCGATATGGCAGCCTGGGATAAGGAAATCCAGGACCATCTGCAACAGGAAGGGTTTCGTCTCGAGACCGCCGGTTCGCCCGCCGATGTCGTGCTCAAGGCCACTGATCTGCATCCCGATCTCATCTTGCTCGACATGGAAGCGCTCGGGCGCGGTTGCTGGGAAACGCTCCACGAATTGAAAGCCCTGCGTGAGACGCGTGCCATCCCGGTGGTCATCGTCTCGCAGTCGGATGAGAGCAAGGTGGGCGCTGCTCTGGGCGCCGCCGAGTGCTTGATCAAGCCTATTACCGGCGCTCAGCTGGTCCAGGCCGTCCGGCGCGTCTTGCCGATCGAAGGCCCATTACGGGTTCTGATCGTGGACGACGATCTGGAGGCCCGCGAACTGCTCACCGACACCCTGTCGAACGAGGGGCATACGCCGGTGACTGCCCGCTACGCGGCGGAAGCGCTGCGCATTCTGGCTACATCGCGCGTGGACGCCGTGGTGCTCGATCTGCTGCTCCCCGGACGCAATGGCTTCGAGGTGCTGAGCGATATGCGGGCCGATCCGCGCTTAAGCCAACTACCCGTGCTGGTGCTTACGATCAAGGATCTGTCGGAACAGGAGCGCGAAACGCTGGCGGGGCAAGGCGCGCAGATTTTTATCAAGGGAGCAGGCTGGCGCCTGGAACTGCTGAAACAGCTGCGCCGTCTGCGGCATGTTGGCCCGCGGAAACGGGTGCTGGTGGCCGACGACAATCCGGCTGGCCGCGATTTTGTCCGCGAGAGCCTGGCGGAGCACGTCAGTGCGATTATTGAGGCAGCCGACGGGCGGGAGGCGCTGGCGAAAATCCGCGAGACCCACCCCGATCTGGTGCTGCTCGATATACAGATGCCCGAAATGGATGGCTACGCGGTGGTGCGGGAAATCCGCGCCGACCCCGCGCTGCAGGGTATCCGAGTGATTGCACTCACTGCCTTTGCCATGCAGGGCGATCGGGAACGGGCTCTCGAAGCCGGGTTTGACGACTATATCACTAAGCCGGTGACCATCGCCAAACTCAAGGCCCAACTGGAGCCATCACCGTCGGATGCTGGGAGCGAGTCCGCCATCGGCGATACTCGATAACCCGGTATCGCACGAATCCAGCGGGCACCTCCCAGCAGCCATTTAGAGAGCATCCTAGTGGCCCAAGGGAAGCCCTTTCGTTTCCTGCGTCCATACCGGCATTTGAGCATAGCCAACCAAGCTGCGTGTGTAATTCCACGCTCCTGTAGCTGTTTTAGGGGTGGGTTCCGGTGAACAATCGATGAGTGTCCCAATTGGATGAGTGTCCCAATTGGATGAGTGTCCCAATTGGATGAGTGTCCCAATTAATTGATTAACCCACTCAGGGACATGGTCTCGCTATTGGCCAGAATCTGATCGATATCGAGCAGCATCTTCACACTGTCCTTGGCTTTCGCCATGCCCAGCAGATACGGCGTTCCGACATCCTCGCCAAAATCCGGCGTGTCCTCAATCTCAGCGGCCGACAGATTCAGAACCTCCGAGACCTCGTCCACGATAATGCCGCTCTGGATCGCGACTCCGCCGCTATGCACTTGCACCACGATGATGCAGGTCCGTTGCGTGTACTCGCGCTCCTCCAGCCCGAACTTGAGCCGCAGATCCACCACCGGGATCACCTTGCCGCGCAGATTGATCACGCCTTTCACGTAGCTGGGCATCTGCGGCACGGAGGTGATGTCCTGGATCCCAACGATTTCGCGAACCTTCAAAACCTGGATGGCGAAATCTTCCTTGCCCAGCCGGAACGCCAGATACTTTCCGGCGCGCTTTTCAGCGGACACGCTCCCAGGCGCTGCCTTTGGTTCGGCTACATTTGTGTTGGAAGTCACATTTCCCCCCAGATCCTCATCGTTCGGGAGGGGGAAAGCTTGAATTGCAATTAGCTCTGCAGGTGAAACGGATCGGCTCCGATGGTGCCCGTCAACTCGTGCAAATAATCCGGCGCACTTACCCGGCCCAATTGGGCGCGCGCTTCCACGATTGGCCGGCCGGCCGACTCGAGCGCCGACACGTGCCGCGTCCACAACGCCACGTCGCGCCTCTGCTTCACCCGCAAGCGTTCGCGATACCAGTCGCTTTGAAGCATGGCATGGCGCGCGAACATCCCGCGAATCTTCGGATCGTCCACGCCCATCCCTTCGTACGATCCGTACGCCATGATGTGCAGCAGAGCCTTCAACGGCGGGCAAGCGGCATCCACGCTTCCGTCTTCAAAATATTGCTGCGCCACGCGGGTCTGCGTTTCAACGATCGCCTCGACGCCTGCGGCGAACTGCGCCAAATCCTGCTGTTCCGGCCGCAGCATTCGTTCGGGAAACACCGCGTCCGGCGTTTCAAAAATACGTCCCAAAAAGTGATCCACGAAAAGCTCCGTGATGCGATAGCCCAAGCGGCTGGCCAGAATCGTTCGGCCGTCCAGGGAGAAGTCGGACACCGGCTCTAAATAGCCGTGAGCTTTTAGAAATTCCGGATCGCGTTCGTGCACGCGCATGCGGCACCAGATCTCCGGCACCAGTAGACTGACGTCGTGATCCACTCGAAAATTTGGTCCAACGTATCCCGCCGACGTCGTAAATCCGGCGTAGCCGGTGACGATCGACGATACCAGCGCGTTGTTTAAATCCACCACCGGCCACAGGGCATTGAACGGACCTTTGGTCAACGCGCCTTCGCTTCCGAATCCAGTTGTAGCCGGCGATTTGCCGGTAAGGCTGGCGACAAAATCCATGAACAGCTCGGGCAATTCCTGATAGTGGACGGGCCCATAAACCGCCAGCGGCGGCAATCCGGCTTTGGGATCGGCGGGGCTATTTCGGCGTCCGGCGAGCACTGCGTTTACGGGCTGATAAACCGGACGCGCGGAAGGAATCTCACGCGCCAGGCGTGCTGCAATCTCGGCCAGATAGGAATCGCGCGGATTCACCAGGTCTGGACGAGGCTGCAAATAGCGGGGGTTGGTTGAGGGCGCTCCGTTCACCATGCGCGGATGCGCCGAAGAGACGACATAATCGGCCTGCGGCCGCAGGAGAAAGTTCTCGAGGCGCTGTTTCATCGGCTCGGTATAACGATCGAACTCCACAACATGCTCCACCAGCGCGCGCGCACCCTCGGCGTCGAAGGCTTCATAATTCGAGAAGAAGTTTCCCGAGCCTGCAATGTCGGCCTCGGCCTGACGATCGGTCCCGCGCCGAATGGCTTCGTCTGGACGCTGGAAGAGCCGCCGCTCGCAATTGGCCACTAGTTTGACGCTGGGATTGGGGTATTCCGGATCTAGATCGTTCAAGCTTTCGCGCGGAAGCACCACCGAAGCCGTGATGTCGTCTTCCACCGCCACTTTGTCGGCGGGATGAAAATCGGGCCGCAGTTTGTAGATGCGCCAGGAGCCATCCGGGTCGAAACCCACGCGCAAATAGTTGCTCACCAGCGGCTGGTTTTCAAACTTCAGCTCATGACCGAGAAAACCGTTGATGCGATCCACCGTGAAATGCTCGCGCCACTTTTCGCCCCACTCCGGCTGATAGTAGCGCTTCACGGTGAATAAGAGCTGTCGGATGGTCTGCGGAAGGTCGCGCACCCAGGCGTTGTGTTCATCGGTATATTCGGGCGACGGCGTCAGTAGCTGGATCACCGAGCCCAGGGTCCGTTCCGGGCTCAAGATGGGACGCTGAGTGCGCGCATCGGGCGTGCGCTTGCGGTAAGCGGAGGAAAAATCGCGCTCGAAAATCTGGGCCACTTGATCCATGTCGCGATGGTAGTCTTTGACAAACACTGGGCCCTTTAACAGCGCGTTGGCGATCGATTTCGATATTTCCGATTTACCGCCGCCCGACACGGTACACGGCTTGTGGCACAGCGTTCCGCGCGGCCGCGCTCCCACCAGCCGCCAGGCCGCGCCTCCGGTTTGCTTTTCCAGCCGGATTCGAAACCCGTTCGGGAGAAAATACGTGGCATCGCTGCGCAGCGTCAGTTGCTCGTCGCGATCGCCGTGCCGCCACGAAATGGTGCCGTCCAAGACGTGGAAGACGGAATCCTCCGGCACGTAGAAAATATCGGAAAAGCGCTTGTCGTGGGCGTAACCTTCCGGGCGGGGTTCCACCAGATCAGCCAGCAGGCAAAGCGCGTCATCGTATTTGGCTTTCTTCAAGCTGACGGTACGGCCGGCATAAAAATCCTGACCGAGGACGTAGGTGGCGAACGCAATCGCGCCGCCCGCATGCTCCTCTTCGCACATTCCGAACAGATTCGCCGCGAAGCTGATCTGGGTTTTCACTTCTTTTTTGCAATAGCCGTAGTAGTTGTCGGCCAGCAGAGTGACCATCACCCCGCGCTGATCGCGGCAGGTGATCTTGAAAGCCGACCCATTGTTATAGCGCTCGTCTTCGTTCTCCCAACACATCCCGTCGCGGCGCTGGCGTTGGGTGGCAACACTTGCATGCGGCAATCCGATGTCTTTCTTCTTCACGCCCACCAAATGGGGCGCCACGACGACGCAGCCGGTGTGGCCGGTCCAATGCATGGCGTCGAGAGCGGCGTCGTTTTCTGGAAGATAGGGATCGCCCGCATTGCCGAAAATGCTTTCGACGAAATCGAGATTGCTGACCAAACTGCCCGGCGCGATGAAGCGGATCTCCATGGTCTTTTCCGGATCGCGCCCCGCCGCCGGACACACCAGCGGACGGAGCAGCAGCGAGACGAAGCAGCGCACGCGTTCTTCCTGGTCGGCCGTGAATGGCAGCACCAGCATGCTCTCTGGCGGATGGAGCGCCATCGCCCACAAAGCTGCAAAAGCTTGCTTAGGAACCGCGGTCTTATCCGCTGGAACGGGCAGCCCGCCCTCGGCGATATGGAACAGGCCTTGCGTCGTGCGCTTGTCGCTCTTGGGATTGTGGAGCACTCCCTGCTCGACACGATAGGACTGCAAACACGGCGATGAAAACACGTCGGCCGTCGCGGGCAGCGACATGATGCGCCCCATTCCCTCGCGATCCAGCACGAAACTGTCGACGGGCAGCCGCGCGACACCATTCGGCGAGACATCGGCGAAGTAGCGATCGAGGAAGGATTGAATGCGCGTGTCGGCCGGGCACAACCGGTTGCCGAGCAGCTGATCTTTCTGGAGGTAATTGCGCAGCAGCGGCCCGGCGATTTCCAAAAACTCGGGATCCGCCGTGCTCCGGCTAGTAGGCTGCCCCAGCGCCGCCAATTTCAAGTTGATGTAGCGGATTAATTCCGGGTTTCGATTCGCGGTCGATTTCGCGGCAGCGGCGGCAGGCATTGTATTGAACTCCTGTGTACAACTCAGGCAAGAAAATTCGGGGACGAATACTGGGTCCGCGGGTCGCTCCACGGGGGCGGGAAATACTTTACTAGCTTAGTACATCACCCTTGTGGGATGGATATGAAGGCGATCTCTATGTGCGCGGCGACGACCGCCTTCGGAAGCCGACGTGCTTACTACATCGGCGATGCCTTCGAAACACCCGCTCCTGTTCCGATTCGGAACGTTCGCGATCGCGTTCTGTGCCATTCTGAACGCCCAAATGGTTGTTACGCCCAAATTTCCCACGCCGCGCAATAACCACGTCCCCACATGCATCAATTGCGTGCGCGACTTGAGCGGCGGTATCGCGCGTAATCCAGGGCCGGTCCGAGGGTTCCGTTCGAACCACCCCTGTCCGGCAACGGGATCGGTAAAGGGCGGCTGCGCCGGCTACTTCGTGGACCACATTAAACCGCTCAATCGCGGCGGCGCGGACACGGCCGAGAACATGCGCTGGCGGAGCCTTGCACAAGCGACGAAAACTCGTCTCAAATGACGCGATTATGACAACGATTTGCCGTCAGCCACCGTTCCGCATAGACTGGTTAGGTAACCAACTGCCGGGACGCCGTGCCGGCACAAAGAATACACGGCTGGCAGCCACGTCATAACCTCGTCGTTTGACCGATAAGAATTTATTGTCTTACGACAGGGAGCTTTTTCATATGACTCAAGTGGCCAGCGCCCGTGCTGCCAGTTACGTCCTTACTTTGGAAGAGATCGGCCACTTGGCGGCCGAAGGCGGCAAGCCGGCGGAAACACTGATGAACGTGGTGGCGTTAATCGCCGGGCGCTTTCAGACCGACGTTTGCTCCGCTTATCTATTGGAGCCGGATCGCGCGAATCTAGTGCTGGCCGCCACGCTTGGCCTGCGCCCGCAGTGCATTGGCACGCTACGCATGGCCTTGAACGAAGGACTGGCGGGGTTGGTGGCCGAGCAGGTGCGTCCGGTCGCGGTGGAACAAGCCACCAGCCATCCTCGGTTCAAATACTTTAGCGAGGCGGGCGAGGAGTCCTACCAGTCGTTTTGCGGCGTTCCGCTCATCGATCAAGGCGTGCTGCAGGGGGTACTGGTGGTGCAGACCATCGAAGCCCGCGCGTTCACCGACGACGAAGTGCAGATGCTGGTGGAAGCGGCGGCGCAGGTGGCGCCGGTGGTCAGCGAAGCCCGCGCTCTGGACCGTTTCATCGCGCCGGTGCAAGAGCGGCTATGGTCGCTGGCTCGGAATCTTTGGTGGAGTTGGGACAACGATTCCACCAGCCTGTTCCGCGACTTGGACCCGGTCCGCTTCCGCCAGTTGAACCACAACCCCATCGCGTTGCTTTCGGAAATCCCGCTGGCCAAGCTGGAGCGCCGCGCCGGTGAACTGGTGTTGCACGGCCGCATCAATTACGCCTATCGACGCCAACAGGAGTATCTGAAGGCGGATCGCACCTGGGGCGCCACCCATGCCGGCGCTTTGCGTCCCCGTCCGGTGGCCTACTTCTCGGCCGAATTCGGGCTGCATGAGTCGCTACCGATTTATTCCGGCGGCCTGGGCGTACTCGCGGGCGACCACATTAAAAGCGCGTCCGATCTGGACATTCCGCTGGTCGGGATTGGATTGTTCTACAGCCAGGGCTATTTCCGCCAGCGCCTGGATCGCGAGGGGTGGCAGCAGGAACAATATCTGCATACCGATGTCAATCAACTTCCCATGGAGCCGGCCATCGGCAAGAATGGCGAGCCGGTGGAAGTGGCGCTCGAAACCCGCAGCGGCATCATTCGGGCGAAAGTCTGGCGGGCTAAGGTGGGCCGGTGCGGCCTGCTACTGCTGGATTCCAATGTCGAGGGCAATGCTCCGGAGGATCGCGAGCTCACCTCCCGCCTGTACGGCGGCGACGGACGCGTACGCATTCGCCAGGAGATGCTGCTCGGCGTCGGCGGGTTCCGCGCGTTGAAGGCCATGGGCATCACTCCGGGCGTTCTGCATCTGAACGAGGGCCACAGCGGATTTGCCGTGCTCGAAGCCATCGCCAGCCGGATGCAGGAAGAAGGGTTGTCCTTTGAACAAGCCGTGCCCCGTGTTTCCCGCGAAGTGGTTTTCACCACCCACACTCCAGTTCCCGCCGGGCACGATCGCTTCAACGCAGGCCTGATCGAAGAACATCTTGGTCCGCTGCGCGAGCGCCTGGGCCTTTCCGATCGCCAGCTGATGGACCTGGGCCGCGAGATTTCGGGCAACGAGTTCGAAGAATTTTGCATGACGGTACTCGGCCTGAAGTTGTCGCGCCGGGCCAACGCGGTCTCGGCGCTGCACGGCGAGGTCTCGCGCGCGATGTGGACCGGCCTGTATCCTGGCAAGCTCGAGGACGAGGTGCCGATAGGTCACATCACCAACGGCGTGCACGTGCCCACGTGGCTGGCGCCGCAAATGTTCCGCATCTACGATCGCCACCTGGGGACGGGATGGCTGGAACATAGCGGCGAATCGCGAACCTGGGAAGGCATCGAAAACATCGACGACGGCGAATTATGGGAAACGCACGGGGCACTGAAGCTGCGCCTGCTCGAATTTGTGCGGCGGCGCGCGGTAGAACAGTCCCAGCGCCGGGCCGAATCGCCTGAAACGTTGCAGAGGCTCAGCCGCGTGCTCAGCCCCGATGCGCTCACCATCGGATTTGCGCGCCGTTTCGCTACCTACAAGCGTGCCAATTTGATCCTGGCCGATATCGAAAAGCTGGCATCCATGGTCAATGATCCCAAGCGTCCTGTGCAATTCGTTTTCGCGGGCAAGGCCCATCCGCGCGACGAGCCTGGCAAGCGCGTACTGCAACAGATTGCCGCGCTGATGCGCGATGCGCAGTTCGCCGACAAATTCGTTTTCGTCGAAGATTACGACATCAACGTCGGACGGCTGTTTGTGCAGGGCGTCGACGTGTGGCTGAATAATCCGCGCCGGCCTTTGGAAGCTTCCGGTACCAGCGGGCAGAAAGTGGTGCTAAACGGCGGCTTGAACCTTTCGGTGCTGGACGGATGGTGGGCCGAGGCTTACGACGGTCTGAACGGCTTTGCCATCGGCACCGGCAGAACGCACTCCAACATGAACGTGCACGACACCCGCGATGGCGACGATCTGTACCGGACGTTGCGCGAAGAAGTGATTCCGCTCTATTACCAGCGCGACCGCGACGGGTTGCCCCGCGGTTGGATCAGGCGCATGAAACGTACCATTCGTACCCTGGGCTGGCGTTTCAACGCCAACCGGATGGTGATGGATTACACGCTGAAGTGCTACGTTCCCGCTGCCGGCGGGATCTCGAGCGAGCTCAACGCGCACGGCTGAACCCGCGCAGTTTACGAACTCTGGGTGAAACGCTAAGCTTTGCGCTTCATCCACCAGCCTGCTCCAAGCACTCCCAGCGTGCCCGCGGCTTCCAGCGCATATCGCCACGCGTTACTAGGAGCGAAGCGCTGCACCATGAATTCATCCGTCATGATCATTTGCCCGGCCACTCTGCCCAGCAGCGCGCCGCCTATATAAACGATCACTGGATATCGATCCATCAAAGTTGCCAACAGTCCGCTGGCGAAAATTACCAGCGGTATGCTTACACCCAGTCCGAATAACAATAACGTGAGATTCCCTTGCGCGAGCGCGGCAATGGCCAGCATATTGTCAGTGGACATGGTCACATCGGCAACGATGATGAACCACATGGCCTTCCAGAATCCGGCCAGATGTGCGGCGGATTTTTCGAGCGGCGGCTCCTCGCGAAACAAACCGATCGCGATCCACAGCACCGCGGCCCCTCCCACGATTTGGAGAAACTTCACATGCAGTAATCGCGCCGCGAAGTAGGTGGCGGTCACCAGTGCGATTACCGCGCACGCCGCTCCTGCAATCATGGCCCGTCTTCGAAGCCGTCCCGGCAAGGACTTTGCGGCAGCCGCGATTACGACCGCATTGTCCCCGCTTAATGTAAGGTCGACCAGGATGATAGAGACCAGGCTGACGATGAACTGCCAATTCCGTTGGATAAGATTCATCGCCGCTAAACGGTACCCGCACCGTCATTCTAACGTGGCGCGCCGTATTAACGCCCAGATCGGAAATGGCGCTTGACCCAGGCGTGAAAATCGGGCCAGAATTCCGGCAGGAGATTAGCCAAGCCCGATCCACCCACGCTGGTGCCCCAATTCAGCGCAGCCGCGCTCGGGGTCCTGCTGGCGGGCGGATAATACGCATTTGAGAGAGCTGCGCTCATGGCCGTGCCGACTACATTGGACGTATTGAAAGTGGCCGCGCCTGCGTCCGTACGCGTTATCAAGGAACGGCTGATCGCGTAGGCAATGCGCGGAAACAGCCGGTATTCGGGTCCGCGCCGCAGGTATCGCGTGTCCTGATGAAACGCCGAGGCCAGGAGAAAATCCCCAAAGAAATTCTGGCTGGCAATATCGCCCACCGCGGACCCGAAGCGCTCGGCGTAGCTTGGCCAAAACCGGCGGCCGTATAACGGCGTGGAGTTCGTTGCTTGTGAAACGGCCGCATTGAAAGCGCCCGCACCCAGCGTTAAGGGCGCGAAGGTTTCCGATTCGAAATGGTCCCATTTCTCGGAGACCGAAGGCAGGCTAAGCGTTGCAACAGATTCATCCGACG
>Ga0210383_10002056_pt1 | contig 18245 bp, 24 predicted proteins | sample IncBWC14OmetaG_FD_160072 | JGI IMG/M metagenome (GOLD analysis project Ga0210383, IMG submission 160072) | Forest soil microbial communities from Barre Woods Harvard Forest LTER site, Petersham, Massachusetts, United States - Inc-BW-C-14-O ...
CCTTTGGGAGAACGAGGTACGGAAACCTATGGAACTTATGGAAACCTGAGAAACTCTATTTATGTCATGCAAGAAAAGCATTGATTAAACTAAAGCTTAGCTATAGGTTTCGTGGCTTCTGGGTTTCCGAGTTTCAGGAAACTTGGAAACTGGTGAAAACCAGCAAAAACCCGGAATCTATTTTGACATTTTGCTGATGGCCACAGCATGGGTTTTTAAGCCATACAAATACATTTACTTATTGGTTTCCTTTGATATGTTACATACCTTTGTCCTATAATATGCCCTGCACTCAGTGATACATTGATGGAATAAATTTTGAAACTTGTGAAATTAGCCTGGAAGTGGAAAACAGCTTGCCATTGTGAACCGGGCACCAAGAAAGGTCTCAGTTGACGTTCGCGGCAACAGCTAGTACTAATCACATCAGCAATTGTTCAAGCTGCTTGTACGTATGAGGAATTCGTGCACGTGCAAACTTCGACTTCAAGTTCGGACCATCGACTACTGGGAACGCCAGATAACCAAGTCAGTTTACTTAGTACAGTTTCGTCTCCTTGACTATATCCAATCAACATTCTTCATTCTCCACTGGTTTCAATCCAAGGCCAACTTTGAGTGGGAACGATACCCAGGATTCTGCCTCAAAGCTTTGGGCTCGAGGGCTAGTTGAGCTTCGCTGTTCGGGACTGTTCAGAATAAAATCTGATCAAATGGAGTCTGAGGGGAAACTCATTGAGACCAGAGAGTGGACACTTGACCCCGAAACAGAGTACAGATTTGAGCTCGATCCCGGCACCTCGCTAGCAATCAAGGTATGAAATACCCTTCATCATTGCAGTTGTCCTTACCCGTTTCAATAAATGGATGGACAGCTCGTGCACGGACAGGCCGAGATCTTCGGCGCCGAACTTGCAGAAGGCAAGCCATATCTCTTCGGCTCTGAATGCAAAGCAGCTATATTCACCTGGCAAGGTTGTACCATTGAGATAAGTTCCTCTCTCTATCCCGTTTTACATTAATTGTGGTACATTCTTACCTGCCTGCAGAACACGTCACTGGTCATCCCTCTACAGAATATGTCTCAGAAGAGACGCCTATGGCGGCATATGCCAATCTGCACATTGCTTTCGAGCAAATGCGAGTCCGTGCGCTTAGAACTCTTCACGGATCTCCTGCCTCTGATGACGACCACGATGCCAACGTGGAACCCCCACGAGTGCTAGTTCTCGGACCTGAAAACTCAGGCAAGACAACCGTTTGCAAGATCCTCGTCAATTACGCAGTGCGTGCAGGGCAAGGATGGTCTCCTCTCCTGGTAAACGTTGACCCAAGTGAGGTATGTCTGTGGTTCCCATCAGAGTCTCTCCGTGGCCGTTTCCCTTATCTATCCAATCATCGCAGGGAGGTTGGTCGGTTCCGGGAGCAATTTCCGTTGCTCCCGTGCACTCCCCGCTTCCAACATGTTCTCCCGCAAACCCCCTAGGCTCTGCTGCAACCTCAGCCCCTACGGCTCTGTCGTCCAATGCCCTACTTCCCCTCCTTTACTGGTACGGCCATGTAGAGGCGAAAAGAAACCCCCTTTTGATAGACAGACTTATTCGTAATTTGGGTGAAAATATTAACGACAAGTACGAAGTTGACGCAGAAGGTGGGTATCGTCTCCTCTATTAGAGTCCTAAGTTTACGACCGAGTTGTTCATCATGAACAGGCCGTGTGGCTGGATTAATTGTAGACACACCTTCAGCTTTTGCCTCGGGCCCTGGGGCAAACAATGATCACCGACAAAAACTCATCAAAGCTTGTGTCGATGCTTTCAAAAGTCGGTCTCTGTTGTATTTATCACTTCGTTTTGTTCCACACTCAGCGCCATGTATAATACAGTTAATGTCATTCTCATTGTGGGACACGAAAAACTCAACGTCGAGATGCAACGCACATATGGTCGCCAGATGACAGTTGTCAAAATACCGAAATCGGGAGGTGTACGTTCGCTCTACCTTCGAATCGTATGCCCACTCAGTACATATGATTATTTGCCCAGGTTGTAGAATTGGATCACAGTTATCGCGAACGGGTGCACAACTATCAGCTACACACATACATGTATGGTCAAATTATTCCAGCACCTCCTGGCATTTCCTCCGCAACTATCGGTGGCGAAGCCTTAACAGACCTCGTCCTGTCACCTTCATCAACCGTGATCAGTTTCGATGACCTCACAATTTACCGTATAGGCGCTGGTGAGTCGATCTCCTTGCTTACGCCGATATCCACAACTCATGGTTTAGGGTAACCAGAATCTATGGCTCCCTCCTCTGCCCTTCCAATTGGCGCGACTCGCGTGGTATCGGAAATGCAGCCAGTCTCAGTGGATCCTGCTCAACCTGGTTCTGGGCTTCTCAATGCTGTGTTAGCTCTTCTAGCGCCACCGAATGCTGATGAGGCCGAGCGGTATGATGAAGAAATTCTCGATCTCAATGTCACGGGATTTCTCGTTGTGTAAGTTTCGTAATTTATCTTTCATCTTGTCCCCGCTGATAACATGTTTACTTTTTCAGAACCAACCTTGACATTCCTCACCGTAAAATGACCATTCTCGCACCAAACCAAGGCTCAGTTGCAGGCAAGACAGCCATCCTTGGTTCTTTCGAGTGGCAAGACCAATAGTTATGTCAAGACATTTCGTGTTCTATATGCAGGAACACATACGATACAAGGGAAGGAATAGCGTAGACAGGCTGTCCAGCTATCTTATTTGTTCAAAGACCATCCCATTGGCAACTTATCCAAATTATTAAAGTCTTGACAGATCACGGCCCCATATACCGCTTTAAAATCAATTCAGTCTGTTGTATCCAGGAAGTACATCACGCGAAAACGACGTACCGTATTATCCAATCAATCATCAACAGAGCCCTCGTCCTCATTGAGACCTGCTCATTCCAGTATATGCTCCTCCACGCATACATCGCCACCAGCCCACCCATGAATGAGTATTTACCCATATCAAACACCGCAGCGCTGCCTATGTACGCCAGACTCCCTAAATGGAGGTAGCGGAAGGGGCCGGAGATGACTTCGTCAGTGGTTTCGGCGAGATCGTTCGCTTTGAGGACGTTGCGTTGGCGGGACAGTTTGTGTAACTTCTTGCCGATATATTTGCCTTGCTGTGAGGCAACTTGTGCTGTCTATTTTACCCAATGAATCAGAATCGACGGGATATTGCAAGAGTGAGGAGGCCGAACCGCAGGCAATGACGTGATCTTGCTTCCAATTTCCTCCAACAACCGAACGAGTTCATTCATCGAGAGGCTGTGATCTGAGTCCAAGTCGTATAGGTCAAACAATTCCTTGACCTTTTTCCTCGCCGGTATTTCGGTATAATATCCATGAGGAAAAGATGTCTAGGACGCACCTTGATTAGATGATCCTTAGCCATTGGTATGCGTTGTTTGATCCTGGCGACTATATCGCCACAAGGACAGGTGGATTGGTCAGCCGCGACTCATCAGTCAAGCGAGAGATTGAGGCTTCACCCATAACCTCCCACTCCCCAAAATCGATTTTGCCGTTCTTGTCTCTGTCCGCTTCATCAACCAGCTCCAGAAAATGATCCATGACCGAGGTTTCGATCTAGCACACCGACCGCCCAACTCATCAGCAGCTCTCGGGAGGTAAGCCGAAATACCAAGACTTCGCACTGGTGCTCACCGTGGCACAATCGCCAATGGCATAAACATCCCCAAGAGGTGCACCCTTTACTCTCAAATATGCATCGACCTCTATAGCCTTCTTGTGCACCTGATTTGGTAGGAGACTCGACACACGCTCAGTGAACGGGTTCATCGCAATGCCAGTGGACCAGAGGACAAAGTTGGTTGGGATGCTGTATTGTTCGGTTTTACCGTCTGGTCCGCGAATAGTATAGAGGACATAGTCGGAGTTGACGGCGCCAACACTAGGATTGAGGTGGAGGTAAGCTATTAGCCAAGGTCAGAGACTGCGTTCTTACCGAGCTGAAGTGATAAGATTCACGTCGTCTCTGTTGAACTTGGCCTATAATTCAAAGGCTCAATGAAGCTACGTTATGAATCAGGGCAGAGGACCAACAAACCTCTGCATAGTTCGAAATAGCCTCAGAGTACTATGGTGTTAGGAAAGTATCAGAACAAAACTGAATAATAACCACTGAAAAATGACGGAAGCACCTACAGTGTTCAATATATGTTCTCTGGATTGAATGACATGTATTGAGACTTCCTCTCGACAGATTTTAGGGTACTGTCGAGCATTTCAGTCTCAAAAATATTTAGCCAAGTGTCACGACAACTCACATAATTCATGATATCTTCCTGGCAAAAGTCGTATATTTCCTAATTAGCGGTATGGGTCAGTAGAGCAAGTCAAACAAGTGTTTCGACAACGTACTGCAGCAGTTTCCACACCTGTTGGTCCTCCACCACAGATGACGAAACTGAGCAAACGTGTACGTTCTTCAGGCGTCGTAGTAGGCAGGCTTGCTCTTTCGAAATTGTCTGTGACTAAGTAATTAGTGACAGAAGATAGTGACGTCACATTATAGAGGGTAAATATTGACCCATGATTCTCCTACGAATGGCCTGTGCATCCGAGATTGTTTTCAACTGGAAACAATGTTCGAGACCGGGGACACCATGTGTACTAGAAGTAGAGCCAACAGCAATGACTAGTTTGTCATATCTGAGCGGGAAAAGACGGGGGCTCAATATCCTGGAGGGTCAGAGAACACTAAAATTGCGCACGGGATGTAAATCCGTTCTGTCTTGCCTATCGAGTTGAAAGTTTCAACCTCCAGGAGGCGCTCAGGCATACATAGGTCAACGGCCTTCCCTTGAATAAAATGTCCATGGAGACGGGCTATAACCTTGCGGACAGGCTCGATGAGTGAACGAACTTGGACGGTACCGACTGCTGCAGCTAGACATTTGATCGCATACAGTATGTCATGACACGGAATGCCAGGGTGTTCAGAAGAAATAGAGAATCAATCGGCAAATCACTGTGAACAGGACAATATAAGGGGGGACATACAGGGAAGCAGGGGAGTAAACGTCGTGAATGTTTCTGCAGACACGACAGTTACATGGTAGTCTCCTGGATACAAAGTTTGGAGGACGCCAATGGCCTGGGAATTATGTTAGACCTCCAAGTTATCAAAGGGAACACGGCCCGGTACTTACTCCCCAACCACCACCAACGACTATTAGCCTAGGCTTCTCAGCCAGCTTCTTGTTTTCTTCATCCTGCTCGTCATCCACCTGGGCTCTAACGATGGGCAAGTTCTTGGGGCCACCTCGTTCAGGATGAAGAGCAAGAGGTGATACCGGGACCCGGTCTATGTGTTTCGAGCTGTAGGTAAATGCATCATGGATAAAGATACCTGCTCCAATCGCGAGAACGCCGAAAACGGAAGATAGGCAGAAGTATCCCGAGTAACGTGCAAATTTGACGGCACGGCGAAAGCCATGAGGGCGTTCTGGAGATTGTGAGGACTCCGAGACAAATGCGCGAGAGAAACGCAGGTTATGTGCTGGATATCTGGGCGCAACAACTTGAAACTGAGGTCGAGGAATTAAACATGCACGAAGCATGGTCCCAAACCGCACTCCCGGTGATCGAGCACAATATGCGGGGTGAGGACACTGTTGATTGGTGCCTATTGCAGTAGTATTTTCAAGTTCAAAAGTTGTTATCTTAGTACATCACGTGATATTAGAAAAACTATTGAGTCTATATTTACTATCACAGTATCCGGCCCGGAAACGGTTGCTTCGCACTGGCATTCTTCTACAATTGCAACTTGAAGCGATCACTTTTCCTTGACTTTTCCTGCATATTGCACTATCATTTGCCAGTATGATTCGTTTTAATCTCATAAAGAATTCTTACCATTCTTGAAGTTCGCCTCGCCAGGCCAGGCCGGAACTTAAAGTTGAACATAAAATTTCAAGTTTTTAAGAGGGAGCGCCCTTCTGCAGCTCCGAGTCATCGCAGAGGAGTGAAAAGATTGTGATTGCCCGGCCCCGGCCCTGTGGCAAATGAAATTCATACTCGACTCGATCGGCAGACCCTGCCTTACACATTCTCAACTTTCTGGTTTTCAAGTAGTTCGAATTCCACTTCAGTGATGCTAAAGTTTGATTATTTAAATACTTCTACAATTACATAGTGATACGTGTATCAATAATCTCCAGGCCACTTCAATCATCTTCAATGACTATGTACTTGTCATCATCATCCGGGATGTCAAGGTACTCCAGTGCAGACGAACCGGCTGGCGAATTAATATTGTTGTCGTCCGTGATGTCAATGTATACAAGTTCTTTCCGAGGATACGGTATTGTAATAGGGAATGGCGGCTGATCCATAGAGGCATCGATATGCAAACAATAATCTGCTTCTGTTACTTCCTGGACACCGTGGCTGTGTAAGGGGTCAACATCATCACTCCCCAATAATCAGATATAATTGTACACACTGGAAGCGAATGTGAGACTTGATGGCCAACAGATTCATTCGTTCACGGCATCGAATGCAAGAGTAATCAGAACTGGTATAGTCATAATGCGTGGAATGCATAGCTTCCTCTTGTTTCGCCGCGATAGTAGTGTCTTCCTCGTTGAGACGCATCCATAAAGCGGATTCTCTCTCATGAACAATGTGATACATGTCGTGAAGGATCTAGGTTGGTATAAAAATGAGTACAAGAGAGATTCATAGAATCTCACGTACTGCTTTCTTCCATCGGAATACTGCTCGTCCCTTCACGTGATGACTACAACACAAGCACTCCAGCCACTGGTCAGCTCCATCCAAGTCACCAGCAGTAGCGAAATCAGCATCTAGACCAGAACTTTGAATCACAGACCGAGCAGAAGTCTCCGCAGTCTTGTAATATCTAATTTTATTACCGGCGTAATTCCAAGGTTCTAATTTGAGCTGGAGAAACATAACAGCCATGTCGTCCTCCCGATTTCGATAGCCGTGGGAAAGGGCCGTCATACAACCGTGATCGAGAATGCGAGGATACGAGATGGGCTCTGTGCAGGCATTGCACTGGAAGTAAGTGGTCGCTAGCTCCAAACGCGAAAAAGTCTCCCCAGGTTCTGCATTCCTCGCATCGGCAGTAGATGCGGGCATAAGGGCCAAAAGGTCACGACTTTTCAACTTGCGCCATTCGTCACACAGCTGAGGTAGCCTCTCCAAAAGGTCCGCGAAACTTTCCAGTGTGATCTCTACATTAGGGGGAGTATCCTGCAACATAGCCTTCACTTCGGGCATGCTGCAGATATCAGCGGCACTGACGATCACTTCGGTTAGTGGTCGGGTCAGGGCGAAGTCTTTGAGTGCAGCGACCAAAATCCGTTGACGTTTCTTCAGAAGAGATTTGCGTTGTTTTTTCAGTAGCTTCTCCCTCATATCTCCCATGAATTCGACAAGAGTTGGCATTATGTTGTTCCATGCTAGACATTTCAGGTCAATGGGAATGAGGAAAAGGGTGGTGGATACGCACTGCGGTCCGTAAGGTCCTTTGCTGCGCTGATCAGCGTATGTTCAGATAAAATGTCGGGATCGACGGCGTTGAGTTGCTTGATCTCTTCACCAAAACCTAGGTCTGTGAGCCGCCTGCATATCCTGCAAATAAATAGATTTACTAATTGGGTGGCTACGTAGAAAAGGCAACGGATCACATTTCCTTGCGTCTTTCACGCGTTTGCTTGATTGCAAGTTCGCGCCTACACTCACGAAGAGGTACTGATGCATCACACTTCGTAGCATGCTGTGTGATGTTCAACGAATGAATTGAAGACATGTTTGAATTTCTTACGGATTGCATTTTTTCAACAGTTTTCATCCTCTCGTCGATGAATTGTTTCAATCGGTCATCGTCATTGTCCAATTCAACGAGTTCTCGGTTTACGACCTCGGCTTCCGCATAACTGTAAAGTGGCCCGTTGATGTCTGACTAGTCATCAATGAAAATGCACAACCAATATTTTCTGCAACTCACGCTTCTGGTGACATAATAACTCCATGTGACGATAGATATGCCCGTCAGGTAATGATTTATGAAGTACTTGATGGATTGCTCCAAAACTAATCGTTGAAGATCAATGAGATAAGTTGAAGGTTCATCCAAACGAAATAGACACACTGCTTTGGAATGCATTTCTCACAACTTCTAACACGAAAAGCCCATAAAACAGTGTGTGTGCCTAGGCAGAGACAATACTGAGCCTGAGTTAGTGTCCTTGTGTCCATGACATAAACAAAGCAATGAAGCAATTACGTGACAGTGCTCAGAGAAGGCTAAGTTAGCATATTGAGGCTCCGTCAAGTCGTCTGGACATTTGGGTAGTTCATCATTCGAGAGAGCCTGCTTCCAGATGGACATTGCAGTGCGACTCATGAGAACGTTGCGAAGGGCCTTGGTTGTGCGAGCAAGACGCAGAACATCAAGAGGTTCAAGGAGACTGAAGATCTGCGGGATTGTCGTTATCAGTATGTATTTCTGTCGTGATCTGCGGCTAAAGCTTCGACAGCGGGTTTACTCACCTCAAATAAAATATCCAGTGGCATCTCTGGTAACATCCTCAGCTTCCCTCTCCCCCGAGGCTTCCGGACGGCGTTCTTCCCGGTCTTGCGAAGTTTTCTCCTTGGTGTTTCTGGCTCAGAATCGACGATGAAATCATCATCTGCTGCTACATTTCCTTTGCTCCGAGTCGAACGGGTCGAATGATGTGGCGGCATGTCCGGTGGTTTTTGGATGTTGTCTTCGATAACTGGTGCAAAACGTAAAATTTCCAAGCCGTGTCACGGTTCAAAGCTGTGGCGCGTCTCTGACGACAGAAAGCGCGTGACAAACATCTCCCGTGACGGATGTGACAACTCCAACCCCTATCTCCAATAGTATATATTATGTCGAAAGGTCATCCAACAGGAGGATTTCACAAACATGTTTCTGGGCATCAGCGCTCACATGCCCTTTACCTTCCACTCGCGTAGTTATTTCATCTGATGTGCCTTGGATCCATGTCTGGATGCCCTGCAACGTACGAATCCCGGTGCGCGCAAACCAACGTTTGGCAATCTCATCCCGAATCCGAATCTCCACTGTCACAGATCGCATCAGTGCCTCCACCAACTACCTGCGAAGGATGATGGGGTAAATGTGACCTCAGACGTGGAATATCGGGTCAGGAGTGTTGAAAAATCGCGCGAGGGGATGGACAACCGGACGGTTTAGCTTGAGTTAGGGCAAAAACTCGTTGGAAACAGTGGGGACAAAGGTAAAGTACTAGCTACTTATACCTGGCACATGAATAGAATTTCCCACGAACATAATCGTTCGACACGCGAAATATATTCAACAGGGAGAAACCGCTAACTTGAGAATTTCGCCACATCGAGGTGACGGTCGAACGCACGCTGTGGCATGGTTTCGTGACCTTTCCATGTTGTCTTCGGAGGCTCTACATCCAGCACAGGGGGGCTAAGCTATGAATTGAAAGGTCTTGTCTACTTCGAAATATCCTTCTGTTTCTCTCTCGATACTGTACGTCTAACTAATATCACTATCACAGTCACAATGAGCAGGAAGAGTCTCGTAGAGACTGTCTGAGACACTCCCGTCATCAGCCTTTAAAACGGCAGGTCTGGCACTGCACGCGTCACCTGTCTCGAAGGACGTTCACTATCTCACCTTTTTGGCCGTGCATTCCACTGGCAGAAATGGCGGTGAAGAAGAAACACATTCCGCAGCCTCCAGATGTTTGATGAGAATCCTACTCAGAAACCGGGTTTCTACATAAGACAAAAGAATCAAGGGGGGTTTCTAAATAGAATCATCCCTCCCGTTAGGCAGACTATAAAATTCATATTTTTTTAGTAGTATGCAAAGAAACTTATAAAGAAATATTGTTGTCGTAACAAGTGACACACCGTGAGAAAGTACAAACCGTCTTCGATGAAACTTATTTGATTTGGCAGAGATAAATGTGAAATTAAAAGGACATGAGTAACGAGTACGCGCAAGTAAATGGCGTGAAGTATCCATGGCATGGACTGAATTTTACAGAGAAACAGCCTAAAAGTTCAGTGATTACCGGACGAAGCCGGAACGGTTGAACTCTAATTTTCTGCGTGTCGGGTGTTGAACGGGATTCCCTCATAATAGTTTCTTTCACCACAACTTTTCAGCATGCTCACCTCCCGTGGTGCGGTCGCTCGTCTCTCGAGGAGAGCACTAAACACTGCGAACAAAACAAACACGTTCTTCTCCTCATCCACTCTTCTTTCCAGAGCCTCTCTTCCTTCCCAGGCTCCTCAGCAACGCACTCCTGCTCCACGTCCTCCTCGCGCATCTGCTTCTCAACCTGGTGCGTTAAATCCATTTCAATTGCCTGGGTAGTCTCAGATACCAATGTTGTAATTGGTTACCTGTGTTTAGCCCGCACATATGCAACTGAAGCCAAAGGTGCTGTTGGCTCCGTAAAAACCGTCATCGGTGCCGTCGTTGATGTCCAATTTGATACCGACAACCTTCCTCCTATTCTCAATGCACTGGAGGTTCAGGACTTCCATGGAGGCCGTCTCGTCCTTGAGGTCGCGTCCCATTTGGGCGAGAACTCTGTCCGCACCATTGCCATGGATGGTACAGAAGGTCTCGTCCGTGGTCAAAAGGTTATCGACACTGGTACACCTATTCTCGTTCCCGTTGGTACCGCCACGCTCGGAAGAATAATGAACGTCATCGGGGAGCCCATTGACGAGCGTGGTCCTATCAAGGGTGTCAAGCTGTGCCCGATCCATGCCGACCCCCCTCCGTTCGTTGACCAGTCCACCACCGCCGAAGTTCTTGAGACTGGTATTAAAGTTGTCGACCTCCTCGCCCCTTATGCCCGTGGTGGCAAGATCGGTCTTTTCGGAGGTGCTGGTGTCGGCAAGACCGTCTTGATTCAAGAACTCATCAATAACGTGGCAAAGGCTCATGGTGGTTTCTCTATTTTCTGCGGTGCGTGTCGTGCTCTCCCCCCAACATCTTGACCCTCATATTTGCTATCAGGTGTGGGTGAGCGTACCCGTGAGGGTAACGATCTTTACCACGAAATGATCGAAACGGGTGTCATCAACCTCGAAGGTGATTCCAAGGTCGCCCTCGTCTTCGGTCAGATGAATGAGCCTCCTGGTGCTCGTGCCCGTGTCGCTCTCACTGGTCTCACGATCGCCGAGTACTTCCGTGACGAGGAAGGCCAAGATGTGTTGCTCTTCATCGACAACATTTTCCGTTTCACCCAAGCTGGCTCGGAGGTGTCTGCATTGCTTGGTCGTATCCCATCTGCCGTCGGTTACCAACCCACGTTGTCAACTGATATGGGTGGAATGTACGTTTCCATTTCTCTGGCCCATTCAAGACAGTTGATTATTGTTTTACAGGCAAGAGCGTATCACCACTACCAAGAAGGGCTCCATCACTTCCGTACAGGCTGTCTACGTGCCCGCTGATGATTTGACGGATCCAGCCCCGGCCACGACATTCGCTCATTTGGACGCCACCACGGTGTTGTCCCGTGGTATCGCTGAACTTGGCATTTATCCCGCTGTCGACCCCTTGGACTCCAAGTCGCGTATGCTGGACCCTCGGATTGTCAGTGCCTGGCTCCTGGTTCATCTAAACCAATATTGACCGAGTTTTCTGTACTTCACAGGTTGGCCAAGAGCATTACGATGTCGCAACCGCCGTCCAGAAGATCCTTCAGGACTACAAATCCCTTCAGGATATCATTGCCATTTTGGGCATGGACGAGTTGTCCGAGGAGGACAAGCTCACCGTAAGATCGGTCTCCCTCTTACTATAGACATTTAACGGGTCGAAAATGCTTCAGGTCGAACGTGCTCGTAAGATCCAGCGGTTCATGTCCCAACCTTTCCAAGTCGCGCAGGTGTTCACCGGTTACGAGGGTAAGCTCGTTCCCCTCAAGGATACCGTTCGCTCCTTCAAAGAAATTCTCTCCGGAGCGCACGATTCCCTCCCCGAGTCTGCTTTCTACATGGTCCGTTCTAATCTCTTTACGTTCAAGTAAGCTTAACTAATGACGATAATGTAGGCTGGCACCATCGAGGACGTCAAGTCCAAGGCTGAGCAGCTAGCAAAGGAGATGGGTAACTAGAGGGTCGAAGAAAATGTGATGGTTGGTTTGCGGGCCCGGAATCAATCCTCGAACACTCCAAATATAAAATATCCTTTTTTCGTTTCATTACTGGAAGTACGACTGTAGGTTTCAGGATTGGGGGTGTTGATTGGGAGTGCATCCGACGGGTTATTTTGCCAGGACTTCGGCGGTGGGTAGTGGTAGGAGATCACACCACTGAGTGTCTTCCTCCTTCCCATCACCGAATCATCCCGTCCAAATCCTTGATTGGAGTCCTGGGTGCTCGCACCAATAGCATGCATTAAGCTTTAAGCTTTGAGCCTTTGTAAGACTTATAACTTGAACTAGTCTCAGAACCAGACTGTCAGCACTTTTCCCAATTTGGGTCCCTTGTGCTGACAGTCTGGATTATAACCAACCAAATAACCGTACCCATGCGTCTCACACTAGGACCCCGGAATTTGGCAGTGTTGCCAGTGGTTGTATTGATCGTAGTCTCGCTCGTTTTATCTCGTGTCGTGTGTGCTCTCAACACGCTCTTTTACAATAAACTTTCGCCAAATGTCTCTCTAACACACTATACCTTCTGTCTATAATACTGTCGTCGCTGGGCTACTGCTTCAAAATCAACATCATGCGAGACGCATAGGTACGGTTATTTGGCTGGTTATAATCCAGACTGTCAGCACAAGGGACCCAAATTGGGAAAAGTGCTGACAGTCTGGTTCTGAGACTATGGTTCTGAGACTAAACTTGAACGGCTGAGACGCTATAACTGAACAGGCCGGATGACGGGAATTTTGGATAGCGGTTCCAATCACGTAATTTGAAAGTCCTAATGACACTCAATCGGCGGTCAAAATGGTTCCAAGTCACCTTTCCCAAGCAATGCATGAAGATACCATCATTGTGTGGAGGTGTGTGGTTGTCGTGCACAACAAAGGGTCAAAGGTGAAGCTGGTGAAGCGCTGGACAAATATATTTTATGTGGGAAGGCGTTACTTAGTACAGGCAAGTTGTTCTTCCTCGTATCTCTAGAGTGAGAACAAACGTGGATCAAGAAAAGTTTCTGGGAAATGATGTTACCGTGACTTTCCGCTTTTGGTCCAGATGGGACTGGGTACATCCTTTGACAATGATGAAGTACTATTTGGAACCTGTAACGGGGCGCTATAGCCAAGTGGTTACGGCGACAGATTAGAAATCTGTTCCTCTTTGAGGGCGCAAGTTCGAATCTTGCTGGCGTCGTTTCATTTTTCCCCAGAATCCATTTCTGATTGGGTGTTTTGTTTGCGTCTAATATGAATCGATGTACTCGACAAATACAGCCAACTCATGAACATAGATTTTCGGCTATGGATTGGCTATGGAATGGGGATCTACATGCCGGGACGGGAGCCAAATTAACCCCGTACTATACGAACCTGACCAGTTAGCCAACCACACGGATGAGATTATAACCGAATCGGCTTTCCCAAGGCCGGGTTACATGTGTAAAAGTTTTGCTATGCCTCGAGTTTTCCAACTTATATGAATTACAACGAGAAAATTCGGGCGTGATATCGGTTGCAGTGGACAGATGTTGAACGATTTTGGCGACGAACAAGCCTGACGAAGCCAACTTGGAGTGCAAACTTGAAGTACGGGAGAAGCCGAATTTGCATTGTGCCAAATATGACACATCTAGTACTCAGGCTGAAGTGATCGATTATCATCCTTAAGCTACGGAGCCGGCTTTCCCGCCTAGGATATCGTGGAGCTACAAATCTCTTAGCCAAGATGCTCACGGTTGAGCAGATTGAAGAATATTTGGATTCCCTTGAGGAAGTCCTGTTCTCTTCCCTGTCGGCGGCGACTCCTGATCTACCCAATGTTCGCGAGGTAGTAAACCGTCTGTGGCTGGACATATCTCGCTACGGTCCGGGAATTCCTGTACCTGAAGTAAATTTGTCAGCTCTCGGCGATTTTGAAGTACCTCCTCCTCCCCCTCCCCCTCCCCCACCTCCTTCGTGGATGGACAGTTCTACTAACTGGATCAGCCAGAATCCACGGAAAGCTTCTGGGATAATCGTGGGTGTCGTTGGTGCCATTGGTGCCGGTTTGTTAGCGGGCAATGGTACCATTTATATGAAAACTGCTAAGGTTAGGAGACTCAAGGCAATTACAAATGAGAGGAGGCAGGTTGTCGGTAAGTTACTGTGTTTTGGCTTGATTTAGTGGTTCTTATTCTTTCATAGTGGTGCTTGGAGGAGACACTCCCCTTGCTCTCCCGCTTATCGTTGACCTCGAGAAGAAAGGTTATATTGTTATCGCCAGCGTGTCGACCCCTGAAGCTGTGGATTTGTTGGAACGAAAATGCCAGGGCTTCGTTCGAGCTCTCGTTCTTGACCCTAACGAGGTATCTTTAGATGCCCATTTATCGATGAAATGTCGCTCACTGCTCTTCACGCAGCCTGGTACAATCCCAGTGTTTCTCCGTTCACTTACATCTAGCCTCTCTCGCCGATTCCCAATCACAGCCGCCGGAGACCCATTCGCATCTCCTTCCTCTCACCCTTACATCCATTCTGTCATCTCCCTGCTCACACTCTCCCCACTAACCATCCACGCACCTTTGGAACACTTATCTCTCCGGAACACCTATCTTCCCTATCTGGATGCTACCCATCTCGTTCCCCTTCAAGTCATCCAGGCACTCTTACCCCTCTTACGCACTGGGCCAGCCCGTTCTCACGATAAGGGCAAGAAAACTATCATCATATGTCTGCCGGCCACAGACGCCCGCGTCGGGCTCCCCTTTGCCGCTGCCCAGGCTATGAGTGCGGCCGCTACGCTCAGGGGTGTCGAAGTCCTACGCAGGGAGGTCAATATTGCCGCACTGACGGACAAATCTGAGTCCATGAGGAATATCAAAGTTGTCGTCGTAGACGTTGGTGCTTTCAATGTCGGAACACCATCGAATTACGTTCCTCCGCACAATGTGTACAAGGCTATGGAGCATTGGAGTGCTTCAGAAAAATTGACGTACGGCCCGGCCTTCTTTTCCTCCATTTCGCACGAAGCAGAATCGACACCACGATCATACTGGACAGCGTTCTTGTCCATTTTCAAAGGTGGCAGTCAGTACGGTGTTCCGCGAAAACCGACAGACATTGTTGTATTTGTGGACACGTTGGTTGGAGTTGTCGGTGATGGACGAAAGGGCGCGTCTTTGTTTGGTCTCGGGCTCGGAATTGGCAGAATTAGGAAGTGGATTCGTGGGGAGAGGTTTTCGGTTGGTGCTGGTGGTGAGCTCAAGCTCTTGAAGTATGTATTGCATTCACCGAGCTAACGGTTCAATCATTTATAGCCGGCACCTACAGATTTGCCTCATACTTCCCATCCCTCTTCCTAGATACCCTTCTGAGTCTTCCGTACATCCTCATCTCGATCAGGAATGCCCTCCTTCCCGTCCAGCCCTTCGTTACTCGGACTCCCGTTACCCAAGCGCCTCCTGGGTCTGCGCCCACTCCTGCGCCTGCGCCTGCACCTACACCTGCACCTGCACCTGCACCTGCACCTGCACCTGCACCTGCACCTGCACCTGCACATGCACCTGCTACTGTTCCTAGGCCCACTCTAAATGCTGGAAAACTTCAAGCTCATTCAGAGAGTGAGCATGAGGAGAGTGGGAACGATTTCTCGGAAGCCGGATCTGAGGCTGATGTGGAAAGTAATTTGGGTGAGGGATCTGGCGCGGAAAGCAGCTGGGTTAGTCTGAGGGAAAGCCTGACGCAAGATCAAGAGGTCACAGCGGCGGATGCTTGGTTGAGGCGGTTAAATGGATCATCGGAATTACTCCCGACTCAATGAAAAATATGCATTTTAAGCATGGCGCATTACGTATTGTGTATCACTATATGTACTGTACCTATTGTACATTACGTGTTATAAGATCCAGAAATTGAATACGTTCTCGACTCCTTTGATATCTTTGTTTGTGCCGTCCTTGCCGTGCACTAATATTGATGTCCATGATCGGAAGCTTAAGTCATGTGACGATACGATCACTCAGGTAGTACTGTTCTTCCAGCTCCGAGCATGGGTAAGCCCAAACGCTACGTAACCTGTACATTCATTTATTCGTCAAATGATCTTGTTTTAAGGTGCTTCATTGTGGGTAGTTCCCTCCGCGGAAGATGCGCAGAAATTGCGGAGGATCATGCACATACGCTCTGGCTTCAACAAGGCCCTGTCTGAGTCTTCCTACCCGAAATTCAACCCGCATATCACTTTAGCTACATTTGATGTATCGTCTGTACCCCTGCATACCATCTGCTCGTCCATCCCCACATCGCAACCTTCCCTCACTGTCGACTTCAAATCGATTGCAATAGGATCACACTACTTCCGTTCAGTCTATCTTACCATCAAGCCCACTCATGATCTGTCTACATTACACGAGCACATTCACACGACTTTGGGCATAGAGTTCCGCACTCCGTCTTTCCCTCATATTTCGTTGTGTTACATCGATGATGATGACGCAAAAGCAGGCGAGCGAGAGAATTTCCTCCGGGAGATGGAGAGTAGTGGCAAGGTTCTACGAGACGGCGAGGACGGCGTGAGTTTGAATTGTGGTGAGCATGGAGAAGAAGATTGGCTTGCTGGATTCAAGGCGCCGGAGATTTGGATTGTAGAATGCGAAGGTCCTGTAGAAGGGTGGCAAATTCTTGAGAAGGTCCCTCTTCAATAAAAACGTCCCTGCACATGTATACTAGCGTCTTACAATCATGGTTAAAGAACTTCGCAGTTGTAAGCAGTAATCAATGTTCCTTTCGGTTCAGACATTTCAGCGGTGTTTGGTGCCAACTATATTGCCAAACAAGCCAAGCATCAAAAGTTCCTCCTTAGTTCCTCCTACATTTCTGGGCAGAACGGTTACGTATACGGGTCTACAAGTAAGGCATATGCATCAATATGCACCAATCCTTCTCAATGTACTCTACCGAGTCGGCACTACGAATCATAAACGCTGTCCAGTTTATACATCCTCGTATCCACCTCTGGCTTCACATCCTCACCATACACCTTCTCAACATGATACATCGTCGACACCGGCACCTTAGTCTCCCTCGCACTCTTAACCTTCGCCATATCCTGCACGCCCTTTACTTTATCTCCCGCAGCAGCAGCAGCACCAATCCCAGCCTTACTCGCCAAACTCGCCGCCCTCCCATCCGGAATCTTAATAAACTCCAACCTCCCCTCCTCCGCCACCCCATCGAACACAAAATACCCCTTCCTCTCAAACTGCATAATATCCCCCTTCCCCAAATCCCCCACCCCTGCATCCGCCAACGCCTCCTCCCTGAACTCCGTCACGGGGGTAACGAAATCCTCAACGTTGTCGCTCTCCTCCAACTTCTTCTTCGTGATGAGGTAGTCGTAGTCGAGGAGCGTTACGGGGGAGAGCGGATGGGTAGCGGTGGGCTGGGCGAGCCAAGTTATTTTCTTTTTGGTTTTGCGGAAGTCGCCGGAGAGGTGAAGGTCCATTGACAAGGAGGTGATGGTGCCGGAGGGGCTTGTGGTTTTGGAACGCACGATGGCGTTGCCCCAGTCCATTAGGGTGATCTAGATGGTAACGATAACGTGAGGATGCATATACGGTGAGAGGGAAATGGGAAGAGGTGTACCTCCTCCTGATCATCGAACGAAAGCGCGTCCTCCTGTTCGACAAGAATAGTAGACGTATAAACAGTTTTCTTCTCCCCAACTTCCGGGTTCTTCTTGTGTTTGGGAAGAACCTTGACCTCAGGACTCGCAGGACCACCATTGATCGTCACAGGTACCCTAATCATCGCAAATCCGGCTCAGCTCCTTTTTAAATACATCGAACCATCCATCAGCAAACTCACATGTTTTCTTTGACGACAGCCCAATGACGAGGGGCGATCGGATCGATGATTTTCTTGTTCAACGCCCAGATAGAGTCCCACTCGAGGGAGACGACAGCTTGCGAAGGACCTTGTGATAACATGAACTGTGAGAGAGCCTCGACTGTCAAGCCA
>Ga0210383_10002057_pt1 | contig 18238 bp, 18 predicted proteins | sample IncBWC14OmetaG_FD_160072 | JGI IMG/M metagenome (GOLD analysis project Ga0210383, IMG submission 160072) | Forest soil microbial communities from Barre Woods Harvard Forest LTER site, Petersham, Massachusetts, United States - Inc-BW-C-14-O ...
CCCGTAGTAGCCTGCGTGCGGGTCGGTGATTACCTCGCGCGGATCGTGGCGCACAGCCAGTTCCAGCCGGACGAGTTCATCCAGATGAAACGTTTCCGGCCCGCCGATTTCCACGATGCCGTTCACAGGTGAGGTGGTTGCGATTCTGGCCACTGCACTAGCGACATCGTCGGCGGACATGGGCTGGATGAGCGCAGGTGGTAGGAGTACTTTATTGCCGTCAGTGGAGAAATCGCCGATGCTCTTGACGAATTCGAAAAACTGCGTCGCGCGTACGATCGAGTAAGGAATTGAGGAGGCTTTGATCAAGTTCTCCTGAGCGAATTTTGCGCGGAAGAAGCCGCTTTCCAGCAGCCTTTCCGTTCCTACCACCGACAACGCGACGTGATGTCCGACGCCTGCGGCCGCTTCATTAGCGAGGAGGTTACGGGTTGATGTCTCGAAGAACTTCAGCACTGCCGCGTCCTCCCAAGTAGGGGAATTCGTTACATCGACGACCACCGATGCCCCTTTCAGCGCGTCTACGAGTCCCTCGCCTGTAACGCTGTTGACGCCGGTGTTAGGCGATGCGGCCACGGCTTCGTGCCCTTGCTCGCGAAGCTTCTTGACAAGCTTCGAACCAATGAGTCCAGTACCGCCAACTACTACGATTTTCATAATTCTCCTTTCCTTTCTATCGGCGCACTTCTAAGCTGCCAGTCTTACTCGCTTGGACCGAACGACCCTCGCAGTCGTGACAGGGTTAACCGTTACTTTTCAAATGATGTGGGATGAGTTACGGATCCCGTGCTAGTGCGGTGTCTTCCGTCAATGCCCCGACACCGATTTCCGCCACTTCCCCGCTGATGCCCGGTGTATCTTCGAGATACTGGACACATAAACGGGTGGAATCAGATCTGCCAGCCAGTCACTAAATCTACGATGGCACAGCTTCAATCAATCAATGTCGGGCTTCCTCGTGACGTGGAATGGAGAGGTGAGAAAGTCCACACGGCGATCTGGAAGCAGCCAGTCCAGGGCAGGATTGCGATCCGTCGTCTGAATGTGGAAGGCGATGGACAGGGAGATCTCGCCGGGCATGGAGGCGAGCACCGCGCGGTGATGGTGTATCAAATGGACGCTTATCGCTACTGGGAGACCCAGCTCGGCCGCAACGATTTTTCATTCGGACAGTTTGGTGAGAACTTCACAGTCGTCGGCTTACCCGATGATCAGGTTTGCATCGGCGATCGATACCGCATTGGGAGTGCGCTCTTCGAGGTCACTCAGCCGCGCGTCACATGCTATCGCGTGGGTATCAGAATGGCAGAGCCGGCAATGCCTGCTCTGCTCGTGTCACATCACCGCCCTGGATTCTACTTTCGCGTACTGGAAGAAGGTGAAGTCGGCTCTGGCGATGAAATCGCGAAAGTGGCGGAAGGCCCCGAGCGCATCACGGTGGCCAACATCGATGCCCAGCTGTATTTGCCGAACCCCTCGCGTGAACAACTTGAACGCTCGCTGCGAGTGCCGGCGCTCAGCCCGGGCTGGAAAACATCTTTAAAGGCGCTTTTAGAGCAGGGCAGTTCTCAGGCAGGAAATCCCGGACTCAAGACTTCAAACGCGCCGCCACCAGCGTGGCAAGGCTTTCTACCAATGCACGTCAAACGACTGGAGCGAGAGACGGCCGACGTGGTCTCGCTATACCTCGAACAACCCGACGGGCCATTTATGCAAGTAGGTCTGCCCGGACAGTTTCTCGTTCTACGGTTGCGCACAACCGCGGACGGCCCGGCGCTGCTCCGGAACTACTCGATGTCGGACGTGCCCGGCGCTGGGACTTATCGGGTGAGCGTCAAACGTGAAGTGAACGGGGCTGTCAGCTCGTATCTTCACAACCACGTAAACGTCGGCGATAGCCTGGAGGTAAGCGCGCCTCGGGGAGGTTTCACGCTGAGGTCTGGCGATGCGCCGATCGTTTTGCTCAGTGCCGGCATCGGGGCTACGCCTGTACTCGCCATGTTGCACTCGCTGTCCTCTGCCGCGTCGCGTCGTCGGATCTGGTGGATCTACGGAGCGCGTAACCGAGCCGAGCACCCGTTCGCGAAAGAATCGCGTGGACTCTTGCAAACCCTCGTGAACGGCCGAAGCCACATTGTCTACAGCAAGCCCGATGCAGGCGATGAGCCAGCTGTCGATTACGACTCGGTTGGGCATGTGGACCCGCCGCTGATCGATCGCCTGGGTGTAACTCGCGATGCGGATTTCTACCTATGTGGCCCACCGTCATTCCTCCGCGACCTGACTGCAGGCTTAAAGACATGGGGCGTCGATGCCACACGAATTCACGAGGAGGTGTTTGGTCCCGAAACATCGATTACACCGGGAATTGCGTCATCCTCCCACCCGCCGGTTCACCCTCCCGCAGGGGAACCCGGCACCGGTCCTCAAATTTCATTTACTCGCAGCGGGCTCACGGTTCCGTGGGATTCACGCTTCTCTAATTTGCTGGAACTCGCGGAAGCTTGCGATGTTCCCGTTCAGTGGTCGTGCCGCACAGGAGTCTGCCACACCTGCGAATGCGCATTGATCGGAGGAACAGTCCACTATCAGCCTGATCCACTCGAGCTACCAGCCACAGGCAACGTGCTGATCTGCTGTTCAATACCGTCGGTCGATGTCGAAGTCGATCTGTGATAAAAATTCAGAACGCGGACCGAAGGGCCGCTACCTCCATTCTGGATTCTGACTTCTGAATTCTGACTTCTAGTTCTACTCGCGCAACCTCTTCGGACCACTCACGTACGGATTGCCTCGCTCGTAGAAGCGCAGTTTGCGATCCACATTGCGCGTCAAACCGATGCGTACACTATTGCCAATGACGCCGTTTTTCCGCCCGCTCGTCGCGAGCCAGAGCGGACCGGCGGCGCACAGATCCAGACCATCTTGCGTGAAATCAATCTGCATGGCCTGGGCTAGCCGGCCTGGCCCCCGCGCTAAATCGAGCAGGCCCGCCCCGCCGCGGAAGCGTTGCATCCGATCGATTCCCTCGAGTGGTTCGAGGGCGCGCAACAGGACTCCCGCCCCGACTCCGGCCGCCTCGCTCGTCACATTCAGCATGAACGACGAACCGTACGTGAAATATACGTAGGCGTGTCCTGGCCCAAGAAATAGCGAGGCATTTCGCCGCGTCTCTCCGCGGAATGCGTGACCGGCGGAATCACCGACCGGATAAGCCTCCGTCTCGACGATGCGTCCGCTGAGCCTGCCATCATCGGTATCATGGACCGCGAGCTTGCCAATCAGATAGCGAGCCAACTCCACTGTATCCACCGGGAGTTCCGCTCGACGGAGACGCCGCAGACGTTTCATGTATCTATGCGCTACTGCAGAGAGTTGATTCGGTAAGCACCGCTGCTCCTAGTACGAGCAGAGCGCCGCCAAACAGAATTCGCGCTGCCACTTATTCTAGTATCGGCAAAGGCCCGCCGGCTCGCACCCTTGCCGAAACCCGCGGTTCACGTGACTCCGCCCCATGCGACTGCGGTTCATCTCTGTCTGTCAACAGTCGGCCGTCGGTGTCAGTCGGATGGCTTTCCCGGCGTTGCGCGCGATAGGGCAGCCCTTCTACGGACGGCAAACACTTTGATTTCGAGAACGTTGCCTTTTCTGCGCGCGACAAGTGCGTGCTGGTTCTTGAAATGCATTGCTCAACACTGTGACTTCGCAAACCCCATCCCCGCATCGGGTGTTGACATCAACAAATGGCGACCTCGGCGACAGGTGTGTAGCCGTGCAGCCGGTTACGCGCTCGCTCGCGGCACGAACCTCCGCCGAGGATCAGACATTCGAAGCAAAGAGCCTCGTCCCTCTGGACACGCGCGAAGCGCTAATTGACGAGGTTTGGAACGGCCTGCTCAGACGTCCACGATCCCTGGTTCCGTGGATGCTCTACGATGCCGAGGGCTCACGTCTTTTCGAGTGCATCACAGCCCTGCCGGAATACTATCCTACGCGAACGGAGCGCGACCTTTTGGCGAACTATGCCGAAGCGATTATCACGGCGACTGGTTCTGACTACTCGCGGCCTTTGCGCCTGCTGGAGTTGGGAGCGGGGACGGCCGCCAAGACCGGTATTCTGCTGGATGCCGCAACGCGCTTGCGAAACGAAGTAATTTACTTGCCGGTTGATGTTTCGTCGGATGCTCTCGATGCGGCGTGCGACAGCATTGGCTGCCTGTTGCCGGATGTGCAGCTACAGCCGATGGTAGCGAACTACGTCACTCACCCGCCGAAGCTGGAACGGTTCAACGGGACCACGCTCGCGATGTACATCGGTTCGAGCATCGGAAACTTCTCGGCGGAGCAGGCTCGCACCATTCTTCGCAATCTGAGGTCTGAGCTCAGGGCCGGCGATGCGCTGCTGTTAGGTACGGATATGGTAAAAGACGAGGCGACTCTCGTGCGGGCGTATGACGACAAGGATGGCGTCACCTCGGCGTTCAATTTGAACATTCTGCATCGCCTCAACAGAGAACTCGGAGCGAACTTTGATACCGCCTGCTTCCGGCATCGGGCGCGCTGGAATCGCGTGGAGTCGCGTATCGAGATGCACCTGGAGAGCACGCGCGATCAGTGCGTAGATATACCAGGCGCGCAAGTTCGGGTTCAATTCGCGGCACGGGAAACCATCCATACCGAGAACAGCTACAAGTTTACGCGGAATACGCTCGGCGCTTTGTTGGATGATGCGGGCTTTGTGATCATGCAGACGTGGACGGATCCACTCCAGTGGTACTCGCTCACACTCGCAGGGCTTAAGTAGCGTCCTTGTTCCAACCATGGAAGGCCGACAAGTCACCTGCGTTCCAAGCCTCGCGGAGCCCCGGAGTCTTCAGATCCCAGTCGGGGCGGATCTCGCTCGTCACGACTCGCAGGTCGTGCCAGAGATCGACGACAGAAGGTCGCCCCCAGAACCAATAGCCGTTATAGATGCTGTGGATGATCAGCCCCGGCTTCAGCACGAGTGTGTGCGGAATCATCGGATTATGCTCCGGGTCGGTATACTCCGCGATGTCGAGGTCCTTCTGAATCGTTCTCTCGGGGTCTGAGAGGAAGGTCCACTGCGCGCCCACCGATGCGCGGAACTCCTGCAGAGTGTGGTGATCATCGGTGGAGATCGTCGCAATCTGGGTGTATGCCACAGCGATCTTCGGATAAAACGCGGCAAGATCCAAATGCTGCTGGTGCTCCTTCGGGCAGTAGTGGCCGCGCGAAAGCGTTAGGATCAACGGATCATCGCCTTGGAGTTCGCTGAGCCTGCGCGGTGTGCCCGTGTGATCGGGCAAGTGATAATCGGGAAAAACGTTTCCGGGTACGAGGTCATTGCGCATGATTGGATTCCGTCACGCCATCCGCTCGACCCATTGAGCGCGCCATGCGGGAGCCACGAATGGATCCGCAAAGTACTGTGTTTCCCGCGCAACCTTGTCGCCCGTGAACTCCATGATGCTCACGGTGTAGGACGGCTTGCCGTCATATGTCAGAATGTATTCGGTGATCCAAAGATCACCGCCGCCAATGATTCGTCGGACAGAAAACCGCTTGTTGCTCGGCTGACTAGCGCGTTGGTTCTGTATGTTAGCGCGACCGCGGGTTAGCTCGCCTGACTGCGGGTATTCCAGCACCGCGTCCTCGTGATAGATGCGGTGCTCCGTTTCAAAATCGTTGGCATCGGACGCCGCCCAATGCTGATCCAGTGCCGCACGGATCTCTTGATCTCGTTCGTCTTGCACGATCATCTCCCTTGTGGAATGAAACCCGGGCTGCCGGTCTTCACTACTTCATTGAACCTCTGTCTGGTTTGAATGCGATTGATTTCATCTAGCGCCTCTTCCGGAAGAGCGGAAATGTTGAAATTTTCCCGCGCGCGGGCCGCAGTCCTGGGCGTGGTAAGCAAAGCCGTGCCACGCTGCACCGCCCAAGCCAACAGCACCTGCGCCGGCGTCTTGCCAACTCGTGCCGCAATTGCCGAAACCACTGGATCTTCAAGCGGCCCCGGGCTTAGTCCGTGGCCCAGTGGTGCAAAAGCCAAAAACACGATGTCGTTCTTCTTGCAGAATTCCAGAAGCTCCGTTTCCGGCAGATACGGATGTGATTCCACTTGGACCACGGCGGGCTTGATTCTCGCAGATTCGCAGATGGGCAACAATTCGTTCAAGCCGATATCAGACAGTCCGATGGCTCGGCATTTTCCGCGGTCCACGAGACTCTCCATCGCCCGCCACGTATCGAGCAAGGTCACGCCGCGGTCGTAAAGCAGATTGCCGTTTTGATCCCGCGGGTCCTGGTCGTCCCCCGGTTGAAACGCAAATGGGGTGTGACTGAGATAGAGATCGAGATAGTTCAGACCAAGTCTGGATAGACTCGCCTCGAAAGCTGGTTCCACGCGCTCAGGCCGATGATTGGTGTTCCACAACTTTGATGTAACAAAGATGGCTTCACGCGCAATCCCTCCAGCGGCACGTCCTGCCTGCAAGGCCTGACCCACCTCACGCTCATTTCGATATCGTTCCGCACAATCGAAGTGTCGAAATCCAGCTTCCAGCGCGTCTCTGGTAGCGCTTATCGTCCCGGCCGCATCCGGAATCAAGGTGCCAAAGCCGAGTACGGGCATATGGCCGGTTCCGTGGCTGAGCGGCATCTTTTGCGTCCGGAAATCCGAAGAGTCGATCATGAGGGCACCTCGGTAGTCTGACGCCTCCAGCAGGATGCCGGATGCGTGGCGTCTCCTCAACAGTTCGCAGCGGCACTGCACTGTTCATCCGCCAACCGCCGGATGGGGCGTGTCCTCGGAGACCGGCGGGTTTCAATTCCAAGCTTTCGCATCTTGTAAATCAGCGTAGTACGCGGCAATCCAAGCCGATTGGCCGCTCCGTCCTGTCCTCCGATCAGCCAGTCGGTTTGCATTAACGCCTCCAGGATATGTTCCCGATCGGCGTCGGCAAGCGTGCGTGAAGCGCTCTCCGAGCTCTGCTTCATCGTCTGCTTCAAGTCCAGCGGCAGACGCAATACCGACCCTGGCGAAAAGAGCACCGCGCGCTCGATGAAATTCTGTAGTTCGCGAATATTGCCTGGCCAGTCGTGCGCCTTGAGGACCTCCATCACGTCATCGGGGATCAAATCGATGGGCTTGTTGAGGTGGGCTGCGAATTTTGCCACGAAAAACTCGGTCAGCGGCGGGATGTCCTGCACGCGTTCACGCAACGGAGGCAGGCAGATTGGAATTACGTTCAACCGGTAGAACAGGTCTGCACGAAACAGCTTTTTGGACACAAGTTCCGCGAGATCCTGGTTGGTCGCAGCCACCACCCGCACGTTGATCTGGATGGACTGGGCGCTACCCAAACGCTCGAACTCCCGCTCTTGCAGCACGCGTAAAAGCTTGGGCTGAAGTTCCAACGGCATGTCGCCTATCTCGTCCAGAAAGAGCGTGCCTCCATCCGCCGTCTGAAATCGCCCCTTAGTTTGTGTACACGCACCGGTGAAGGCGCCTCTTTCGTGGCCGAACAGTTCGCTCTCCAACAAAGCGCTCGGAATCGCCGCGCAGTTGAGCGCCACAAAACGGTGGTTACGGCGGGGACTAGCCTCATGAATGGCTCTCGCAATCACTTCTTTTCCGGTACCCGTTTCGCCCTGGAGCAAGACAGCGGAGTCCACTGGTGCAACCCTCTCCACCTCTGTCATCAATGCCCGGAATCTCGGACTCGACCCGATCAAATCTAAAGTAGCCACGGTGTTACTCCTCTATGCATATGAGACTTATTCCGCGTTTTCCTCTGATCAATTACCAGCGTGCCCCGCGCTCCGGCTCTTTGTCTCGTGCTCCACTCGCGATCTTTCCCGTCCGCGCCGGTGCACGCTTCCAGCTCGGCAAGGTGTTCGTTGTCGACGCATGCATGTTCGACATCGCCTCGTGAACCTGCCCCAGTACGACAAGATTCAACTAACGAATCACGATTTACTTACTATCGAGTCGTTTATGTTCAAGGCGCCGTCAAATGTGGCGCGGACAAAATAGGTCGGCCCGGCAACGTGGGAGGCCGCAGGTTGGGCGCTGGGGCGATTCGATTTAATGCTCGATCGCCTCTCCTACAATCTTTAACAGGTCTTCCCGCCGGAAGGGCTTGGAGAGAAAACCAGATGCACCCCGTCTCATCGCTTTGTCGCGATTCGCCTGAGTTCCTTGCGCGGTGACGAATACGATCGGCACACGACTATCGGCTCCGATCAGTTTGTCCTGAAGTTCCAGGCCGTTGATGCCCGGCAGCTGTATATCGAGAATCAAGCAAGCGGCCTTCTGCGCGGCTGCCGACACCAAAAACTGCTCCGCCGAAGAGAAACTTTCAACGGCATAACCCGCCGATTCCATACAGTCTCCCACTGCTTGACGCACTAACACGTCATCGTCGATGATCACGATGTTGCCGCTCAATTCTTTTCTCACTCGTCGAGCCGACTTACTTCCCGCTGAGGGATCGAACCCTCTTGCTATTGGGATACTATCAGCGTCTCCGATTGAGTTCTATTCTACTTTGGTAGAATGCCCGGCTCAGCCGAGATTTTAAGCTTCTCGGCCATCCGGACCAGATCGGCCAGTGAACCGGCGCCCATTTTGCTCATCACGCGGCCGCGGTGCACTTTGATGGTCTCCTCGGTGGTCCCAAGCTGGCCTGCGATCTGTTTGTTTAAAAGGCCAGTAACAACGAGCGCCAAGACTTGATGCTCGCGTGGAGTGAGGGTTCCAAGCCGCGCTCTGAGCGCCGACGTCTCGGATCTTTCCAGGCGACCCTTGCTATCGAGCCGCAGAGCCTCCTGCACAGCGTCGAGCAGCTCCTGTTTGCGGAATGGCTTCGTCAAAAACTCCACGGCGCCCCGCTTCATTGCCCGCACACTCATGGGGATATCCCCGTGTCCGGTGAGAAAGATGATGGGCATCTCGACGCCTGAGTGCGCTAGTTCAGCCTGAAGATCGGGACCGCTAAGCCCGGGCAATTCCACGTCGAGAATCAAGCAAGCCGAAAGATCCGGACGTTTGCTCTGGACGAATTCGGTCGCCGATCCAAACGTTCGTACCTCGAACCCCGCGGAGTGGAGCAAATCTGCAACCGAATCGCGAACCAATGGATCGTCGTCGACCATGAACACGATGGAGTTTGGATCGCTCATTCGGTTGGCGCTGTGACAGGCAAGGCGAAATGGAACACCGCGCCACGGGGCTCGTTCTTCGCGGCCCATAGCCGGCCGCCGTGCGCTTCTATGATTGATCGACAGATCGGCAATCCCATGCCGATCCCCTGTGGCTTAGTAGTGAAAAAAGGAGCGAACAATCGATCGGCATGTTCTGCTTCGAATCCCAGCCCGGTATCTTCAACGGATACCAGAAGTTCACCCGTATTCGAAAGCATGGATCGAATCATAAGCCGCTTGGGCTCATGATCTTGACCAGCAATGGACTCAATGCCGTTCATCGTCAAGTTCAGAATGACTTGCTGCAATTGAACCCGGTCGCCGCTTACGGAAGGAACGCCGGCGTGGAGTTCGGTACGCAGGAAGATCTTCTTCAGTTCCGTCTCATGGTGGACCAGGGAAATCGTGTCTTCGATTACCGCGTTCATGTCTACCGCCGCAGTCATAGAAGTCGTCTTTTTGAATAGGGCACGTAGACGTTGCACGATCTCGCTAGCTTGTGTAGCGGCTTGAATTATCCGGCTTGCAGCGGCGCGAGCCTTGTCCAGGTTCGGCGGATCATTCGACAACCACGCCCTACAACTGTCACCGCTGGCGATGATCGCGGAGAGAGGCTGGTTCACTTCGTGAGCGATCGATGCAGTCAACTCACCCATCGTCATCACGCGGTTCACGTGTGCCAGCTCAGCTTGCGTATTGCGCAGTTTCAGTTCGCTCTCCCGCAGTTTCTCCTCAGCGCGTCTGCGCTCGGAAATGTCGCGGACAAAAGAGCTAAAAGTCCAGGAATCACCGGTTTTTAACGGCGTGATTGTCAGCTCAACCGGAAATTCATCACCGTCGCGGCGAAGAGCGGTAATTTCGATTCGATTGTTCAGAACCGGGCCTTCACCAGTCTTGAAAAAGCGCTGCAGGCCCCTTTCATGCGACAGACGGTGTTGTAACGGAATAATTGTTTCCGACATCCGCCGGCCTAGGGCCTCCGACCGCGGCCACCCGAAAATTTCCTCCGCCTGCTTGTTCCAGTCCGTGATGAAGCCATCTGAATCCATGGCGACCACGGCATCCAGTGCCGAATCGACAATCGATCGAGCTTCCCGCTCAACTCGTCGAAAGGCCTCCTCGGCCCGCTTGCGGTCTGCAATTTCCTGTCGCAGTTCTTCGTTGGCCGCAGCAAGCTCCGCGGTTCGTTGCGCCACCCGTCGATCGAGTTCGGTCGCGACATGCTTTTGTTCGCTTAGGAACCGCGCCCCCTGCAGCCCGATGGACGCTTGATTCGCGGCTACGCTCAGAATCAGTCTCTCGGTCTGCCGCGGGAAATCCGCTCGCTCCGACCCTACTACGATTTCGCCAATTTCACCCCGCAGCCCCAGCCCTAAGGGCAGGATCGAAATGTCTCGGCCTCCAATCGGGTTCCGTATCACCGGAGGCCATTCCTGAGGGTCGGCCCCCAACCAGTGTTTGAATACCTCGCCGATCTCGTGCCCTTGGGCCGTCTGCCCTTGCGATTGGGCGAACCGAACCATCTCGATAGGCGCACGGCCGCCCGACTCCCGCAACCGTACGTAGACCAGATCAAGCTGGAGCATACGCAGAAGCGCGTCGAGCAAGCTATGAACAATCTGGGATGGCTCACCCCCGCTCCACATGGCAGGAAGGCTGAACAGGCTGACCAGATCGTTAATGCAACGCTGAAGTCGCTTGATCTCCTCTGCAGCATCCCCGGGTTGCAGGTCCATATCTCAGGCCGTCGCCTGTGAGCTGCGGCGACCAACCCGGCGTTGGCGGAATTCTCGCAGGAACTCATCCGGCGGCACATAGAAAGGATTCTGCTGAAGGATGCCTCCGACGATGACCATCGGATGCGTCCGCATGATGTCAATCACCGCGTCGCCTCCAAACTGCCCCAGATGGTAAGTGCAGATGACTGCGTCGTTGTGGCGGCGCCACACGTCGTTCACACGCGACTCGAACTCAATCACGTCGTCGACACGAGAGCGATCTTCAATCGCCCAGTCCATACGACAACAAATGCGACTCAGCGGAAATCCTCCCTTGGCGTTTCCACTGGCCAGCTGCTCAAACACCTGCAGCATCCGATCCTGATCAAAGTGGCCATCTGGAAGGTAGACCTCGGTGTTGGTCCTGAGCTCCAGTTGCCCGCTCTGCTGCGCTGCCGCCGGGTCGATGCCTGCTGCAGCCAGGCGTTGTAGATGGTCCTGACGTTGTTCTGGGTTTAGGACATGAACGGCTTTCTCGCCAGACTCCAACCCGTCCTTTATGAACGGAAGCAACACGCGATATTCTTCCTCGTCGCTATTGAAAAACGCGCAGACGTGACGCGTTTCGCCGAGCTGGGACCCGGCCAGCGAAATGGGTGCTGGGACGCTCTTCATGGCCTATATGGATATCGTACAACGCGGGCCTGATACTGCCACCGGCTCTTGAGGTCGGTAAGAGGGTTTATTGGTGCGGATGAGAGGACTTGAACCTCCACTCCCTTGCGAGAACTAGAACCTGAATCTAGCGCGTCTGCCAATTCCGCCACATCCGCATGATGGGTGGGACGCTCTTATTGTCGAGTAGGCCGCCGCCGAGTGTCAACAGGCGCGGCCGCTGATAGCTTTTCCGACGACGCCGGCTTGCGCACCCGCATCCTTTCGATCAGTTGCAGCACCCGCTGCTCTATTTGATCGCGCACTTGCCGGAACACTTCGTCCGATTCCCCGATCGGATCGCGAACTTCCCAAACCTCCACTTCCGCTCCCGCGCCCGCCGGCAACTCATGCCCCGACATATTAATAATAAGGTCGATGGCGCCATCCACATGCTCCATCTCTTTGGGATAACAATCGCCCAAATCGATGTTTTTCTCCAGCATCACGCGATGCGTCAGCGGCACAATCGCAAGCGCCGGTGCCAAACCCGCACTCTGGGCGTGAATTACATCCGATCCATGAGCGCGCGCAAAACCTTCCGCCATTGGACTACGGCAGGCGTTGCCGATGCATAGGAACAAGACCCGAGTCTTTGCCACTGATTCCAGTCTAACGGAGCGAACACGATCCGTACGTAATTTAAGGTATTTTCCGAAGGAACATTAGGTGAACACGGGAGTCGTCCGTTAGTTCCGGATGAAATGTAGCGGCCAGATGCCGGCCCTGTTCTACCAGTACTGGGTCGCCCTGATAACTAGCGAGAACTTTGGCGTCCTGGCCGACACTGCGAATGATCGGCGCCCGGATGAAAACCGCTTCCAACTCGCCTTCCATTCCTTCCGGCTTCAAACGTGCAATCCTGCTATCCAGCTGACGCCCATAAGCATTGCGCTCTACTTCCATATCCATCAGCCCGAGCGACGCCTGTGGCGAATTGGTAATGCCGGTGGAGAGCAGGATCGCGCCCGCGCAGGTTCCAAAAATCGGACGCTCGCGGCCAAACGCGCGCAGCGGATCGAGCAGCTTTTCTTCTTCCAGCAACTTCATCATTGTGGAACTCTCGCCGCCCGGAATAACCAGCCCGTCCACCCCTTCCAGATCCGACGCCGTTCGTACTTCCACCGCTTCGGCGCCAGCTCGCGTGAGCGCGCGTTCGTGCGCCTGAAAATCGCCTTGCAAGGCCAGCACGCCCACGCGCTTCTTTCTGGCGTCAGCCGCCATTACCAGCCCCGAGTTTGCATCAATTCCGATTCCGGCAATTTCGAGATATCCAGGCCGAACATGGCGATACCCAGATCTTCACTCGCTTCCAGCAGCTTGACCGGATCGTTGTAGTACGTTGCTGCCTTCACAATCGCTCGCGCGCGCGCTTCCGGATCGGACGATTTGAAAATTCCCGAGCCGACAAACACGGCCTCGGCGCCCAATTGCATCACCAATGCTGCATCGGCTGGGGTCGCTATGCCTCCGGCCGAAAAGTTCGGCACCGGCAAGCGACCGTGCTCGGCCACCCATTCCACTAATTCCAGCGGCGCTTGATGCTTTTTCGATTCCGCCACCAACTCTTCGTGCCCCAGCACCGTCAACTGCTTCATCTCTTTCACGATGGTCCGGATGTGGCGCACCGCCTCCACGATATTGCCCGATCCCGCTTCGCCCTTCGTGCGGATCATCGCCGCGCCTTCCGCTATCCGCCGCAGCGCTTCGCCCAGATTGCGCGCCCCGCAAACGAACGGCACTTTGAAGCCGCGCTTATCGATATGGTGCTCTTCATCGGCGGGCGTCAGCACTTCGCTTTCATCGATGTAATCCACTGCCAGCGCCTCCAAAATGCGCGCCTCCATGAAATGGCCGATCCTGGCCTTCGCCATCACAGGAATGCTCACTTCGTGCATGATCTCGCGGATCTTGCTGATGGGGGCCATGCGCGCCACCCCGCCGTCTTTGCGAATATCGGACGGCACCCGTTCCAGCGCCATCACAGCAGTTGCGCCCGCTTTCTCGGCGATCACCGCCTGCTCGGCGTTGGTGACGTCCATAATCACGCCGCCCTTCAGCATCTCGGCCAGTCCCACCTTCAGGCGAAGACTTTCATCAATGTACATAACACTCTCCTCTCCTAAACTAATGCCGCCGATTCTATCAGCGGCGCATGCTCGCGAGCGCGTTCCAGTTCACTTTGAAATATGCGTCCCAAAACCCGCAGTCCCGAGCGAATCTCTTCCGGCGTCATCCCTGCGAAACTGATACGCAAGCCATTCGGTTGTGGACGCGAGACCGCAAAATATCTCCCCGGCAAATAAGTCACGCCTTCGCGTTCGGCGCGCGCCAGCAATTCGCCCGCGTCCAACATCCCTGGCAGTTCAATCCACAGGCTCATCCCGCCACGCGGCCGCGTGTATTTCGCCCCTGGCGGCAGATATTTTTCGCAGGCTTCCAGCGCCGCATGCAATCGGTCGCGACCTGCCACCAGCATCCGCTGCCGATGCCGTTCCAGCCGTCCCGACTCCGCGAATCGCAACAGCACCGCCTGCGAGAGTTGATCGGTGTGCAGATCGCTCCACTGTTTGGCTTCGGTGAGCTTTTCAATCAGTGCGCGCCGTGCGATCACCCAGCCCACGCGCAACCCCGGAAACGCCACTTTGGAAAAACTGCGCAACAGGATGGTATCGCCCGTTTCGTCCAGGCTCTTGATGGCCGGAATCGCCTCACCTTCGTAGCATAACGGCCCGTAAATGTCGTTTTCGATCACTATTACGCCCGCCGAGCGCGTGATTCGAAGCAACGCCTGCCGTGCGGCCAAAGGCATGGTAGCGCCGGTTGGATTCTGAAAATTCGGCGTCACGCAAAGCAAGCGCGGTCTCTCGCGATCGATCATCCGCTCCAGGTTTTCCAGATCGATGCCGTCCGGGCCCATCGGCACACCAAGCAGCCGAGCGCCCGCTCGTTCGAAAACGCTGCGCACACCAAGATAAACTGGATCCTCAATTGCCACTGTCGCGCCTTGGCCAATCGTCCGCTGAATCAAGTCGAAGGCCTGCTGGCAGCCGCTGCTAATCAGGATGTCGTCCGATTCACTGGCCGTTCCCTCCGCCCGCGCCTGTTCCAGCAAGTAGCGCCGCAACCCCGGATATCCCGCTGGCGCGCCCAATTGCAAAATCGAAGCCGCTTCGTCGCTAGCAATCACTTCCGAACAAGTCTTGCGAAATTCTTCCAGCGGAAACAGCAGTTCGGAAGGCCGTGACCGCGAAAAACTAGCCGGCACGCCCCCGGTCACAAAACTGCCTCGCCCCACGTGCCCCGCAATCAGCCCATCCGACTCTAGCAAAGCGTACGCTGCCGAAACCGTAGTGCGATTCAGTCCAAGCTGACCAGCCAATTCGCGAGTAGCAGGCAACCGCGTGCCCTTGGCCAAAGTACCTGTCTGGATCAAATCTCTCATCCGTGCATGGAGTTGCCGGAAGAGAGGGACCTTTTCGCCAGAATCTAATGGACTGATAGGAAGCATGCCAATACACTCAAATCGTAGCATATTGGCTGATCTGCGTTTATCAGTGTTTATCTGTGGCCCAAATCAAAGCGTCCGGTAATACGCCATCAAATCCAAGGGCGGCGGCGTCTGCCCCATCGCCCGCAAGAACCCCGATACTTGCCCCCGATGATGCGTCCCGTGATTCACCACGTGTAGAAGTATCTGCCAAACCGGCTGAGAATAGTCTCGCCCCTTCGTGTCCTTATAAAAGATCACCCGCAATGCATCGTCGTCCTTGAAATCGCGCAGCCATAACTTCCAGCGCTGGTGCAAGGCCGGCCATTCGGTTTGCAGCAAGGTCAGGTCGCGATCCGCCGGATCGACGAACGTCGCCCTCGGCTCCGCCGTTACACGCGACAACCAGATGCGATCGGCCGCATAGATATGGACCAGCGTATCGAGCACCGTTTTATCGGCAGTCTTGAAATCGCGTGTGAGTTCTTCTTCAGACAGCTTGGCGGCAGCGTCCATCAGTCGCTGAGTGGCCCAAGCCGAGTAATCGAGTTGCAATCGAAGGGTGTCGACGGAAACGGGCATTTCTAAATTATGCCCCACCAGTGCACGGTGTACTAAGGGAAAACACTCGGTTGTGAACCGCTAAGCAACCAACTGAATGCGGTATTACACAACTCTTACAAACCGCCCGAGAGTTCCCTGTTAGGTTGGGACTTAAGGGTTGGGACATTTTAGGGAGACTTCTTGACTAGCGACATTCAATCCATCTACGAACACCGCAAACTGAACTGGGCCATCATTTCTGTTCTGGTTGTTCTGCACGCGGGCGCCATTGCTGCACTGTTTATGTTCAGCTGGCACGCTCTTATTATCTCGCTTTTGTTGTACTGGGTCAGCGTCGGATTGGGCATCAGCATGGGCTATCACCGGCTGCACACGCACCGTTCGTATAAGCTTCCCCGGGCGCTCGAATATTTCCTGGCTTTCTGCGGCACGCTCTCGCTCGAAGGCGGACCCATCTTTTGGGTAGCCACTCATCGCATCCATCATCAGTATTCGGACAAGCCGGGCGATCCCCATTCGCCCCGCGAAGGCGCCTGGTGGGCCCATATCGGCTGGCTGCTCACGGGCGAATCCAAGCATAACGACACCAAGCTGATGTCGAAGTACGCGCCCGACCTGGCTCGCGATCCCTTCTACGCCTACCTGAACACCTACCACTGGATTCCGATCGTCGTAGTGTCTATCCTGCTGCTGGTCTTCGGCGGTCTGCCATTATTGCTGTGGGCCACCTGCATGCGCCTCACCTTCGGCCTGCACGCCACCTGGACGGTAAACTCGGTAACCCACTTGTGGGGCACCCGCCGCTTCACCACCCGCGACGATTCCCGCAACAACGTCATCATCGCGCTGCTCACCTTCGGCGAAGGCTGGCACAACAACCACCACGCGCATCCCACGTCGGCCCGTCACGGCCTAGCCTGGTACGAGATCGATTTCTCCTGGATCCAGATCTCCATCCTGAAATACCTAGGCATCGCCAAAGCCGTCCGTGTAGCCAAAGTACACACCGCGATCCCAGAACGAGAAGCCGCGTAGCCACCGCATTCTGAATTCTGACTTCTGTATTCTGACTTCTGAGCATGGTTCCGGTACCCTGGAACCATGGTCGTCGCTGGCCGCCGCAGATCCATCGCCTTCTTCATCGCGCTCGGCATCGGGCTGATCCTGGTCATCGTTCTGCTGTACATCGGCTGGGTGCTGTTGGGATGGCATACCGGTATCCTACGGTTCCTCGGCTCGTTGCTGGTTCTCACGATCATCGTCGGAGCAGTGCTCAACACGACGTTTCTGGTCCGCGAGATCCGGCGCAACGAACAGCACGACGCTTTCATAAACGCTGTCACGCATGAGTTGAAAACTCCGGTAGCCTCCATCCGCCTATACCTCGAAACGCTGCAGACGCGCCCGGTGGATGAATCCAAGCGCCAGGAGTTTTACCGCACCATGGTGGAAGACAGCGACCGGCTGCTTGGCACCATCGAACAGGTCCTTCGCACCGGCCGCATCGGTTCCACTAGCCGCCACAGGCTGCACCTGAGTAGTATCGATCTCAACAGCGTCATTGAGGAAAGCCTTACCCGCACGCGAACGCTGCACCGATTGACCCCCGAGGCGCTCCAGTATCACCCAGGTCCGCCGGTCACCGTGATGGGCGATCTGGACGAAGTGCGCGCTGCCGTATCCAATTTGATCGACAACGCCGTCAAATATTCGGGAAGCGCCGTGCAAGTACTGGTAGAGACCCAATCGGTGGACGATAAGTTCGTGTCGCTGCGAGTGCGCGACCAAGGCCCAGGCATCCCCAAGATGGAGCTGAAACAGATATTCAAGCGTTTTTATCGCGTCCCGGGCCCACTGGCCACGCGCGTCAAAGGGACCGGCCTGGGCCTCTACATTGTTCGATCGGTCGCCAAACGCCATGGCGGACGCGCCTGGGCCGAGAGCGAAGGTCCAGGCCACGGAAGCACGTTTATCCTGCAGCTTCCGATCGTGAAGTTAACCAAATGAGCAGGGTTTTAGTAGTCGAGGACGAGCAGCACCTCGCCGAAGGCCTCCGCTTTAACTTGGAAGCTGAAGGCTATCAGGTGCAACTGGTGGATGCGGGCGAAGCGGCGCTCGAAAAATTGAAAACCGAATCGCAAGCCTTCGATGTCGTCATTCTCGACGTGATGCTGCCCGGAATCAGCGGGTTTGACGTCGTTTCCCAGATGCGGGAGTCCGGGCAATTCGTGCCCACCTTAATCCTGACCGCACGCGGCCATGCTGACGACGTTCTTCAAGGCTTCGCCGCCGGCGCCGACGACTATCTGACCAAACCGTTTGAGCTCTCCATCTTGATAGCCCGCATTCGTGGCTTGCTCCGGCGTCGGGAATGGCTGCGCGCGGCAGCGGGATCGCCGGCCGCCCCCGAACACGCGGCCGAGCCGCACGTCGATTCCACCCGCACCTTTAAGTTCGGCGAAAAATCTGTGGATTTCGACCGGCTGGAACTGCGCGTCCGAGACCAGGTTTTCCCACTCACTTT
>Ga0210383_10002059_pt1 | contig 18201 bp, 17 predicted proteins | sample IncBWC14OmetaG_FD_160072 | JGI IMG/M metagenome (GOLD analysis project Ga0210383, IMG submission 160072) | Forest soil microbial communities from Barre Woods Harvard Forest LTER site, Petersham, Massachusetts, United States - Inc-BW-C-14-O ...
CGCCACGCCTTCGGAAATCAGGACCGGCGAGAGGTGGAGGGTCTGCTCGGCGCGGTGGCGAGTGAAGAGCCTGATTTCCTTTGCGCTCGAAAAATGACCGTGCGAAATCCCGATCCACGGCCACGATTTCAGGTCAGCCGGTTTTTTCACCGCTGGACGGCTTTGGACCAGGGAAGGCGCAGCGGCGAGGCAGAGCGTGATCTTTCCCGCCGGCCGGGCGATCACGCTTTCGTCTGAGATTTTGCCGGGCAGGATTCCGACGTCGCAACCCTCCTGAATCATGTGCAACGGACGGTTGCTAAGGCTGAGCTCCGCGGTGACCTTCGAATTAGTCTGCAAAAAACTGCTGACCAGACGCGTAACAACGGATTGTCCCAACTCCATGGTCGCAAACAAACGCAAGTGGCCGCTCAGCGTCGTTTGATCTTCGCGCAGACGCTGGTCCGCCGCTTCGGCGTGAGCCAGCATGGTTCGTGCGTCCTCCAGCAAACGCTGTCCCGTCTGCGTCAGATTCATCCGATGGGTATCGCGCCGCAAGAGCGCCATACCGCAGTGCTCCTCCAGCACGCGCAGGTAAAGGCTCAACGTCGGCTGAGGAATTTTCAAGTGACGGGCCCCGGCGGAGATGCTGCCGCACTCCACGATGCAAACAAAGGCGCGGAGCAGGGAGAGGTCATCGAATGCGGTCATCCAATTAATGAATAACTGTTATGGGAATCCGATGGCTACACGAAAATGGCACCCCGGCGGATGATGGGGCCGTTATCAATCGAAATTGGAAAACAGAATATAGATACAATGAATGCAATCTCTGTGGACGTAGAAATAAGCGACGGGTTGAAAAAAGCCAAGCTTGAGAATGGTTTTTATAACCTGATCGATGGCGAAAGAGTGTTTGCTGGTAAGACATTGTCTGTCGTCAATCCTGCTACCGGAAATCAGCTGGCCATGGTTCCAGACATCGATCGCGTGCTGTTGAATAAAGCAGTCGGCGCTGCACGAAAAGCATTTTCAGGGTGGCGTGCAGTTCCGTTCAGCCAGCGGAGGGCGATATTGACCAGTCTACTCGACAAAGTAAGCGAGCACGGAGAGGAACTGATCGTGCTTCTAACCGCGGAGCGAGGCGGCACTCTAGCTCAAGCGCGGTGGGAAATCGATCTGATAACGAAAGCCTTAGGACCGGCTGTCTTGCAAATGGAACTACGTGAGGAAGAACAAGATGTGCCACACATAGGTCACATCACGAAGCGCTACACTCCGATCGGAGTCGTCGGCGCCATCAGCCCATGGAATTTGCCGGTCTTCCTTTCATTTACGAAGATTCTCCCGGCATTACTGGCCGGTAATGCAGTCGTTCTGAAGCCGTCTCCATTTACTCCACTTACGGTACTTCGCATCGCGGATTATGTACATGAATTGCTTCCGCCGGGTGTCCTCAATGTCGTGACCGGAGGCGACGATCTTGGGCCTTGGATAACCTCACACCCGGGAATTAACCTTATTACCTTCACCGGATCCACATTCACCGGAAAGCGCGTATTAGAATCTGCTGCGGCCACGCTTAAACGCGTGACGCTGGAGCTGGGAGGAAATGATCCGGGCGTTGTCCTCTCCGATGCCGAGCCGGAAAAAATTGCGCAAGCTCTTTTCGACAGCATGTTTCTCCTTTGCGGACAGGGTTGTATAAGCCTTAAGCGCCTCTACGTTCATGAGGATATCTATTCAAGGGTGATAGAAGCACTGGTCGCTATCGCTAGCGCCACCAAGGTCGGTGATGGATTTGACCCGCAGACCGGGTTAGGTCCCGTCCAGAATCAGTTGCAGTACAAGCGGCTGCAGTCAGTCTGGGATGAGATCAAGCGAAGCGGGGCCAAGGTCCTCTTCCGAGGAGACGTACCAAGCAACACTGAAGGCCTTTTCTTCCCAGTAACGCTTCTCGACAATCCTTCAGATGACGCGAGCTTCGTCACCCAGGAAGTCTTCGGGCCGATCCGCTCCATTTTCAAATACAAGAATCTAGCCGAAGCTATTCGCCGCGCCAATAACACTTCCTATGGACTGGGGGCTTCCGTTTGGGGCAGCGATCCGGTTCAACTCCGCGCTGTTGCCAATCAACTAGAAGCCGGGACGGTCTGGATTAACCAGCACTCTATCCGGAATCCTTTGGTTCCAGCCAGCGCGTATAAGGAGTCAGGTCTTGGAGTGGAGTTTGGCCCGGAGGGCCTTGAATCATTTTGCAATCTTCAGGTGATTGCAACGAAACAGTGAAGGCAATACTCGACACGCTCCCGAGTTAGCTGGTCAGCCGTTTGCTCAACACTCCGCCAGCAATTCAAAGTGCATTCAAGAGAATCGCTACACCCATTTATGAAGATCGATACCAATATTCCAGCGAGCCCTGAACCAAGTACCCAAGCAGCAGATCTCGCCCAGCGGGTACACGTGAATCAAACGAAACTGGCGTCCGAACTAAAGCCACATTACGACTTCATCGTCTGTGGTTCTGGCTCCTCCGGTTCGGTGGTGGCGCGCCGTTTGGCTGAAAATCCGAACGTCACCGTGCTGCTGCTGGAAGCCGGCGGCACCGATGATGTGCCGAGCGTTAGAGAAGCGGGCCAATGTGTTCTAAACCTTGGGAGCGAACGGGACTGGGGCTTCCGGGCCCAGGCGAATCCCCACCTTAACGGACGCGCCATTCCTATGAGCATGGGCAAGGTACTGGGGGGCGGATCCAGCATCAACTGGATGGCTTGGGCGCGCGGACACAAAAACGACTGGGACTACTTCGCGGCGGAAGCCGGCGATCCCGCGTGGAACTACGAGTCCGTGCTGAATACCTACCTTCGCATCGAAGATTGGCATGGCGCGCCTGATCCTAAATACCGTGGGACCGGCGGACCGGTTTTTGTCGAGCCCGCGCCTAACCCCAACCCGATCGCTCCTGCCATGCTTGAGGGAGCACGGTCGGTCGGGATTCCAACCTTTGAAAATCAGAACGGTCGCATGATGGAAGGTAGCGGCGGCGCGTCTATTATTGACCTGCTAGCCCGGGATGGAAAACGCAGGTCCGTCTTCCGTGCCTACGTTTTCCCGTATATGGACCGGCCGAATCTGACGGTCCTCACTCGCGCACTGGTCACCCGACTGACCTTTGATGGCAGGCGAGCCACCGGCGTGGAAATTGCCTACGATGGCAAAACGCACCGGATTGAGGCGGGGATTGAGGTGATCCTTTCGCTGGGTGCGATTCAGACCCCGAAGGTATTAATGCAATCCGGTCTTGGCGACCAGGTCGAATTGCAGCGACTCGGAATCCCAGTCGTGCAGCATCTGCCCGGCGTCGGACAGAACTTTCAGGACCACCCAGGTATTGGCTGCATCTGGGAGTACCAAAAACCGCTTGCACCACGCAACAACGGCGGCGAGGCAACCTTCTTCTGGAAGAGCAATTCTAGTCTCGACACCCCAGACATTCAGACCTGCCAGGTTGAATTACCGCTCACCAGTGCCGAGATGTTGACCAGGTTCAATCCACCAGCAGGTTCTTGGGCGATGTTTGGAGGCCTCGTACGGCCAAAGAGTCGAGGTAGGATTCGGCTAACGGGGCCCAATCCCCTTGATCCTCTCCAGATCGAGCCCCACCACCTGTCCCACCCGGACGACCTGAAGGCCGCGATAGCCTGCGCGCAACTCTGTCGCGAGATAGGCAACTCCGATGCGCTTCGGCCGTTCACCAAGCGCGAGGTGATGCCGGGCAACCTGAAAGGGGCGGCGCTGGAAAACTTCATCCGGGATTCAGTCGTTACCTACCATCATCAGACGTGTACCGCCAAGATGGGACGTGATTCCATGTCAGTGGTTGATGGCCATCTTAAAGTCTATGGAATCGCCAATCTGCGTATTGCCGATGCATCCATCATGCCGCGCGTAACGACCGGCAACACCATGGCTCCCTGCGTCATCATCGGCGAGCGCGCCGGAGAGATATTGAAAGCCGATCATAAGTTATAAACAACACCGTCACAGTTAGACGAAACTGCCAGACGGCAGAAGAAAGAGTAGATTGCAATGAACACACACAGTATCGTTCCAGATGATGTTTCGGCGGAACCGACCACCCCTGACCGGATTCTGCAAATCGCTTTAGCAGCCTGGAGACAGGGGAACTTCGTTGCGACCGCCAATCAGTTTAACGACCAGTTCACATTCACCGACCATGCGCTCGGACTCGAATTTAAGGACAAGGGACGCTTGACCGAATTCTTGGCAAAAACGCGTGAACTCTTCCCGGATTCCGAAAGAAAAGCCAACACCATCTTCAGCAGCGGAGACCGCGTCATTAGTGAATGGACGCTTACGGCTACACAGACTGATCCTTTTCTGGGCGTCCGTTTGAAGGTGTCAATTTGCGTGCAGGGCATATCGGTCGTGCAGATAAAAAATGGGAAAATTAACCAGTGGTCAGACTACTACGACCAACTGCAATCCCGGCGCAACGGTTTAGCAGCCTGGTTCACCGAGTGGCTTGAGCTCTGACCGCAGTTGGTCGGCAAAGTTCTCCTCATCGACATGGCTTTGGCCGACAGAGACACCCCGAGCCACGGGTCATCAACACCGACGGACACGCCGCCTATACGACAGCCTGCCGCTTTGACCGCGGCGTATATTCCGCGGCGAGACTGATGAAACTTGGCATCGCGCCGCCCAAACCGACTCCGGCGAGGAAGCGGAACAGCACTGATGAACTCGATCATACCGGAATCCGGATGCGATGGATGCAGCCAAGCGATGCGCGATTACGAATGGATGTCATCTAGTTCTGGCATCAACACGACGCTTTCCTGTTCATTGGGATCCGTCCGAGCAATCACCGCGACAAAGTTTTCGGTCGCGCTGGGATTGTACGGCAAGTGCGGCACATCAGCAGGGATATAGACAAAGTCTCCGGCGCGAACGGTCAGATGTTCTTCAAGCTTTTCGCCGTACCAGCAGCCTGATTCGCCACTCAAAGCATAGATCGCCGTTTCATGTGATTCATGCTTGTGCGCTTTCGCCCGTACAAGGGGTGGGATCGTCAAAATCTGTAAGTGAATTCCTCGGGCGCCGACCGTCTCCGCCGATATGCCTGGAGCATATAAAAGTTCCTGTTTACCAGTGAATTGGTTCGCTGCGCGGACGACTCGACAGGTCTGTTTGGGGTCGCGATCGATTACTTCAGATTTCATGCCCCTGAACTTTACCCCCATGTCTCAGAGCCGTTCTGAAATTGTCCCAACTGCCGGAATCAATCTCTCAACCAGATTGGGTTCGCTGACGTTGAGGCGGAAAATCAGATGGTGAGGTGACGCTTGGAAGATCCGAAAATAGAAACAGATCCATTGCTCAACGAAAGTTGGCTGATGTTATCGGCTCGTTTCGGGAGAGAAGATCTTTGAGTCTCTTCGTTTAGGCCGCTATCGGCTCTGGGGAGCTGCGTGCAGACGTCGACGTGCAGGTAACCCTAGATGCGCTGTACGGAGGACTCTATTACCGCCTGCTGACGGGCTTGGGGACACTTTCGGACAGCTACGTGGAAGGGACTCTTCGCATGTCATCGAAGGATTGCGCGCGGAGCCTAGGACGCCCGTGAGTAGAGCAGTTGGGATCACGCAAAGAAAGAGGTCACGATGAAGGCAATTGAACTCACGGAAACCGGTGGTCTCGAGGTTATGCACTTGCGGTTGATTCCCACTCCCATACCTCAGGAAAAGCCAGGTGTTGATTCGTGTTGCTGTGACTGGGGTAAACTTCATCGACCTCTATGTGCGGGAGGGGCGTTACGGCAATAAGCTTCCTTTCACACCCGGACAGGAAGCTGCAGGAACAGTGGTTGCGGTCGACAAAAGCGTCTCTCATCTCCAGGAAGGTGACCGGGTCGCATGGTGCAGCGTTCTCGGAACCTACGCGGAGTATGCCGTGGCGCCTGCCGAACGGGTGGTACCAATTCCGATTGGTGTCACCTTCGAACAGGCGGCCGCCGCCTTGCTGGAAGGCATGACTGCTCACTACCTTTCGCACTCGGTCTACCTGATCCACACAGGGGACGAGGTGCTTATTCACGCGGGTGCAGGCGGAACCGGTCTTCTGCTGAAGCCGGTTTTCTGTTCCTAATCTCGAGTTCATCGTAATGCCGAGTAGAGGCGGTCCGCTTGTGACGAGACTCGGCCGATTCCCGATCCCGGAGTTGGTGTACTCGGCATTATCCTGAGATGGCTTCTCCAGTTCGGCAAGACACCGAACAAGAGAGAAGACCATGATTAAGCAATTTTTTACTCAGCCAAAGGTGCTGAGTCGTTTGCAGGAAGGAGTCTTCGGACCCTACCTTCCAGCATTTGCCGCTGCCCTCCATGAGGAAGGCTATTCAAGAGGCTGCATTCGGCGTCACTTACGCGCCGCCGATCACTTTGGAGTCTGGCTCACCGACCGGAGGCTGACTGTTGGTGATTTGACTAGAGCGACTCTGGATCGCTATATCGAAGGAGGGGGGCGGTTGTATTCTGCTTCCACGCCTAACGGCAGATTGCCGCACAGCGCTCAGGGTCTGCATGAGTTGCTGGAATTTTTGACGTCTCAAGGGGTGATAGCGCCAGCCGTAGAGACTCCGTTAACCAGCGCGGGAAAATGGCTGGCCGAATTCGACTCTCATCTGGATCGCACTTTAGGCTGTGCTCCGCGAAGTCGTAGTAATTATCTCCTCTACGCTCGCCGGTTCCTTGATGAGTGTTTTGGTGCTGCTGAGATCGAATGGCAAAAGCTCAGCGCGGCCGCCGTCGTTGATTTCGTTCGGCGCGAAGCTGCCAAACTGCAACCGATCAGTTGTGGGCAACCGGTCACGGCGATGCGCGCATTTCTGCGCTTCTTGACCAGCACCGGAGTCATCCCGGCAGCGCTCACTGGCGCAGTCCCTTCTGTACGGACTTGGCGGCATTCGGTGTTGCCCAGAGCTGTTTCAGCCGATGAGATCGAACGCATTATTGCGGCCTCTGATCAAAACTCGGTCTATGGGTTGCGAGAACGAGCCATCGCTCTTTTGTTGGCTCGTTTGGGATTGCGAGCATGCGAAGTAATAGGTCTGCGAATCGATGACATTGACTGGGGCTGTGGATGCCTGCTGATTCGGGCAGCAAAAAATCACCGAGAACGCAGTCTACCTCTTTGCCAGGAAGTCGGTGATGCTTTGGTCGCATATCTCAAGAGGGCGCGCCCAGCCAGTTTACATCGCGAACTGTTCCTTCGATGGAAGGCGCCGTTTCGCCCGCTCCGTCGCTCGGTCAGCATCTGCACCCTCATCCAAAAATTGCTCCGGCGGGCCGGAGTTTCGGTACACAGACCGGGCGCCCATGTGCTGCGGCATAGTCTGGCGACGCAAATGGTCGCTCGAGGCAGTACGTTCAAAGAGGTTGCCGATGTGCTGGGGCATCAGTCGCTTGCCACCGCCGAGATCTACGCCAAGCTCGATCTGGGTTCGTTGTCTGAGGTAGCAATGCCATGGCCTGGAGGTAACCAATGAGTACCGGCGACCTCCAATTGCGCGTGGAATGCTACGTCGCTGTTCGAAAAGCTCTCGGCTACGCTTGTCGGTCGGAAGAAAAACTGCTCAAAAATTTTGTTCAATTTCTGGAACTCAAAAGAGCTTCTGGTCCGATTCGAGCGCAGACAGCAATCGAGTGGGTCTGTGCGCCAGCACATGGGTTTTCACCGTCCGGACAGACCAACCGGCTAAGAGTGGTGCGCGGTTTCCTGTCCCATCTCCAAGCCTTCGAGTTTGAGACCGAGGTGCCTAGTCCGGGGTTGCTGGCACCCATCCTGCGGCCTCTGCCGTATCTCTACTCACCCGATGAGATCGCCGCATTAATGAAGGAAGCTTCGCGACTCGGTCCCTACGATTCGTTGCGACCGCACACCTACGTGACATTGATCGGTCTGCTCGCCAGTTCCGGATTACGCGTCGGGGAAGCCCTTCGCTTAAAAGTGGGAGAGGTCCGACTCAGTTGCAGCCATCCGCATCTACTGGTTGTTCAAACCAAATTCCGAAAGTCGCGTCTGGTGCCTCTGCATCCCTCGTGCGCCGAGAAGATAGCTGAGTACGCTGCCCACAGGAAGCGTTTGGGCTACGATGCTTTGTCGGATGCTTTCTTCGTGTCTGAGTGGGGTGCTCACCTAAGCTATCAAACGTGTCACCAGACTTTCTCTGGGCTTGCTCACCGTGCCGGGATTTGCAAGCGTCCCGGCACTGGCAGACCTGGCATTCATTCCCTTCGCCACGTCTTCGCCGTCAGTAGGATGATCGAATGGCATCGCACCGGAATTAACGTCAGGGATCTGGTTCCCCACCTCTCAGTCTACATGGGGCACGTTCAACCTGCGCATACCTACTGGTATTTGACGGCAACGCCTGAATTGTTGAGCACCGCCGCCGAGGCTTTTTGCCAGTACACACAAGGAGTTCAACAATGAAGCCCGTTATGGCTGCCGGTCAGACGCCAGTAGGCCCGTTGCTCCAGGCATTCTTCATCGATTACCTTTATGGGCAGAAGAGGGCGAGCGTTCGAACGGTGGAAAGCTACAGGGACACGTTCCGGCTCCTGTTGCAGTTTTTGCGGCAGACAACAGACAAAGAGCCATCGATGCTCCATACACTCGATATGGATGCCCCGGCGATCTTGAGTTTTCTGGATCACCTCGAGCGTCAAAGAAACAATCAGGCACAATCGCGCAACGTACGGCTGGCGGCGGTCCACTCCTTTTTTCGGATGGTGGCAATCCGGGATCCAGCCAGTGTGGGCGTTGCTACACGAGTGTTGGCCATTCCGGTCAAACGGACCGATAAACGGCTGGTCGGTTACCTCACGCGAAAGGAAATGAACGCATTGCTCAACGCACATGAACTGAGCCAATGGGCTGGACGACGCGATCACGCGTTGTTGCTGACCCTTTACAACACCGGAGCCCGTGTGTCGGAGATTACGGGACTTCAGAGATCTCAGGTTCAGTTTGGAAGCAAGAGCTTCGTGCAGTTCAAGGGCAAGGGAAGAAAGGAGCGAGCGGTTCCTCTGTGGTCCTCGACAAGTCGCACCCTGCGAGCATGGTTTGAGGAACTGAACTCAGAAGCACGCTATCGCGCAGCGACAGCTTTCCCTAATGCTCGTGGCGGGGCCTTGAGCCGAGATGGCGTCGCCTACATCCTTCAACAGGCTGTTGAGCGAGGTGCGACCACTTGCCCAAGCCTTGCCAAAAAGCGTGTCACTCCTCATCTCATTCGACACACAAGTGGCATGCACCTACTTCAGGCCGGAGTTGACATTACGGTCATAGCCTTGTGGCTCGGCCACGAGAGCACCCAGACAACGCACGGCTATGTCGAAGCGGATCTGGCAATGAAGGAGAAGGCTCTCAGAAAAACGGCGTCCGCAGGTCAAAAAACAAAACGATTCCAGGCCGATGACGAGCTCCTTCGGTTCCTGACCTCGCTCTGATAATGCCGAGTCTACCACTACTGAAACCCGCTCCATGCGCGCGTTTGCCGCCTCTACTCGGCATTACGATGAACTCGAGATTAGGAACGTAATGCCGAGCTCGGCATTACGTTCCGTTGCTCCCCAAACCCCATGACCTGTTGAAATTCGCAGTCGAAGCGCACGGTGGATTAAGCCGCTGGAATCAATTGAATTTCGTGAAGGCAGACGTTTCGATCACGGAAACGATCTGAAATTAATGGAGCCCGCCCGTGACGTAGAGCGTTTCACCAGTCATCCATTCCGAATCAGATGAGGCGAGGAAGACCACGCCCGGTGCGATGTCCTGCGGTTGACCAATTCTGCCGAGCGGAATAATCGGGATGAGCGTTTGGAAGCGATCGATGAATCCCGTGGAATGTGTGCCCTCGGTTTCAATCGGGCCGGGATTGATTGAATTGACGCGAATTTTTCGCTGGCCAAGCTCCTTCGCAAAGGTCCGAGTCAGCCCGTCTACGGCCGATTTGGTTGCATTGTAAACTGATTGGCCGGCAGGCGATGAAGCGCTGACAATCGAGCTGATGTTGATAATACTACCACCCTCTGGTCCGAAATGAATGAGAGCTTCCTGGGTGGTAAGAATAAGGCCAAGCACGTTAAGATCAAACAAACGGTGGAAATGTTCGTTAGTGATCTGGCCGAGGGGCGCGATTTCATAGATTCCGGCATTGTTCACCAGGATGTCGAGTTGACCAAACGCCTCCTTTGATTCCGCAAAGAGTCGCTCGATTTCCGGCTTATTGGCGACGTTCGCCTGCACGGCAATCGCTTTGCCGCCGGCAGCCGCTATGTCGGCTACGACCTTGTCCGCGCCTTCTTTGCTGGAGGAATAATTGACGACGACCGCCGCACCTGCGGCGGCTAGATGTTTGGCAATCGAAGCTCCAATACCCTTGGAGGCGCCGGTGACGATGGCTACCTTGCCGCTGAGTTTATGGGTGTTGGTTGAAGTGATATTTTGCGTGCTCATGATGATGTTAGAAGGAATAGAGAATTCAGGAGTCAGAATTCAGAATCTCGGAGGGCATTTGCGTGCCTTTTTGACAATTCCCATTCATTCGTTGCTTTGCTGTTCGACGAGTTCTCTTAAGACGGTCTCGATTTCAGTCGAGCCCTTGATAGAAGCGCCTTCGAAATCGATCCAACCTTCGTTGAATCCGTCCAGCATTCGAATCCGTGGTCCCGGATTTTTCACGCCTTGAGATTCGAACAACCTTTTCCAGGTTTCATGGGGCACCACTTCCGCTCGAACCGGGCGGTTAAGAACCTTTGAGAAGGTGGTTGCGATCTCGTGCGGCGTCACCCGGTGTGGTCCTTCCAGCTCAACGATTCGGTGTCCGGTCCACGTTTCCCGAAGCAACCGAGCCGCCATATGCCCTATATCGATCGTCGCGACCATCGGCACCGGTTTATCGAGCGGTTGGAGAAAGCTCGGAATCACCCCGTTGTTGCGAGCTGGAGCGACATCCCAGCTTGAATTCTCCATGAACCAAGCCGGCCTGAAAAAGGTAACCGGGATCGGCAGAGTACGAAATATTTCTTCAGAGATGGTGTGTTGAGTGAGTAGGTTTTCCTCGGTTGCCTGGGCGCCGATCGTCGACAGGTAGACCACTTTGGATATATTCGAGGAGACCAGAGCATTTCGTGTCGCAGTGGCAAAGGCGCGCGCTTCCGGGAAGCCGGGCGCCGGATCGAAATTCGGCGGCAGCAACACAAAAGCAGCTTCTGCTCCCTCGAAGGCTGCGGTCAATGCGGACTCGTCATGCATTTCTGCCAGAGCTACCTCAGACCCCTGAGCCGCCCAGACGGCTCCTTTATCAGCATCGCGCACCACTGCACGAACCGGTTGATTGGCGGCAAGAAGAGTGCGCGCCAGAACACCACCGATCTTGCCGGTGATTCCCGTAATGGCATAAAGATTTCTTCTGTTCATAGAGTCTGAATCTAGGTTTCGATTGATCATTTCAATATTGCATGTTTATCATATTTAAGATGACTCATTATCATTGATATGAGTTTTGATACCCGTCTTCTAAATGGTCTCAACGTGCTGGCGGCGATCGTGGAAGCCGGCAATTTTGTTCGGGCTGGGGAAGCGCTTGGACTGACCCAATCCGGAGTGAGTCGTGCGATGCAACGCCTCGAACAACAACTGGGAGTGCGGTTGCTCGACCGGACACCCAAAGCGGTGAGGTTAACGAACGAAGGAAAACAATTTTATCAGGAAGTCGCTCCGTTACTGGCGGGCCTGGAAGCTGCCGCTATCGATGCCGGACAATCTGCGACGACGGTTCGCGGCCGATTGCGTGTTAATGTCGACCCAACTTTTGCTCGATTAATTCTGGCTCCTCATCTCGGTCGTTTTCTGAAGACGCATCCCGGGTTGTCACTGGAAATAGCGGTGCGGGATCGGCTCGGTGATCCTGTGGCTGAAGGATTTGATTTCGCCGTGCGTTTTGGTGAACCGGAGCCCTCAACGCTGATCGGAAGGCGGATTTTACAGGCTCGGGTCCTGACCTGTGCCTCTCCATCCTATTTAAAAGAGTGCGGCCGCCCGAATCAGCCGATCGAGCTGGCAAACGGTCGTCACGAATGCATTCTTTTTCGCGATCCGTCGACCGGTCATCCATTTCCATGGGAATTTCATCGCGGAAAAAAAATAATAAAGGTCCCAGTCAACGGCCGTTTGGTGTTGAACGATGCTGCGACCCAGCTTGGACTTTGCGCCGCCGGATGCGGCGTCGCTCAAATATTTGAGCTGGGAGCCGAATCGATGTTGGCGAGCGGGGTTCTGGTGAATCTTTTTCCCGATTGGACGGATGAATTATTCCCGCTGTATGCGCTGCACCCTTCCAAGAATCTTCCGCCGGCCAAAGTCCGCGCTTTTTTGGATTTCATCATAGAGGCGGTTGGATTCGAGGTTTGAGTCCGCGTATTCTCTTAACTTCGGATTGATTGGCTGGCTCGGTTTCAGGCGCCGCTGTACTTTTCGCGCACGAGCGTGAGCCAGACCTTTGCTGCATGAGAAAGCAAGGCTCCTCGGCGCCAAGTCATCGCGATGTGCATCTCGACTTTCGGATTAACAATTAGCAGGCTACGCGAGCCGGGGTGACGCCACTGCTCGGCGACCATCTTGGGGAGAAAAGCGATCCCGATGCCGGCAGGGACGAGCTCCAAGATGAGATCGAGCTGGCTGCTGCGTGTAGCGACCGTCGGCTCAAAGCCAGCTCGTCTACATGCGTCAACTACGATACGACTTATCGCGAAGCCGGATTCGAACAGGATGAAGGGCATCTGCTTTAAGTCGGTCAGATCGATAGACTTCTTCCTTGCAGCGAATTCCCGTGGAACCAGCACCATCAAGGGATCGAGCTTGACGCTTTGCCATTCGAGTCCTTCTGCGACGGGGATGATGGAAGCAGCAAAATCAATATCACCGGCGGCCAGAATTTCCTCCAAGCGGTCGATACCATTTTCAACGAGTCGAATCTCAACACCAGGGTAGCGCTTCCGATATATTGCCAACAGCGGCGCGAACAACGTACTGCTCACCAGCAGAGGGAGGCCAAGTCGAAGCAAGCCGCGCTTCAATCCTCGGACTTCATCCAGCTCGCTCATGAGATCGTCCCGCTCCGCGAGGATGCGCTGGGCCCGCTGGTAGACGATCTCGCCCGCGGCTGTGAGCTTGCTGCGATGGCCGATGCGATTGAGCAGCGGCACCCCAATCTCGTCCTCGAGTTGCTTGACCGCCTTGCTGACCGTCGACTGTGTCGCGGACACGGTTTTGGCGGCCCGCGAGAAGCCGCCCTGCCGCACGACCTCGACGAAAACGCGCAGCGTCCGAAGCTCCATGTGAATTCCATAGCAGAATAGACTGTAGTCAATCAATTCATTTTTCGAATGACCCGCCGCGCCTAGATTGATGGCGATGGAGACCGCGGCGAGAAGCAGACACGCAAGGTTCAGGATGCTCGCTCGACGGGTCACCAACCAACACGTTGAATAGGAGAAGTTATGAAAGGAAGAGAATCATGATGATGAATAGACGCGTTTTCTCGACGGCCCTGCTTGCCGGTGCGGCAGCTGCGGTCGCCCCCACTGCCCTCGCCCATGCGCCCGAAGCGGGCAAGCGGGCGCAGTCTGGCTTCTACCGCTTCAAGCTCGGCACCATAGAGGTCACCGTCGTCAGCGACGGCACGCTCGCGTTCCCGGCTGAAACGCTGTGGGGCGATCGGGCCGAGGACGCAAGAGGCCTGCTCACATCCACGTTCCACACGCCTCGCCCGGTGGGGCTGCAAATCAACACCGTTCTCGTCAACACCGGCGACAAGCTGGTGTTGATCGACGCAGGCTGCGGCGTCGATAAATTCCAGAACACGACCGGCGGGTTGCTCGGCAACCTGGCCGCCGCGGGCTACGCGCCGGGCGATATCGACATAGTCCTGTTCACTCACTTCCATTTCGACCACCTGTGGGGCATCAGCGATGGCAAGAACGCGTCGCTGCTGTTCCCGTCGGCCGAATTCGTCGCGAGCGAGGCTGAGTTCGCCTTCTGGAGCGATCCCGAACTGCCCAGCAAAGTGTCCGCCAAGCAACAGCCGGTGGTTACCCAGACGAATCTGAAATTGGCCAGCCCCCGCCTGCGCCAAATCAAGGCCGGAGCGGAAGTAGTGCCCGGCGTCACCACTTTCGACACCGCCGGTCACACGCCAGGCCACATCTCGGTCCACATCAGTTCTGGCAGCGAAGAAATGCTCCTCACCGGCGACGTCGTGGTCGACTCAGAGGTCAGCTTCCTGCATCCGGAATGGCTGTTCGGGTTCGACATAGACGTGCCAATGGGAACTAAGGCGCGCATGGCCTTCCTCGACCGCGCAGCGGCCGACAAGGCGCTAGTCAGTAGCTACCATTTACCCTTCCCTGGTTTCGGGCACGTCGTGCGCGAGGGGAGCGCTTACCGCTGGCTGCCGGCAGATTGGCAGTGGACGACGGCACCACAGCGCGGCTTCCGCGCTGCGTAGCGAAGACACTCCCAACTCAACCCTTACAACGAAGGAAGAGAATCATGATGATGAATAGACGCGTTTTCTCGAAGACCCTGCTGGCCGGTGCGGCAGCTTCATTGATCTCCACACGCGGCATGGCCGCAAACGCAACTGCGGAAAAGGCGCGTAACGTCGTGCTCGTGCACGGATTGTTCGCCGACGGCTCCTCTTGGTCAGAAGTGATTCCGCGCTTGCAGGCGGCAGGACTGAACGTCACCTCCGTGCAAAATCCCTTGACCACGCTGCCCGAGGCGGTGGCTTCGGCCGAGAGGGTGCTCGCCCGGCAGGACGGCCCGACAGTTCTGGTCGGTCATTCCTTTTCCGGCATGATCGTCACCGAAGCCGGCGTGCATCCGAACGTCTCGGCGCTGGTCTATGTGGCGGCGCGCGCGCCGGATGCGGGCGAGGATTACACGGCCTTGGCCAAGACATATCCGACGCCGCCGGCCAGTGCCGGCATCGTATTCGACGGCGATCAAGGACGCCTTTCCGAAGAGGCTTTCCTGCGTGACTTTGCCGGCGACCTGCCGGAAGCAAAGGCGAAAGTGCTCTATGCGGTGCAGGAGCCATTCCACAAGGCTCTGCTCACTGGCAAGACCACGCACGCGGCATGGCGATCCAAGCCCAGCTACTACGCCGTTTCTACGGAAGACCGCACCATCAATCCGGACCTCGAGCGCTTCATGGCCAAGCGAATGGGCGCCCAGACCATCGAGGTGAAGGCCAGCCATCTCTCGCTGATCTCGCACCCTGAGGAAATCACGCGGTTGATCCTCAAAGCCGCCGGACAGCAAACCTGACGCGGGCAAAGGGAATCGGTAGGGTCACATCTCAACCGTCAACATTTGTCTATGCGAACGTTGATTGTTGAGATGTGACCCTCACGATTCACGCTCCAAGTGAGACCGGCGGCATTTAATCGGGTTGACAATAAGACGGACGTGCGTATCAGAGTGACATGGGCTCATTATCAACCCGCGAACGAATCCTGGAAGCGGGGCTGAAAGTCCTCTTTCGCCAGGGTTATATTGGTTCGGGAATCCGTGATGTCGTAGCCGAAGCCGGAATTCCCCTTGGTTCATTTACCAATTATTTCCGCACCAAAGAGAGTTTTGTGGCGGAAGTTCTGGATCGCTATTTTGCCAATCTGAAGACACTGGTGAGCAAGGCCCTGAATGACAAGTCTCTTACACCTCGGCAGCGACTGAAACGTTATCTGGAGATCATTAGCGGTAGGCTGCAACGCGGGAAGTGGAACCGCGGATGTCTCATCGGCGATCTTAGCCTTGAGGCCAGCCTTCAAAGCAAGCTCTTGCGCAAGCGGTTGGAGGAAATCTTTCGCGAATGGCGCACCCCATTCGCTCAGTGCATTGCAGAGGCCCAGGCCGCAAGTGAAATAGACTCGAAATTCGAACCGACCGATCTAGCGGAGTTTTTGTTGGCCTCGTGGGAAGGCGCAATTCTGCGCATGAAGGTCGAAGGGGGGCCGGCTGCTCTGGATCGTTTTGAGAAAATCGTTTTCGAAACTGTATTCAAAAAATGAATGAAGGAGAAAAATGACTGCACTCGCTGAAGTCACACTAACCAAGCTGGCTGTTTTGGATTCCACCATGGCCCACCGGGAAGCAGGGAACCCTAATTTACCCACAGTGCTCTTTCTGCACGGAAATCCGACCTCATCGTATCTCTGGCGAAATATCATTCCACTGGTTGCGCCTGTGGCGCACTGTATCGCGCCCGATCTCATCGGGTTCGGTCAATCGGGGAAACCGAATATCGAATATCGGTTTTTTGATCACGTGCGCTACCTCGACGCTTTTCTCGATAAGGCGGGCATTTCATCCGCGTATGTTGTCGCGCACGATTGGGGGACAGCGCTGGCGTTTCACCTGGCAGCGCGCAGGCCGGAGTTCGTCCGTGGCCTGGCATTCATGGAGTTCATCCGTCCCATGCCGACCTGGGATGATTTTCACCCTGATGCCGTCGAAAACTTCAAGAAATTTAGAACGCCGGGTGTGGGTGAGAAGATGATTCTCGAGGAGAACATGTTCGTGGAAGGGGTGCTTCCTGGGGGAACTGTTAGGAAATTCACCGAAGAAGAGATGGGGGTCTATCGTGCGCCGTTTCCCACTCCCGAATCGCGTCGGCCCACGTGGCGTTTCCCGAACGATCTGCCCATCGCGGGAAAACCGGCGGATGTGTATTCGCTAATTGAGGAAGCACACCATGCATTGGCGCAGTCGTCTTACCCGAAGCTGCTTTTCGCCGGAGAGCCGGGAGCGTTGGTATCCCCCGCCTTCGCCGAGAGCTTTGCCAGCAGTCTGAAGAACTGCAGGGTACTCCACATCGGTCCTGGCATTCATTATCTCCCCGAGGACAATCCCAAAGCTATCGGATCCGCCGTTCGGGAGTGGCTGACCGAATTGGAAGTTGCCGCATTGAAATAATACTATGAATGATTTTAATGAACTTACGAGCCGTTATGTGGCTTCTAAGCCACTGAACGGCTCAAAGGCGTAGCAGCGTCGAGTGGAACTCGTGAATAGCCTCGTAGCTTGGGATCCGCGCCACCGACTTCATGGTCTGATATGCGGCGCGCATTTGTCTAGCACATGTCGCTGCGCTGACACCGCCGACACCGGTTCCCAATCCAGGGCAGATACACGAGTTAATCGCCGCAAACCCATGCGCCTGGTTGAAATTTTCGATCGCTACGAGAATGGCGCGAAACGCTAGATAAGTGTTGATCGTGAAGCGAATCAGTTCGGGAATCCTCATCGTGGGAGCAGCTATCAGGTACTTTCAGCGCATGTCATTCGTGTCGACAATTTCGGCGCACCCAACCGGCAATTCGCCGTGATACTTTTGAACGATGACCTCCTGAACCTTCTGCTCGATTGCAAAACCGAGCTCATTACGAATTGCTAGATCAAGCCCTCCGTCCATAATCCCGAAGCTATTGGCCGGGCTTACGATGGCATCGGCCGATTTCTGAAAATAATCCCCGGAAAGTACCTCGATCGCTGGGCAATTAACAAACTGCTCTTGCCACTCTCGGGCGAGCTCTTGCGAACGATCAATCAGGTAGAGGGTGGCTGGCAGCATATAAAGCGTAGAGGATGGCACGGATTTTGGACCGGGTCCATTGGCGTGAACTCGTTCTGTTCGCTCATGGCGTCAACCCCATCTTCTACAGTTAATTAAATGTCCCTGCCGTAGTTGATCAGTCATGTCTGGTTTGCGGTCAGAACTAAAAAATTCCCACAAATAAAATTTTCCCGACGGCTTTGTCGAATTCCGGTCTGGCCGTTCGTCTATGGAGTGAAGGCCGTGCAGAACAACGGAGACTCAATGAGAAAGCTCAGAATCATCGAACACATCTCGCTGGACGGCGTGATCCAGGTCTCCGGCGAAGACGGCGATTTCCCCTACAGCGACTGGACCGCGCCCTATCGGACCCCCGCCGGCCGGGAGGAAATCATCGCCGCGCATGGCGAGAGCTTCGATCTGCTGCTTGGCCGTCGCACCTACGATATCTGGTCGGGCTTCTGGCCAAAGGCGCCGAGCAGTCCGATGGCGGACGGTCTCAATGCAGCAACAAA
>Ga0210383_10002060_pt1 | contig 18187 bp, 20 predicted proteins | sample IncBWC14OmetaG_FD_160072 | JGI IMG/M metagenome (GOLD analysis project Ga0210383, IMG submission 160072) | Forest soil microbial communities from Barre Woods Harvard Forest LTER site, Petersham, Massachusetts, United States - Inc-BW-C-14-O ...
CGATCCGAGTATTTCGGATCGGGCCTTTTATTGTTTCTTTCCGTCCGTCGACTACTTCTTCGCGGCCGAATAGTGCTCCGAGGCCGAGTCCCAATTGACGACGTTCCACCACGCCGCGATGTAATCGGGGCGCCTGTTCTGATACTTCAAGTAATAGGCGTGTTCCCAAACATCCAAGCCGAGCACCCCCTTCGCTTTCAGTGAAATGGGCGTGTCCTGGTTGGGAGTGGAATCGATGGCCAGTTTGCCATCCTTAACTACCAGCCAGGCCCAACCGGATCCGAAGCGCCCAACGCCAGCAGCGGCAAACTTCGTCTGGAATTCCGCGAACGATCCGAACGTCGACTTGATGGCCTCGGCCAGATCGCCCTTAGGCTCACCGCCGCCGCCCTTCTTCAGTTGCGTCCAGAACAATGAGTGGTTCCAGTGGCCGCCAGCGTTGTTGCGAACGGCGTTGCGGATGTTCTCGGGGATAGCATCAAGATTCCCCAGCAATTCTTCCAGCGACTTGGATTGCAGATCAGCATGGCCTTCGAGAGCCTTGTTGAGGTTCGTTACATAAGCACCGTGATGTTTGTCATGGTGGATTTCCATCGTCTTGGCGTCGATGTGAGGTTCGAGCGCGTCGAACGGGTACGGCAGCGGGGGCACTGTGAATGCCACGGGTTTGTCCTCCAATTTTAGATTTGTTGGTTCCGAACTTGGTATTGCTGTGCTTGCTTGCAAAAGGCTGGTTGCGGCGTTGCTCGTTCCAAACAATCCCGCGCTGAAAATGCCACCGCCCAAAAGGAACTTGCGGCGGTTCATCGTGTTCTCCTACGGCGCCGGAAGTGAAGCAAGCGACGCTGGGGATTATACCGCTATATCGCGCGGTGCCGTACCGTTAGGCCCTCAGTGCGATGCAGCACGATATTCCAGCGAAGAGCTTGAGCCGCTTATTAGATGCGGGAGAGCGCCCAAAGGGCAGATTCAGAGATAAGCTGGTCTGAAGACGCGGCCAGGCGTTGGAGTAACGCGCTGACTCTGTCGCCAGCGCGCGTGCCCCTGACCCGTTTGGCATTTCCAAGCGCGATGCACGCGTTCCGAACCAGACCTCGCCATTTGGCGCGCTTGATGGCGCTGTTGCGGAAGGCAACTTTGTAGTCGTCTTCGGTCATGCCGGCTAGCCGTTCGAGGCTGGGGAGGAAGAGAGATTCGATGCGCTGGTGGGGATCAGTGGGTAAAGGCAGCGAGCCGCCGCAATCCAGCGGTGGCGTTGAACGACGATCGCCTGCGTTGGGCACGACGCGCGGATCTTGAGAAAGGAGCTTTCTGGGCTGAAACGCGGGTGCTTCCGTCACCGGGGCCCGACGGTTCCAGGGACAGACGTCCTGGCAGATGTCGCACCCGAACACGTGGCGGCCGATGGGTTCTCGCAGGTCTTCGGGGACACTGCCGCGAAGCTCGATGGTCAGGTAGGAGATGCAGCGGCGCGCGTCCAGGACATACGGCTCTACTAGGGCGTCGGTGGGACACGCATCGATGCAGCGCGTGCAACTCCCGCATAAGTCGGGCGGAGGGGACTCAGCCGGCGCGAGCGAGGGAGTCAGGTCGAGCGTGGTCAGGACTGCTCCCAGGAAAACCCAGGAACCCAACGCTTGGTTGAGGAGCAGGGTGTTCTTGCCAAGCCACCCGAGGCCAGCGTGTTTGGCGAAAATGCGCTCTTGCAAAGGGCCGGTGTCGGCGTAGGCGCGCGCTTCGAATGTTTGGTCGAATCGCGCTCGCAGCTCGTTTACCAGACCATTGAGTTTCATTCGCAGAACATCGTGATAGTCGTCGCCCCAGGAGTATCGCGAGATCCATCCGCGCGGTTCGCCGGAGTCTGGCTCGTCGGGCGCATCGATCGACTTTGAGTAAGGAGTGTCGTACCTCAAGGCGCAAACGATCACGCTCCGGATTCCGGGAAGCACGCTCTGTGGATCACTGCGGCGGGGATCGGCAAGATATTTCATCTCTCCCGCATAACCTTTAGCGAGCCAAGCTTCCGACTGTGCCAGTTCGGGAAATTTCACTGCGGGCGCCACGCCGCACAGATCAAAGCCCCGCGCCGTGGCGCGCTCGGTGATCCAAAGTGTGTCGGAAACAGGCCTCATCGTTACGATTCTGGCGCAGCGGAACTTAACTAGCGAGTGCGGAGCGGCTCAGCGGAAGCTGCTAAGGGCCGTGTTCTCATCGGAATAGACGTCGAACACGGTAAACAACTTGGTGAGCTGCAACAGGTCGTGGACTTTCTTTGTAAGGTACAGGAGCTTTAGATCGCCGCCGCTCTTCTTTACAGTCGTGAAGGCGGTGACCAGTTCACCGATTCCAGAGCTGTCGATGTAATTGACGTCGGCAAGGTTCAGAACGATTTTTGTGCGGCCCTCTTCCAGGAGATCGCGAATCGTCTTGCGAAGAAGCGCACTGCCTTCGCCCAGTGTAATTCGGCCACCAATATCCACAACCGTTACGACGCCGGCATCTCGATAGGTGGCACGCAGATCCATAGTCTTACCTAGGCTCCCTGTTGCGACGACGCGCTTTGACCGCTCTGGTTGTTCCCCGCGGGATCGCTTCCCGAGGGCAGCTTCTTCGACATAATGATTTCGGCGCCACCCGTGCGACCCGGCACTACGTCAAATTCATCCATAAAGGCGCGCATGAGGAAAATACCGCGTCCCGACGTGCTTAACAAGTTTTCCTGGGCCAGGGGATCCGGAACGCTGCTCAGGTCGAAGCCTTTGCCCTCATCCAGTACGTGAATGATCATTTTATCCGGCGTGAGATCCACGGCCAGGTGGATCTTTTTGTCGGGACGCTCTTGATTCCCGTAATGGAATGCGTTGATGACGCCCTCGCGTACCGACATACCGATTCGATAGCAATCATCTTCGCCGAAGCCTGCCGACTCCGCCACACGCAGACACATCTCTTCAGCTAAATTCACGCTTTCCACGTGTGTTTCCAAAGTGACTTCGAGGTGCTTGGTGTCTGGCGCCATGCGACCTATTTACTGCGACCCAAATTGGGCTGTACTTGGGCGCATTATGGGTAACACACAGGTGGAAACGGAGTCAATGAGCAGCGTGCCCCGCGTTGAGCATGAGACCTGTGGGTTGGCCCGGAGCTAGGATGCTTATGGCTGTCGTGGAGATGCAGACCGCGCCTGGATATCCCCTATTAGGCCCAATAGGAGCGGTCCAGGGTGCGGTATTGGATGGCTTCGCTCAGGTGTCGCGATGTTGTCGGCGGCGGCGAGGTCGGCGATGGTGCGAGCGACTTTCAGGATGCGGTCGTGAGCGCGCGCGGAGAGACCCAGCTTGATAATGGCGTTCTCCAGGAGTTTTTCGCCCTCGGCGGAGATCTCGCAGAACTTACGAATCATTTTGGGCATCATCTGGGCGTTCGAATAAGTGCCCTTTTCCGTGCTGTAACGCTCGGACTGCCTGTTGCGAGCCGCAATCACACGGGCGCGGACGGCTGCGGAGTCCTCCGATGAAGATGGGGCACGAAGCTCCTTATATTTCACCGCCGGAACTTCGATGTGGATGTCGATGCGGTCCAGCAACGGCCCGGAGATCTTGGATACGTAGCGTTGGATCATCGGAGGTGTGCAGTGGCATTCGCGGGTTGGATCGCCGAAGTACCCGCAGGGACAAGGGTTCATCGCGGCGGCCAGCATGAATCGGGATGGAAACGTGACGGAGGGGGCAGCACGGGCGATGGTAACTGAGCCGTCTTCAAGCGGCTGACCTCGTGACAACCCGTCATCTGGTCTGTTTGCCGGTGAATTTCTGAGGAGATAGGGTCACACGCAACCGAATGAATTCGCCGGGCGATTAGAGGTGGGGCTGCACTGGGAGCGAAACCATGTACTTGAGATCGCCGGGTCAGGCAGCCCACCCGCACGTTCAAACTACGGTCGTTCCTATGAAACGGTTCGTAGTTAACGAATAGCAGGCAGTATCGGTGGTGCCGGAGGCCCGGCATGCACGGTTCTGCCACGCGCTGACTTCTTGGTGGAGGTGGCCGCTTGAATTGAATCGGAGTGCCCGCCGTCGGCACGGTCGCGGAGTAAGCGAACGCCTCAGAGCCGTATTTCCCAATTCCATATAGTCCTGAAAACCTCCAAGGTGATAACGCGAGTGCAACTTTTAGAATGGGCTATCTTTAAGTAAAGACACCTCTTAGTGTGAGAACCTCGATAGCCGAAATAGGAATTTGAGATACGCTCAGGGAGAGGGACACGATGCAGGACAAGGTCACTGGCCGCGGCTGAGGATTGTGAAATCCGAATTGCCTGCAACTGCGGACTGCAACTCGGCCATCCCAATAGGTCCGGGAAATCCACAGTGCAACCAACCGAGAAGGGAATTAGGAATTGGGCATGCGAAAACCCAAACAAGAGAAAACAGCCTGGACGATTTCCCGCCTTCGAACCATGCCTCCGGAACTCTTCTATGGAGCGATTGCTTCGGTCTATTCTGGCCATCGCTCCGTGTCCTCCACGGCTAGGATGCTGCTGGCGCAGCGTGATCGGGGCGGATTGCAAGCAGCCACGTTCCACACGTTGCGGACCTACCTAACACCGCTACACAAGCTCCTAAAGGACTGGCTCAGGGCTTTTCCTAACATGGGTCCGCTGCCCTGCATTCTCCAGGAGGCGGTGGAGTGGCTCAAACAACAGCCAAAGAAAACGAACCAATGAGATAGAGAGGACCGGCGGAGTTGAAAACGTGCCGAAAGAAATCGGATGGAGACAAACGTTCACGCGCATATCATGAGGCGGCGCATGCCGTCGTGTGCTTGGCTGTTGGCAGCACGTTCAAATGTATCCGCCTTCGCGAAGAACCAAGGAAGATGCCTCTCTTGTTTGAAATGTTGGGCGCGACCGGTGGGGCCATTAGCGGTGGCCAGTTCGTCCCGACCGACGAAAAGGTCTACAGAAATGGTGCGTTGGCGGAAGCCAAAATTTTTCTCGCGGGACTTGCCTTCGAGAAATTGCTGCGTCCGAACAGAACTTATTTCGAAATCGCTACGAGTACTTGCGACGCTGATTTCCGAGGGGCCGACGAATGGTGCAGGTACCATGTGACCGGCAGGCCGCGGCGTACTGAGAAGAAATTGAGCCGCGATGAGCGTCTCGAAGTCTCGCGAACATATAATCGCGCCTTGCGAGAAACGCGCCGATTGGTCTCTGAGCGGTGGGATGATGTCGTTCGCGTGGGCGATGCACTCGCGCAGCGCCGCGAGCTGACTCAGGCAGAAGTTGAGCAAATCATTTCTCCAAACTGAAAGTTCCATTTCGCGGGACCCTCGAAGCAGGTCGCCGGAACTGTTCTACGGCGCGATTGTTTCGGTCTACTATGGCCATCGCTCCGTGTCCTCCACGGCTAGGATGCTGCTGGCGCGGCGTGATCGGGGCGGATTGCAATCAGCCACGTTCCACACGTTGCGGACCTACCTAACCCCGCTACACAAACTCCTAAAGGACTGGCTCAGGGCTTTTCCTAACATGGGTCCGACGCCCTGTATTCTCCAGGAGGCGGTGAACTGGCTCAAAGATGAAGACAAGAGCGAAGGAACCCTGGTCGGGACGCCGGTCGGGCCGACGCCGTCACCGGCATGGCGAACGGCGGCAGAAAACCGGCGGTCTTGAAAACGTATCGGAAGAAATCGGGCTGAATGTTTTCAAGCGCTTGCACAGGTACTGTTCGGGGCAATTTGGCATGATTCGGGCGGGTCGGTACGAAATTGGGCAACGATTTGGGCAACGAGTTACGGCAAGATTGACCGATAGACCAAGAAGGGGGATTCCCCGCGAAGTGAAGTCAGGATTCTTGCCACAACCTTGCCACAATCTTCAGTTCGCAATTATCTCAACTGCGAGTATTCAGATTTGTCTTTAACGTCCAAACTTCTCAAAATCTCCCGTTCTTCAGCCGAAAAGTGGCTATACCGACCTGTCTCGATTTCCCGCTGCCGTGCAAACGGTGGCATCTCGCGCAAGGCTTGCATCGCTCTCTGCACTTCAGGGCGGACCTGCGGGTTTTGTTGCGTGCTGGAGTTTGCGACTTGGTAGTTGCTAGACGTGGCCGTTATCCGGTCAATTGAGAGAATCGGACCACGCGGCGAAAGGGCGGCCACATTACTGGTCGCGTAGTTTGTGTTAGGAGTGCTCACCGGCGGTCTCCAAGGATTTGCTGGGTTGCTCCCGGATTTTGGGCTGGGATTCGGAGGCGGAGGGTCATCGTTCCCGTTGGGAGGACATGTGTATCCCGGAGGACAATCATACGGGTAGTAGTCAGGGTAGGGAGCGGAATACGAAGGGCTGTAGCCGTAGCCATACGGATATCCCCATCCCCAATACGGCCACCCAAAGCCAAAACCCCATCCCCAGCCCCATCCATAACCGTAGTGTGGATAGCCCCAATATCCGCCGTGCCAACCGTGTCCACCATAGTAGCCACCTCCATGGTAACCGCCATAACCACCGTGTCCACCGTAGTAGCCACCTCCACGGTAACCGACGTAGGAATGTCCGCCGTTGTAGCCATAGTGACCTCCGCCGCCACCATGGAAACCTCCTGCCGCGCCGCCGTGAAATCCGCCTCCACCATGACCACCGTGCTGGGCAAAGGCAGTCTGTGGCGAAAAGCCAAGCGCGACACATGCGACGATTACGCAAAGAACATTTAGCAATGTGGATTTGTTCATTTCAGTTCCCTCCGTTGACCGTCCGCTTAACTACTCGACCAATCACAATCTATATACGCCGAGGGCCTAGCCGCCGCAAGTGCAGCCGCCACTAGGCGTATGACTCGGACATATAATCGCCAGAGAAAGGTTTCATGGACTTTTCCTTCGAGAAACTCTGGTCGATGTCTGGCGGCAAGCCCTCGTCGAGAACGCCAAGGTCATTGTGGTACCGCCATTCTCCCCGACTGAAGAAGGAACCGCCGGGCACTCTCGGTGACTTGCCGCGATTCGCCTGAAGGTTGGTGGGCACGTCCCGTCGGATGCGTCGTGCGGTTCTATTGGGAATACCTAGACCGTTGGACACCGCTATTGAAAGAATGTGGGGCTACGCTTCGGAGATGGCTAGGCATGTTTATCCCGCGAAACTGAGCATTAGGGAACTGGCCTATTCAGAATTGCGGCCTCTTGGACCAAAAGTCGCCGGAAGTCATCACCGGAACGATCTCAAAATCGATCAGGTCCTCCCAGCGGTTGAGCCAAGGTCTTAGTAATTCCAGGTGTGGCGCTTCCACGATCTGGAAGCAGCGAGCGCCCGTCGCATCTAACCAGCTCGCGTGGTACGCAATGTCGTCCGGCATCATTCGGCCGTTGCGCCTGAAGCGCTCTCCCACAAGCTCGGGATCGCCATGTTTGAAGTGTTCGATGACCATGAACAGCGGCATGGGCAGAAGTTTACACGAAAAGCTCGCGCCCAGAGTATCCATAGCGCCGAGCAATCAAGCAATCCCGCAACGCCCGATCGTGATGATCATGGAGTCCCTTGTCGAACGTCAGGCTCGGTATAGCAGATTGGTTCGAAAGTAGGTCGCACTATAGCCGCACTTGGCGCATACGCATTCGTTGCCAATCGGCGCAAACGCGGGTTTGGCAGGCTCAAGTAGACTGCCCATGCCTACGTCTACTATCCGTGAATGTTCAAACTCAGCTTTGCATTTCGAGCAAATAAGAATCCAGGTGGGCATCTGTCACCTCGAACGGGTGACAGCCAAGAAGCTGGAGAGCATCCATACGACTGACGCTACCGTACACGTGGACGGTGCAAAGCTCAATCAAGTGTTATGTGTAGGTGAACTGAGAGCGCTTTAAGGGTCCCCTTCTTGCCCAAAGGAAAAATATTGGAAGGGATTTCCCACAAATGCCTCCTCCGATTTCGTTGAAAAGCCGCTGCGCCGCGTTGCACTTCAATTGGAGGTCATCCCAGTCGATTTTTTGCGCAATTTCAATGCTCTATTACGGCAATCGCCGCAGATGTACCGCCCGACTGCGTATTTCCATAATCCTTCCACTTGCGGGAAACTCTTGCGGCAGAATCGGCATGAGTGATCTGTCAAGCCGCGTTTCAAACCTTTCCCTCTCGCTCCTTTCCTACTTACCGGTTGCGGCGGCGGCTCGACTAGCCGGCAATCCGATCGACGTAGTCTCTCGCAACTACGCGTACGATTCGTGTTAATCTCGCCACGCAGTTGGGCGCCGGACCATGGAAGAGCATCGTTACGACAAGGCCAGCCTTTGTTCTGAGTACGAGAATATTACGGCCAGATGGATGAGTGCAGTCGATATTTGGCTTGAACACCGCGCACAAAATAGGCGTATGAATTCGAGCCACAGTGGCTTAGAGGAAGCAAAGAGACTTGCGCGAGAGGCCGCCGACATTTATACCGAACGGTTGGAGCACACTCTCTCTTGCAAACGCTGTCAATCGCGGCGCTCGCATGCGGAACTGCATGAAGGCCAGGAAACATAGGGACAACGCGGCATTTGCGCATCATTGCGGGAGTTCACGGGCTATTGTTATCGTCGCATTCCCGCCCGCGCCTGTTTAGGGAGACACACAGATAATGGCGGGACTATTGCAGCGATTCTTTCCCCGCGATGATGATTATTTCGCCCTCTTCGTCAAGCAAGCTGAGAATATTTATACGGGCGCAAGAGTTCTTTGTGACATGCTCGCGCGCTACACGGCTGTGCCGGAGCAGGTACAAAATATTAAGGCTATCGAACACGCTGGTGATGAAATCGCTCACACCATCATCATGAAGCTCAATCAGACCTTCATCACACCCTTCGATCGTGAGGACATTCACGAACTGTGTTCCACGCTGGATGATGTCATAGATTTAATTGACGCGGCCGCAAGTCGGTTCGTCCTGTATCGCGTGCATGAAATCCGTCCAGGCACCGCAGACCTTGCCAAAGTCTTGCTCTCTGCGTGCGCCGAAGTTACCGCGGTGGTTCATGCGATTGAAACCCGAGACGAAGCCCTCAAGCATTGCATCGAAATCAACCGTTTGGAGAATGAAAGCGATCGCCTATGCCGCACGCTCATCGCTCAGCTGTTTGACGAGGAGCGGGACCCCGTTCAGATTATTAAGTGGAAGGAAATCTTCGAAGTTATCGAAACTGCCGTTGATAAGTGCGAAGATGTAGCCAACGTCGTAGAAGGCGTCGTCTTAAAGAGCGCCTGACGTGAATGCATTTCATCTCCTTCTCACCGTTGTCGCACTAACTCTCACTTTTGAATTTTCCAATGGCTGGCACGACGCCGCAAATTCCATCGCTACCGTTGTTTCAACTCGTGTTCTGACTCCCTTCCGCGCCGTATTGTGGGCCGCTTTCTGGAACTTCGTCGCAGCCTTCATCTTCGGAACAGCCGTAGCTAAGACCATTGGCAAAGGTCTCGTCCATATCGAAATGGTAGATGAAAAAGTTCTACTGGCTGGACTCTTGGGAGCGATCGCTTGGAACCTAATTACTCTCGTTCTGGGCCTTCCGAGCAGCTCTTCGCACGCGCTCATGGGCGGCTATGGCGGCGCGGCTGTTGCTAAAGCTGGTTTTGGTGCGCTGGTTCTCAGTGGCTGGACTGCACCTGTGTTTTTCATTTTTCTTTCTCCCATCATTGGTATGGTGGTAGGCATTGCCATCAGTGCCGTGACAAGTTGGATAGTTCGCAGACAGCGGCCGCTCAAAGTTGATCGGTGGTTCCGACGTCTGCAATTATTGTCCGCGGCAGCTTATAGTCTTGGGCACGGCACAAACGACGCTCAAAAAGGCATGGGCATCATCACAACAGCTCTGGTCGCCGGCGGTCTCCTCACATCCTACGAGGTTCCTTATTGGGTCATTATTTGTTGTCACTTGGCTATGGGCGGCGGCACCATGGCGGGCGGATGGCGAATTATTAGAACCATGGGACAGCGCATCACGAAATTGACGCCCTTCGGGGGATTCGCGGCCGAGACTGCCGGTGCGATCACGCTCATGAGTACGGCGCATTTCGGCATACCCGTCAGTACCACGCATACGATCACCGGCGCGATTGTGGGTGTAGGCGCTTCACGCAGGCTCACGGCAGTACGATGGGGGATCACCCGCCGAATCGTGTTTGCCTGGATAGCGACGATTCCTGGCGCCGCTGTGATCGGGGCGTTGCTATTTCACATTTCTCAATTCTGGCTGAAATAGTTCTACCATCAATCCAGAAATTGAAACATATAGCCAGTTCCGCGTACCGTTGTGACAACCAATGATATACAGAGGACCGGCGGTCTTGAAAACGTGCCGGAAATAATCGGGTTGAATGTTTTCAATCGCTTGCATAGGTATTGGACGGGGCGACTTGGCCTGATTCGGGCACAACCTTGCCACAATCTTCAGTTCGCAATTATCTCAACTGCGAGTATTCAGATTTGTCTTCAGTCGCTTGCATAGGTACTGGCCGGGGCGACTTGACCTGATTTGGGCGGCGTCGGCGCGAAATTGGGCAACGACTTGCGCAACAAGAAAAGCCAATCAATTGTTTACGGTACTTACCTCCTGAAAAGGGCAGGCGCAAGTCAAGGCGGCGGCCGCTGGGCAATCTCAGGCTGCCAAAAACACCACGTGTTGTAGGCGCGACGACCTCCTCGCGAGATTTTTTAGCTCCCTTTAGAACGGCCTTCGAAGTCCACGTGGTTGCAATGTTGGATTGAACATTTCCACAGGCGTTTCTTGCCCTCGTCCCGCAATTCCCCCAAGTAAAGGAAAAAATGGCCTGGTGTTGGGCAGCGCCTGCCCTCGATACCAAACTGAAAAGTCTGCTGCGTCGTAGCTGTCTTGAAGTAGCCGAGTCTGCGTTCCCAATTCAAGTCGCAGTCAGCTGTCGGGCAATGGTATGAATTGGACTGCAGGGCCGGTTCGGTCTGGGTCTCTTCCGCGCAGTCCTCCACCATGCGCACGTGATGCGTGATACACAGCGGGGGAACATCGAGTCGCGTGGCAACTATGCGCGAGTCCATGGTGACCTCTACGTGGCGTCGTTCAGGTTGTACGTGTGCGGATGGCAGACGTTCAATGCCTAAGTGCTGGGAGGGTGCCAGGAAAGTTACGGCTTAACTGCTGGCGACGTTACGTGCAAGGCTAGGCTAAGAATTTCGGCCCGTATTTGGTTCCGTCCGAAAGCTTTCGCCGAATACAGGGCATGGTCGGCCCGGGTGAGCAGCTCCTGTAGCGTCGGCTCTCCGGTTCCGTCAAACCCCGCAATTCCGAAGCTTGCGGTGACGAGAACCTCCTGGCCATTCAAGATACAGACTTCATTGGCGAAATCCGCCCGCAGGCGCTCAACGGTTTGAATGATGGACTTCCTGTCTCCGTGCGTCATGATGAGCAGAAATTCGTCCCCACCCAGTCTTCCGCATATATCGGAAGCCCGCGTGTTGGCTTTCAGAACTGCCGCGAAACGCTTGATCGCTTCGTCTCCAGCGAAATGACCATAGGTGTCATTCACGAGTTTAAATTTATCTAGATCGGTGACAACGACCCAGAAGCCGAATTTGTGACGCACTGCTGCCTGGAGTTGTTTGGAAGCGAACTCTTCAACCGCCATACGGTTGGGTAAGCCGGTCAAATGGTCCGTCCTGGCAGTTTTCTCCAGAAGAGCGTTCTTCTCCTCAATCTCACGGCGCATTTGGACGGTCCTGCAGCCGACTCGGATGCGCGCCAGGAGTTCGCCGGTGGCAAACGGCTTGGCAAGGTAATCATCCGCCCCAGCATCGAGACCTTCGACAAGGTGCTCCGTGTCCGCATTCTGCGTCACGAAAACGATGTATGTGTAGGGGTTGCACGAGGTGCGAATGTGACGGCAGAGTTCGAGGCCAGACAACCCCGGCATCCACCAGTCGCAGATCAGGATGTCGGGTTGAAACTCGACGAGTTGATTTAACGCTTCGACGCCATCACCGACGAAACGAAGCTCGTACGGTTGGCTCGCAAGGACGACTTGAAGGAGCTTTCTACACACAGGCGAATCTTCAGCGATGAGCACGCGTGCGGCGATTTGTGGGTTAGCAATCATCTGGGCGAAGGAACCCGTCCCTTGACGAGCAAAGGGGGAGACTCAGTCCAATGTAGGAAACCGCGCATGTCGCCAGAATGGAACCATCGTTTTGGTGTGCCTAATGAGCCATCGTGGAACACTGTAGGGCTCAAGCGGGCCAGATGGCCCAGGGCCTAGCAGTCAGTTGGCCGATTAGCGCCACTTTGGAACCAGAATCTTTGGCATCAAGAAGACTATCTGGCTCAACGGCGGGTAGGCACATAGCCGGCGCGGTATTTCAGACGCACTCCTTTGTGCTGGCTCTCCACAGAATCAACGAGCTTCACAATGAGCTTATGACGCTTTCCGTCCAGGGCTATTGGCTCAAATCCCAATTCATAGCGAAAATGGAGCTGGCGCAGGATTTCTTCTAAAGCGCCGGCGTACGTTGCGGGCGTCGCGTCGAGGTATTGGCCGCCGGTCTGAGTGGCTACGTAGTGGGCGATTTCTTTCTGTTCGCCGGGTGCAAGCCAAATATGCGGAGAGCGACGGTCCCTCACTCCGAAAGCAATGGCCGAAGTTTCCAGAAGTTCGCCGATGAAGTGATCGGCCTCCGGTCTGTTCATGCTGCTGTAGTCCCCATAAAGGAAGATTAGCACTGGCAACGGCTCGGGCCGTGACGAGCGGGTTGTATCAACGATCTGCTGCAACGTGCTCTGCAAGGCCAATTCACCGGCTCGATCGGCGTACTTGGTGTCGGGGCCGGGTGCAAGGACGTGCTCCAACGTGGTAGACACATCCTCGACATTTCTTGTGGGCATCAGGTCGAGATTCGATCGTCCATCATCGCACCAATGCGCCACCGCCACAGTATCTCCTTTCTCCACGTATCTCAGAGCTGGCTGGAAACGACTGATTTGTCCTTTGAACAACCCTGAACCTCTTGCTTCAGAGCCTTGCATGTGGCATTGCACGATGAACCAGAGCGCGAGAGGGCGAGTCGTAAACTGTGCGCCGCTGTCAAACGTCTTGATCGAAACCGGATAACTGTTGTCAAAGACTTGAAAATCGCCTCGCTTCAATGTCTCGTCCGGAAGGCCATTCTTGGCATTCAGGGCAATCACATCGACCAAGACTAGATTGGATTCAATGTGGATCGTGGGCGCTGGTGATTGAGGAACTGACGAGGCTTCCTGGGCGACGGCCAAGGGTGTAGAGACGCGTACTAGAAACAAAAGCAGCGGTAATAGAATCACAGCACGCATTTCGTGACACGCTGAAATCTTAGCACCCGACGATTAGCCTTTCTGTAAGGCGCATCACTCCTCGCGGAGCAGTATCGCAGGGTCGATTGAAAGGGCGCGTTGCGCTGGAATCCACGTAGCTAGTAATCCGAGTAAACCCATCGCGAGAACAACAACAGTTAACACCAGAGGATCGCGCGAACTGGCCTGATATACGATGGAAGCGAGCACCCGGCTCGCCAGAATTCCCAGGAGCAATCCCGCCGCGGAACCAACGGCTAGCACTCTTACGGCGCGTCCTAACGCCGCCTTCAGTACTTCCTTGCGCTGAGCACCGAGCGCCATGCGAATCCCCAATTCCCGCAGCCGCTTGCTGACCGAGTACGCCGCCATTCCGAAGATGCCAGTGACGGCCAACATCGCGCCCATAACGCCCAACACACCCAGCGAAAGCGCGGCCGTCCGCGACACAAACAGAGCTCCGTCCAAAGCCTGATTCCATGTTTGGAGGAAAGGAGGCAGCCCGGAGTCCAGCTCCCGCAGTTTGGTTCGTATGGCCGACGCGAGTTGCGGGGGCTTGATGCTTGACCGCACGACCACATAGGTCTCCGTCGAAGGAGATTGCAGCAGGGGCAGAAACATGGCCGGCGGCAGGGGGTCGGTGAGATTCGGAGAATATTTTCCGTCTTCTACAATGCCCACTACTTGGATGCGTTTTCCTTCGGGCAACTTAAAGTACCGACCCGTCGCGTTGGGTACCGAGCCAAAAACTCTGCGGGCAAACTCCCGGTTGATCACTGCCACGCGTGGAGCATTCTCGTTGTCGTGCCACGTGAAGTCTCTGCCCGCCAGCAAAGCGGTGCCGGCCGTGCGCAAGTATTCGGGAGAGATGCTGAACGCTACCGGATGGGCGGCGGCCATGGTTGGCCGCAGGTCGGTGGCTTCGTCGGTGAAGACAATGGAGTCGTTACAGCAAGCCGGGTGGAGTGGCGGAACGTTGATTAGCGCCGCGGCGGTCACTTCCGGAATCACCGTCATCGCGTCGATTATGCGTTTTTGCATTGCCGGCACGGCCTCGCCACGGTAACCGGCCATATCCAAATCGGTTTCGACCAGCATCGCATTGCGGGGTTCGAAGCCGAAATCGCTGTGCAGCGAGCGGGCCAGTCCGCGCACGGCAACGATGGAAGATGTGACCAGCACCGCGCAGATGGCCACTTGCAGAGCCAGCAACACGTCCCTAGCTGTGAGCCGGCGTCCCACCATACCGGTTGTTCCCGACTTGATGACCTGGTAGGCATCCGTGCGCAGTATTTGCCTCACTGGGACCGCGCCAAACAGCAACCCGCTCGCTAAACTTAACAGGAACGCAATGGCATAAACTTTTTCGTCCGGATTCACCGGCATATGTATGGGGTATTGAGAAAATGGCCGCCATACGCTGAGCCAGTCCAGCAGCAATACGCTGGCCCACATTCCCGCAGCGCCTCCCATCAGCGAAATCATTACCGCTTCGGTGAACAGTTGCCGCAAAATCCGTAAGCGCCCCGCGCCCAGTGCCAAGCGCAGAGCGACTTCCCGGGAGCGGTCCGCCGCGCGCGCGGCAAACAAGCTGCCCAAGTTGGCGCAGGCGGCCAGGAGAATCAACCCCGCCAGCAGCATCAGCCCAGTAAGGAACGCCTCCATCGCACCCCCGAAGACGTCACCCGGAAGACCTTCGCGCGCCAAGGTAAAGCTCATTTGGGCGTCCTCTTTGGGATGGGTCTTTTCAAGATAAGAACCAATCGAGTTCAGATCGGCGATCGCCTGTGCAGAGGTGACACCCGCCTGCAGTCGTCCCGTCACCGAGAAGAAACGGTTGCCGCGATCGCTCAGGAGATTCGTCCCTTCCACCCGTTCCCGGTCAGCCAGCGGCACAAAAAAATCCGGCGAGAAAATCAAAACACTGCCGCGGAACTCGGGACGCGTCACACCCACGATCGTAAAAGAGCGCTTGTTGAGTTGGACAGAGCGGCCCACCACTGCGCGGTCATCCTGAAAATGGGTATGCCAATAAGCGTAGGTGAGGACCATATACGGAGCGCTATTCGGACCGTGCTCATCGGAGGCGTGCAGGACGCGTCCGAGGTAGGGCTGAATTTCCAGCACATCGAAGTAGTTCCAGCTCACTTCATAGACCCAGGCGCGCGACGAATTGTTGCCGGTGTCCAGCCCCCCCTGAATAATGTTGTAGGCCATCAGGCCATCAAAGCTGCGGTTGCGATCGCGCAGATCGAGATAATCGGGGTACGAGTGATTCAGGGATTTATCGCTTCCGTGCTGGAGAAGGTAGAGGCTCTCCGCGTGAGGCACGTTCAACGGGCGCAGGATCAATCCATTCAAAGCGCTAAAGACCACCGCGTTGGCGCCAATCGCGACTGCCAGCGTCAACACCGCGACCGCCGTGAATCCAGGATTCTTCTTCAGCATGCGAATCCCGAACCGCAAATCCTGCCAAAGCGCTAGCATGCGCGCATCCCTAAAAATCCGATGCGTTACGGGCACGTATTCTTCCGACCTTCCTCACTCTTAACTTGCTGTGCTACCTATGTTTAGCGGTTTGTCGGCAGTAGGGACTGTCCGCCAGTTGTCCACTTGCGGGAAGAATCGTCGCGAAATCGGACAGCCATCTGCGGTTCGATTCCGATTTTGGCGGCCACCCGTCACTGGTCGTCAAGTCTAACGCGGTGGTCTCAATGGGTCGACGCAACACTTTCTTGAAGTTTACTCGCAGGAGTCTGAAAACCTAAAGTTTGTTGGGCTAGACGTTGCCAAGCACATCTCACCTGATTTTCGCACCCTATACATTCGCCAGAAAGCCAAGCGAGGAGTAATTCAGCCGTACCTCAAGACAAAAAGCGGTGAGCGCGATGTAGATCTATGCTCATCGCTGGCGAAAGTGCTCAGGGACTTTGTGGGAGACCGGAAAGAAGGACTGCTATTTCGTTCGTCTACGGGGGCCCAGCTCCTGCAATCGAACACGCTGAGCGACAGTGTCCATCCCACGCTTGAGGCCATCAAGCATGTGAAGGGCGGCTTCAATATTTTTCGTCGATTCCGCATCACACGCCTGCAAAAGACGGAATGCCCGGAAGTACTCCGGCACTTCTGGTCCGGACATGCACCCAGGCACGTGTCCGAGCGATACACCAAGCTGCGGGAAGAACGGGATTTTCGTCTGGAATGGGCGGAGAAGATTGGACTCGGATTCGAACTACCAACGTCAATTGGGCAACTTGGGCAACTGCGCCTCGTTCCGAAAGTGGCCTAAGTGATTGAAAAGATGGTGGACGAGAGGGGATTCGAACCCCCGGCCTCCTCGTTGCGAACGAGGTAGGAAATTTCATAAGACGCGGTGCTGCAACCACTTACGTCTTTTGAAAGCCGCTCCAAATGGGCAACTTGGGCAACCGCTTTTGAACTGACAATATTCGGGTTATGAGCTGGAGCAAACGGTTGCCGTAGAGTTGTACACCAGTTCGATTCGGAGGCCAGGCATGCACGGTTTTGCCACGCGCTAACTTCTTGGTGGAGGTGGCCGCCTGAATTGAATCGGAGTGCCCGCCATCGGCACGGTCGCGGAGTAAGCGAACGCCTCAGAGCCGTATTTCCCAATTCCATATAGTCCTGAAAACCTCCAAGGTGATAACGCGAGTGAAATTTTTAAAATGCGCTATCTTTAAGTAAAGACGCCTCTTAGTGTGAAAACCTCGCGAGCCGAAAATAAGAATCTGAGATACGCTGAGGAGAGGGACACGATGCAGAACAAGGTCACTGGCCACTGCTGAGGATTGTGAATCCGAATTGCCTGCAACTGCGGACTGCAACTCGGCCATCCCAATAGTTACGAGAACTCCACACTGCAACAAACCGAGAAGGGAATCAGGAATTGAGGCATGCGAAAACCCAAGCAAGAGAGAACGGCCTGGACGATTTCCCGCCTTCGAACCATGCCGCCAGAACTCTTCTATAGGGCGATCGCTTCGGTCTATTCTGGCCACCGCTCCGTGTCCTCCACGGCTAGGATGCTGCTGGCACAGCGTGATCGGGGCGGATTGCAATCAGCCACGTTCCACACGTTGCGGACCTACCTAACACCGCTACACAAACTCCTAAAGGAGTGGCTCAGGGCTTTTCCAAATGTGGGTCCGCTGCCATGCATTCTCCAAGAAACAGTGGACTGGCTCAAAAATGAAGACAAGAGCGAAGGAACGCTGTTCGGTACGCCGGTAGGGCCGACGCCGTCACCGGGCTGGCGAACGGCGGCAGAAGCCCGGCGGTCTTGAAAACGTGCCAGAAGAAATCGGGTTGAATCCTTTCAATCGCTTGCACAGGTATTGGATGGGCGACTTGGCCTGATTTGGGCGGCGTCGGCGCGGAATTGGGCCACGATTTGGGCAACCAGAAAAGCCACTGAATTGTCTGCGATGCTTTCTCCAGAAAACGGCGGATGCAAGTCGAGGCGGTAGGCGTAGGGCAGTCTCAGGCCGCCAGAAACGCCACTTGATGTAGGCGCGACGATCTCCTCGGCAGACCAGGTAAGCGTTCGCTTGACAGTGTGCTGTAAAGGGCAGCTTTGCAGCCGTGCAGTGTGCACAATGATGCCTACCGTGATTTCAAAATTGAGGGTTCAGAATTGCGGTCTGGAGAACAATCTATGCGCCGAGCACATCTATACGTGACAGCACTTTTCTTGACGGCGGCCTTTGCGGCAAGCGGCTCGACGGTCGCTGCTGCGCCAAACGATGACCGTGTGCAGGTCCGTGTCTACGACTCATGGCACCATGATTACCACGACTGGAATGAGCATGAGGACCGCGCCTACCGGGCATACCGG
>Ga0210383_10002062_pt1 | contig 18186 bp, 11 predicted proteins | sample IncBWC14OmetaG_FD_160072 | JGI IMG/M metagenome (GOLD analysis project Ga0210383, IMG submission 160072) | Forest soil microbial communities from Barre Woods Harvard Forest LTER site, Petersham, Massachusetts, United States - Inc-BW-C-14-O ...
CACCAGGTGCTTGACGCGCGCAAGTTGCGCCAGCTCGACCGCGATCATGTTGCTCGAATGTCCCCAATCTTCCTTGATCGAGATCTGATCGGCCAGCGAGTACTGAGCGTCAAAGATCAACACGTCGGCGTCGCGGAAAAACTCCACGAACGGATAGTTCTCCGTCAGAGTGTCGAACTTGTGCTCGGAGTCGGTCGAGTAAACCATCGACTTGCCATTCTTCGTGAAGCGAAAGCCGTATGAATCACTAGGATGGTTCTGCCGGATCGCCTTTACCGACAGACCGTCGATCTCATAGCTGCGCCCGGGTTCCAGCTCAACGAACTCGATAGTCGCGCCAAGCGCTCGGAAATCGATCGGAAAACAGGGATTCGACTGCTGGCGAATAAATACGTCGCGCATCCCCTTGTGGCATCCATGAATGCGAATCACGTTGCCGGGTATGTATGAGGGCGTGAAAAATGGGAACCCCATGATGTGGTCCCAATGTGTGTGCGACAGGAAAACGTTGAAGCGCGATTTCTTCGCCGGGCCATGCTTCGCGATCAGCGCATTGCCGAATTCGCGCACTCCGGAACCCACGTCGCACAGAACGTACTCGTCACCGCCCGTTTCGATCTCGACGCAACTCGAGTTGCCGCCATAGGTGCCGCCTACCGAGAACGGAAGTTCTTTCGCGATGAAGTCTTCGATCGCCTCGGCGCTGTCCAGTTGACGCCCGCGGGCGGCGACGATCGCCTCGCGAATCTTGGTTCGAACCGCCCGGTATCCCAGTGGCGTCGGAATCGAGCCGCGACTTCCCCAAAAACGGATCAACATTCGGCGATTGACCCCCTATGCGCTTGTCCGGCCGTTATCGCAGGGCCGCAAGCGCGTCCGCGGGAGTGTCGAACACCTGCACGACCATCGAGAAACGGCTTATCTCGAAAATCTCCTTGACCACCGGTCCCAGCGCGGCGACCGCGAGCCGCCCATTCGTCGCTTTCGCCTGCTTCGATCCCATCATCAGCGCGCGCAAGCCGGCGCTCGATATATACTCAACGGTAGAAAAATCAACCAGCACTGCCGCTGCAGGAGCCAACGCGGCCAGCAGCCTCGTTTGGAAGTCCTGGCTCGTGTCGTTGTCGATTCGTCCTGCGGGACTCAGGATCAGGATGTCGCCATCGCGCCGCTCGCCGATTTCCACGGAAACCTCCGCGAATTTTCCAATGGCAAATGTGGGTGAACAATTTGCGGCTCAATTCTCGACATTTCACCGATAAGGTGCAAGCTGAAAGATCTGCCAACGGCGCGAAGTGCGCGCTGAAAATCGAGGGCCCGGGCTGGGACGCGATCAAAACCCAGCCCGGGCCAAACAGATGTCAGTGCATCATAGCGACGAGGCGAGGCTCGACGCTGCGTCACTCAAGCTCTGTGCCTGCGAAATCAGCGACTTTGCCTGCTTCTCGCTGATTGCCTGTCCGCCAAATTCAGCGCCTTCCAGCAGCGCCTTCATCTGCCCCGCGATGCTATCGCGCTGAACCGTCCACGCTGCTATCTGCGCCTCAAGCCCGGTGTACGTCGAGTCGTTCATCGACACGCTCTGAAGCGCGAAGGTCGAGATCGCGAGCGTACTCATCGCGAGCTGTCCGAACGGCGCGTTGATCCGCTTGTACGCCTGTCCGAGCTGCAAAAGCGTGTCGTGATGCGCGTGCAGGTCGCTGCTCAAGGCGTTGGGCTTCACTATTTCCATCAGAACACGCCCATCGTGCTGATAGTCGTCGTTGAGTCCGGTCAGGAACATGATTGTCGGCCGCACGTCGACGTGATCGGAGAAGAAGGCGTCGGTCACGCCGAGATTGATGACCCCCGGACCTGCGATGCCGATAAACGTGCGCGCGATTTCAGGCTGAATGTCACCGTGATTCCACGCGAAGCCCGTGCCGACGAACGGCGTGGTGCCTGTGGCAGACGGCGGCGACTCGAAGAAGAAGTTGGGATCCCCGAAGTAAGTGAACGTCGGCGTGCGTGCCGGATCGGCTTGCGTCACCATGTGCAGCATCGACTCCTCTATCGGATCCGCCATCGCCGCCATCAGGTTTTCGTTCAACCCCGTATGCGGGTTCTCTGCAGTGAGACCGGCGAGAGTTTGCTCGAGCTTGCGGACCGAGGGATCGGTCGGAGACGGCTGTCCCGGCACATATACGGTCGGCGCATCGTCGAAGTGAATTGAGAAAGGAGTCGAGTCGCCGGCGGCCGCGGCCAGACCGTTCAGATTGATGTCGACTTCGCCGACTCCCGGCACCGGCGACGTGGGATACGTGCAAGGCGTAGTCACACCATCGCAACCAGGATTCGTCGGGGCAGCTCCTACAAAATGATCGCCTTCATCGGGAGTGAACACGAATAACGTGTTAGTCTGGTCAATGCCTTCGCTCTTCAGATTTGCAAAGAAGGTCGCGAAGGCGGCGTCAAAGTCCTTGAGCTGTTTCACATACGGCGCTTCGCCCGGCCCAAAGGTGCTCTCAGTGGAGAGACTATGTCCTTCCTCATTGTCATGAGCGTCTGCGATATAGGCAAAGACGACTGGAATGCCCTTCTTCAGCATCGTCTCGACCATCGCCAGCGTCTGCGCGGGGACAGGATCGAAGCCGGGAAAGGAGTTCAGTGGCTTTCCATTGTAGTCGTTCGGGTTACCCAGTACCGGGTAGATGTACTTTGCCCCGAACAGCGCCTGATAACCTGTGTAGCCATCGGGTTCGCTCGGCAAGGTGTCGGCCACTCCTCCATTTGCCGTCGAACAAAGCGAACTACCTTGGGTGCAATGTATAGCCTCGCCAATGAAATCGTTGGTCCGTTGGGGCTCCGCCTCAGACAATTGTGGCGATGGGTTACCGAAGACCTTTGCTACGTCGAACGGCGACCTTTCCAGCACTATGTTGGCAGTTGAGTAGGCTCCTACGTCGCAGCCAGCGCGCGTGAACGGCACCCAGGGCGCGGGCACGTTGTCGCCGGACGGAGTAGTCAGTGCGAACGTGCTGTCCATGGTGGCCGGGGTGATATCCTGGACGAGGTCGGTCCAGTAGAAAAACGATGAAGGAAACGCGACGCCGGCGGTATCGAAAACTCCGAAGCTGTTGGCCACCGCGATTCCGTCATCGTCGGAATACAAACCAGTCTGCGTAGTGAGAATGTCGTTGGCGGTGTGAGAGATCAGCACCGCGTGATCGCCCGCATCCAGAGTGCCGTTTTGCGTGAGGAAGTTCAGCAGATGCGGCATCTGCTCCAGATCCGACGGTACGTTCGGATTGTCGCGAGTGAAGTGCACGTTGTCGAATTCGACGTAGACAACGTGCTGGATTCCGTTGCCGAGCTGACATGCAGCGCGAGCGCCCGCGGGCAATGCCGCCACGGCGAGCAGGATCGCGCCGCCCAGCAATACCGGCGCAAAGTTCAAGAGCCGTTTTCTAGACTTCACAGGATTGTTCCTCCTTGGTTGTGCGCGCAAAATTGCGAGACCGCCGCGATTCTGCGTCGCGTGATTTCCAGCGAAGGAATAGCGCGCGAAGCTCAGCGGGGGTGTGAACGCACCGCGGAAGGAAAATTAAAAGTTATGCGCAGTGGCGCGCGCGTCATTGCTCGCTTCAACGCGTTAGAGTTGGAGGTTTCGCGCAATCACCGCATGCCCGTAAAACAACGAGCGTCCGCACGAAACGTGCCCGCCATCCGGGCTTCACGAATCGATCCCGAATTTTACTCGAAGAAGCCTTAGTCGGAGGGGACTAGCACCGTCAGCACGTGAGGCCCGCGGAAGTAGCGGTCGAATTCGCCGCCAACGTAGTTCCAGTTGTCGCCGGGATTGAACCACGCATCCATCGTCGGCAGAAACGGCGCAATCAACAGGTTCAACGCACCGAGGTCTGGCTTCATATCGAGGCGAAATAGATCGCCGGGATAATGTAGCCAATGTTCCGATTGATCGGGACGCTCCGCCCTAACGGCAAACATCTCGGGCCCAGGCGCGCACGCGAACGCATGAAACCTGATTTCACGAATCCCATGCCGGAGACTTTCTGCCATCATCATCAGGCCGGACGACCCCGCGAAGGAATCCCTGGGTACGTCGAGTCGGATCTTGCGCACCTTCGTCGCGCCCGGAGTGTAGGTCGTGCACGACGCGACGCCGGATTTAGCGTCCAACCCATCGACCATATGAAGGGTCCCATCGGCATTGAAGAACGAATGCTCATAGTTGTCGAGCCGTGGATCGTCGGTCCCGGGTTCCGCATATAGATGTACGTCTTCCTTGTCGCTCTCGCCGTCGAGGTACCTGGTCTCACCTTTGATTTCCTGGACTGAGTCTTTCCGAGACACGGTGAAACGTGTGTAGCCGATAGTTTGTGAGCCGTCGGCGCTCAGAATCTTGAATTGCAGCGCGCTTGAGTCAGCGCCGGCAACTGCGGAGTATGCTGCCAGCATGAAAGCCGCGGCAAAAGTTCCGCTTAACAACCGACGCCAGGCATTCAAAGAAGGATCAATCGTCAAATGCCGTAATGATTTTCCGGCGCGAATTGCCTTAAGCTCGCGGTGCGCCCGAAACTCCAGTTTGCAAATTGATGCTTCAACATGAGGGCTTCGAGAATCTCCGGAATCTCAAACACCGCGCGGTTGCTGAACCCTTTTACGCTCGCGCGCAAACGCGCGATCCGCTCGCCGTCGAGCATCGTCGCGATCGCGCCTCCGATCTCGCGGAACGAAGGTAACACCACTCCGAAACCATTCAGCGCGATCCAATCGGTGTTAAAGCGCTCTTGCACCATCGTCCAGGCATTCCGCTCGACGATTAAAGGAAGGCCCATCACCAAAGCTTCGCTGATACTCCCGGGACCGGGTTTGCCTATGAAATAATCGGCCAGCTTCATGTAGTAGGGAATTTCCTGGGTGAATCCTACACAGTGGAACGGATAAGACAGCGCCATGCTTTCAATACGTTCGCGCAGCTTGTCATTGTGGCCGCAAATAAAGATGATCTGAGTCTTAAGCCCGGTGGCCTCGATTCTTCGCGCAATAGCTGCCATCTGGCTAGAACCATAACTGCCGAACATCACAATGCCTGTCGGCAACGCAGGATCCAGGCCTAGCCTTGTGCGCTCGGCTTCGCGGCTTAGTTCCATTGGACGATAGAACTCGGGACGCACGATCATTCCTGAGGTGCGGAACACGCGCTCAGCATCATGTCCCATAGCTATCGCCTGTTCCGCCGCGGTCGGCGTGCCACAGATCAGGTATTGCTTTTGACGTTCTATCCAGAAGTGCGGCGGACAATCGGCAAGGTCGGTAAGAATAGTTACCATAGGAGTGTCGCGACGCGCTCGGATCCCGTCGGCCTGTCGCAGACCCTGCAAGATCGCATGATTGAAGTTTGGAATCATCGAAACTACAAGGTCGGCCCGCGATCTCTGCCAATGCCGCGCCAGTAGCTTGACGATCGCCGGCTCGAGCTGTCGGATCATCATCTGCGTTATCCGCAGCAGCGTCCCAGTACCGATAGTTAGACCGTATTTCAGTTGCGAATTGTAGAAGTCTTCGATTCGCACTCCGGTCAGGCGCCGCACCATGTCTGCAGGTTCGAGCACCTCGCGCAGGTTGATAAGATTGATATGCCAGGAACGGCCCTGCTGCCGCACCGCCGATATCAGCGCCGTCGCCGAGGCTCGATGTCCCCCGCCCGCATCAAAGTAGATCAGATCGACCTGTGAATCGGCATGATTCATCGATTTCGGCGGGTAGGTTGTCATGAAGTCGCCTCCTGCAGCATAGGACTCGAAACTGCTGCGTTCTGATTTGATCCAGCCCATCTAAGTACTTGCAGCGACCCGTCCAGTTTCTCGACCACCGCCGTCCGGTTGGTCACCCAATCGCCATCGTTCACGTACACGATGTTTCCGATCCGTCGATGTTCCGATCGATGGATATGCCCGCAAATCACACCGTCGGCTTTGTGATCGTGCGCCGCTGCAAGCACCGCGCGATCGCGGAAGTCCGTGAAGAACTCGATTGCCTTCCGTGCGGGGCGGCGGAAGAAATCAGAAAGCGATCGGCCTTCGTCGTTTCCTTGTTCCGCGTGGCGATTGTACCAGTCGTGGATACGCTGGGCCCGCGCATAGCCGTTAGTTCCAATGATCGGCAGCAGACGATTCGGATTGAGCGAACCGTCAAACTGATGACCATGGATCACGAGCATCCTTGCGCCCTCTGCCGTTGTGTGAATCAGCGAACTGCGCGTCGGGATTCGCCCGAAAAGTTCCTCGACCAATTCGACCTTGAACTCGTCGTGATTGCCCGGGACGAACACTACATTCACGCCCGCGCGACGCCAGTGCACGATCTCGTTCACCAACTCTTCTTGCGCGAGACTCCAATGCCACGCCGGTCCGCAATTCCATCCGTCGACGATGTCGCCGACGAGGTAGAGAGTCTCCGCGATGTGATGGCGCAGAAAATCGAGTAACGAATTAGCCTTGCATGCACGGGTTCCGAGATGCACATCGGATACCCAGATCGTTCGGTAGTAACTGCGTTGAAACATGGCTACCCTCCCCTCCCCGCCTGCTTCGAGTTGACAGCACCACGAGCGTCCGCGCCGCTTGCACTACCTGCCGACATGCAATCAGATCGCGACTACGCGAACTACACAAATAGTGAACTGAGGCTGAAGAGTGAGATAGGAAAGAATGATAAGTCCATTAGCAAGTTAATACTCACGTATTAACGCATTGCTACGTAGACGATTAGCTAGTCGAATAACGACGCTTTCGTTGGTCTTTTCTGATCGGCGACTGTGGCCAGCGGCTATTCGAGCGGCGGCGGCGAGATGCGTTCGCCGTTCTTCAGAATCACGTACTGGCGATCCGGATCGTTGCACGCAGTATCGGTCTGCACGACGCGAGCGCCCTCGGGCGCGTACTGCAGGATGTACGATTTGCGCACGCCCGCAGTGACATTGGGCCCCGTCCGATGAGGCATCAGCGACGAAAATACTACGACGCTGCCCGCGCTCACCGGAACCGCGAGCGCCTCGAGACCATCGTCTTCACGGCACACAAAGCCCAGCTTCGACAGTCGATGCGCAAGCGTCCCGCGCAGGTGCCCGCCCGGAATCACCCAAGGACAACCGTTGTCCACAGTCGCGTCGTTGAGCGCGACCCAACAGGTCAGGTACGCCTGCGGCTCGATATAGGTGTAGCCATTGTCCTGATGCCATGGGAACGGCTTGGGATACTCCGGCTTCTTGTACACGGCCTGGTCCCAGTAGAGACGCACGTTGGGACCGATCAGATCGTGGCAGAGATCCTGAAAGACGCGACTCGCCGAAAACTCGCGCAACAGCTTCGATAGCCTGACGAGATGCACCGTGAACGTGATTCCGTCGGCCTGTGCGATCCCCATGCGTCCGTCGGGGCGCGATCTCAGAAACTCCTCCGCCTTCGCTTCGAACGGATCGATCGCGTCACGCACGCGTGCAACGCTCGCCGGGTCGATTGCATTTTCGAGCACGAAAAACCCGCGCTCATTGAACGACCGCGCCTGCTCGTCGCCGATCAGACGAAACGGCCCTCGCACCGGCGTCCAGTTGAATCCGTGATTCAGCGGGTGCAGCGCGTTACTCACGTTGTCAGTTGATATAGGTGTGCTCACGTCTCAGAGCTCGCTAGACTCACAATACCTCAACTTGGCGGCATTAGTCAGCGCGTGGCGATCGTTCACTTCGGAGCCTGCGACTCGAAGAAATTCCACATCGTCTCGTTGGCGTTGATGTCCCCGCTGACCGGACCAAGGATATACGTCGCGATGCGTCCTTGCTGTGCGCCCGGCCACGTATGACCGCCGCCTTGCACAATCACATTTTCCAGCCCGCGCCCCGGTGGACATGAATAGGTCTCGACCGTCACCGGCATCGAATCGCTCGCCTTGACGGGCAGCACCTTCTTCTCTGCCGCGCCGCAGCCGTTGCGCTTCTGCCAGACCGCGACTGCCTGCGCATTGCTCATCGCCGTGCCGCGATTTCCAAATTGCGGAGCGATCGGCCCGCCGTTGAACGGCACCAGTTTGTCCGCGGTCCCATGAAAAAAGATAACCGGCATCGGCCGCGCCGACGGACACGCCGCATCGACCGGCTGCGATGCCGCGACCACCGCGATTCCCGCCAGCGCTTCGGGCATCACGCACGCCATGTGTTGCGCCATGAATCCGCCGTTGGAAATTCCAGCCGCATAGACGCGCTTGGGATCGATCAGCCCCTGCGCGTTCACCTCAGCCAGCATCCCCTTCATGAACCCGATATCGTCCGCCATCGACTCGTGTCCGATCACGCGCCCATCGTTCCAATGCTTGTCGATTCCCTGCGGGTACATCACCACTAGACCGTGGGCCGCCGCGAACGCGTCGAAATTCGAATATTTCTCCTGCTGCTCATCAGTGCTGCCGCTGCCGTGCAACATAATGAACGCTGGCAAATGTTTCCCGCTTTGCCCGGCCGGCACATAGAGCAGGTAGGAGCGGCTCACTCCATTCACGTCGATAGTGTGCGAGACCGCGTCGCCCGCGAAAGCCGGATACGACCGCGACATGGCCGCAACAAGCACAACGATTGCCGCAAGCATCGCGGCACGATTAGTCACTCGATCGCATTTGTGCATCCCGGATTCTATATTCGAGAGCGGCTCTCCAGCGCCAGTAGTGAATTAAAAAGCTTGCCGGCCTCCCCGGCGGGATTTGAAGCCTCATTACCGACGTGACACGGACGAAACGATAGGCGAAATCCAACGTCTGCCAACGAGGTTGTTACGATCCTGGCGGCTGCGAATTCGGCAGCAGCCGCGAAATGATGAACAGCAATACGACAACCACCAACGCCAGAATTCCCCACAGGAGCACGCCGCCCTGGCTCGCCATCTGATTGTTGTACCAGGAAGAGTTTTTGAGTTGTTGTTCGGCGGAAATCGACGCGGCATTTTTTTCAGCCGTCAGCAACTGTGCCGCGACGAGGCTCAAATCATAGCTCGGCGGCGCCGCTTGCGGGTTGCCGTAGTAAAGAAATAGATCGTCCCCCGGCTTTGCCTTGAACAGGATTCGCGTGGCTGGATAAAACGCCGTGAATTTTTCCAGTTCGATAGGCGGATTGTCGCCATTGTCCGTTTCGAGGAACAACGTGTCGCTCTGCACCGGGCCGTCCACCGTCAGCGTGAACTCTTTCGAGGGGCGTTCCGGAGTTTGCGTCCAGGTCGCGCCGCCTAATACTCGTCGATATTTGTCTCCGCGCTCATCGATGAGTTCTTCGTAAAGCGACAGCGTGCGTTCGAACAACGGCGTTCGCGCGGCGCAAGTCAGGCGCGAGATCGGCAGTCCGCTTTCAGGAAGCTTGATGGTCCAGCGGCTCAACTTCGGATCTTTCGCGTCTGTCGTTTGTGTGACGGTCGGCGTGAGCGCGCGGCTGATGGACGTGCGCTGGATGATGTAAGGCACCTGGTTGCTGCCGTCCAATACGCGCAAATCCTCAAAGCCCGGCCTCGCGTGCGCGAGTACTTCGAGGTCGGGCTCGATTTGCTGCGCACCATCGCCGCTGGAAATTTTCACCGGCTTGCGGAATTTCCAATCCGAAACGTCGAGCGCGGCGCCGGTTACTTGAAGTCCGGGCAAAACTTCCGGCGCGCGAAAATCCGGGTTGTTCGACGGCGGCGAAACTTTAATTGGCGAAACGGCCACGCCTTTGAGATTCATTCCCAGCGCGGCCAGATCGTATTGCGGCGCATCGCATTGAGCGTTGCCCGTGAGCAAATGATAGGTGCCCGCTTGCCGCGCGAGGAAAACAAGATAAACCGGACGCCGCTCCACGCGCACGGCAGAAATCGGCAGCGGCGGGCTGTTGCCGTTTTTTATGAGAAGGAACAATTCGCGCGAGCTCACCAGACTGTCCAGCGGCACCGAAAGATTTTGAGAAGGCGGCTGGCCTTCGACGGCGACCCGATAGACCGTGCCATTTCCGATGGTCTCTTCCTGGATGGTGTCTTCTGACACCTTCGGGAGAGCGACCGAGACCTGGCGCATGAAAAGCGGCTCGGCGGTTTCAAGTTGGACGGAGGCGATACTCAAATTCGCCGCGCCGAGGCTCAACTCGAGACGCGTTTCCCCGGGACTTTCATCGCGCTCGGTGATCGTAGCCGAAGTCAATTCTCCGGGCGCGGGCTTGTCGACGGCCGGATGGACGAGCGCACCGGTAAACGGAATCGGCGGCGAACGTCCATCATCAACTGTGAGGCGAAGCCATTTTGAAGAGGTCGGCGGCAAAGAAATTTGCAGACGACTTGCGCCGTCGGGTTGAGAAAAAATCGGCTGACCTTGCGCGACTGTTTGCCAATGGCTGCCGTCGTTGGAACTCTCTACGCTCACGGCCTTGATAAAGTCCGTCGCAGGTGTTCCCAGCGTGATGCCATCGAGCGGTTGCGACACACCCGTCTCGAGCGTGAGGACCGTCGTGGCGGCGTTGAGCGAGACTTGAAAAGCCTTCACCGGTTGCGCAGGCGCCGCGACCTCGACGGGACGTTCAATCAAGTAGGGCACTTCAGTCCCCGCTGGATCGTAGAGCCGCAGGTCTTCGAGCGCGGGACGAGCAGCGTCGAGCGTTCCAACCGGCAAACTCATCTTCACAAGTCCGGTTGTCGAAACGTCAAATGATTGGTCGTGCTGCCAGGCGGACGGGAGATTCGCGGCGGTTGCAGAAATGCCGAACAGGAGCGCGAAAACGGAGAGCAAGCCTGCCGAGCACTTAGTGAGGCGCTTCATTGACCATGCTCTTCTCATTGTTGCCGGCAGCGAAAAATTGTTGATACGCAAACGACGCGAGCATCGCAATCACAGCCACGCCGATCAAAGCGCCGATACGATAGAGCTGGCCGATTTGCGCGAGGTCGTGGAAGAAAAGCTTCACCAACGTCACGCTCAGCAATGCCATCGCGGGGTAGCGCGCAGCGGGAACTTTTCTCCGGATGCCATAGATGAGCAACACGAGTGCGAATAGCGCCCATCCGATGGAGTAGGTCATGTCGCGCGCGAAGTTGCCGCCCAGCTCAAATGTTAGCGTCGAGCCCGGTTCGCTGAAGTAATCGGCAATCTCGATATTCAAAAGCAGGAACGCGAGCGCCGTGCCGCATCCCGCAAGAATCGGCCGAATATCAAAGTCCAAAACCCGGTCGCGCGGCGGCGCGAGAAGTCTTGTCCCGGCGAACAGACAGATCGTCACGATGCCGTAGGCGTAGAGATACCAGTTGAAGATCGGTATCGCGGCGCGCGGATGGTAGTCGAGCACAGCGGGATTGAACGCAAGCCGCAGGAACGCGGCGATGAGCAGGCCGACGCCGGTCAGCTGCAAACCCGGATGCGGCACGCGATGGAACAACCACAGCAACGCCACGCCTTCCAACGCCCAGCCGATGGTGATCCATTCGCGGTCGAACTGGATCGGGAAAATCAATGTGATGAAAAACAGCGCCACGCCGCCGAACCACGCGAGTTGAGCTATGCGCGCTTTGTTTTCGGCCGGAACTTTCCTCAACACTGCGACGAGGCTCAACAATCCGGGAAGAGCAAATGCAGCCGGCAATAATCCCATCGCTCGATTCGGATAGACGGCGGATACGAAGCGGTGGACGAGGTAAAATTGCGGTGGCCCGGCCATCGCTGCCGTCGCCCACGGAATGATCTTGTCGGAAAATTGCTTCCAGAACAGAAACGGGAACAACGCGAAAGCGGCGAAGAAGATCAAATACCAGGTCAGTACCAGATCGAGCGGCTGCTTTATATTCGCGGGATCGAAGTGATTGAAATGCCACGCGCATTCGAGCGCGCTCACGCAGAGGAGACCAACAGCGGGCATCCAATCGAGCGAAAATATTTTGGAGACACCCAGCAATAAGACGACGAGCAAAAGCGCCAGGCCGAATACCGGCGACGGATTTATCAGCGGCAGCCGCAGCGTCGCCATGATGAGAAGCAGGAACGGAAGCACGATGGAGCACGCGGGCAGTATCGCGGCGAAATCGCCCGGCGCATCGAGGTTGTTGTTGAATTTGATCCCGCTTATCAGCGCGTCGGGCTGAAATTCCCTCAACAGCCAAATGCTGACTGCGACGAAGAAGATGACGAACGCGCCGAGCAGGAGCATCGACACGGGCAGGCCGGTGAGGTCGGAAGGAATTTTGAAGATCAGTTCGCCGGTCGCGGCAAGCGTCAGCAACAACACCGCCAGCACCGGTATCAACGTGGCCGTGAGCACGGCGAGCGCGATGGCGAGCAAATCGACCAGCAAAATAAATGGCCAGACGATGAACGAGACTTCCGCGAGCTCGAAAACCGGGACCAGTACAAGCGCGAGCGCGAGCACCGGAAAAACGTGATTCGCCCAGGCGGGGGTTACTATGCCGCGCCCGCGTTGGAGCCAGGCGGGCAAAGCCGAGTGGACAACGGCGAAGAGAAAATAGAATGCCAGCGCGGCGTTGAGTAGTTCGTCGGTCAGCCATGCTTGCGTCCAGAATCCCAGCAAGCCGAAAACGACGAGTCCTGCGATCGGTTGAGCGACAGCGATTGTTTCGTCGGCCAGAACAAGCGCAGTGACACCAAGGTCGATGAGAAACACAAACCCGAACATCAACCACGGGCGATGAGCGAGCGGATCGAAATCCAGAAACCACGCGGTGAACGCGAACGTCACCGCGACCAGGCCGAGCGCTGAACAAGCGAGCCATTCCCTGGCACGAACCCGGCCTAATCCAAAGATCAAGGAGTCTTCATTGTCCAAGTCTGAAGGTCGCCAGGTTTTCGCCCACCAGTTCGCCGCGAGAAAAAGCGCGTTGAAGCCGATCAGTACGGCGAGCGCGATCAGGATCTTGTTTCCGTCGAAATACTTTTCGCTGACGAAAAATTCACCGGCCCAACTGATCTGCATGAATGCAGTTCCGAAAGCGGCGAGCGCAGTGAGGAAATACCAGCGGCGATTGAACGCGACGAAGATGAGGCCGGCGTCGAGAATCGCGATGTAACCGAAAAGTCCGAGCGGATTGTCTTGACCGCTGGAAATCAGAACGGGAGTGAGGAATCCGCCCAGCATGCCGAGAATGGCGACGACGAGGGCGTCGAGCCGGACGGCGATAAGAAACGCCGTCGTTGTGATGAGCGCCATCAGCAGGAAAGTTGGGATCGGCCCGAAGAAATCAAAGTGATAAATCGAACGGCACGCGTAAGTGACGCTATAAAGGATGATAATTCCGGTCGCGCACAGAGTCTGCGAGAGCACCGGGTACTGTTTGCGAGACATCAACACGCCGCCGACGAGCAGGCCGAGGCCGGCGAGGAATCCAATCGTCACTCGCAACACTGGCGGGACGAGATTGTTGTCGAATGAGTACTTGACGAAAAATACGACGCCGAGGAACAGTGCGAATCCGCCAACCCACGCAAAACCCTTCACGCCGACGAATTGTTCCCAGTCGATTTGCGGTGTCGGCACGCGACGCGGCTCGAAAACGGGCGGCGGTGTGATAATCGGTGGACGCGGCGGCGAAGAAGAGATAATCGGTGGAGGCTCGACGGTGGGTCTCGGCGCGACTGGAGCAGGAGTGACAATCTCGGGAGGCTTTGGAAGCGCCGAGTCCGCTTGGACGGGCCTCGGCGATTCCTTTTCCCGTTTCAATAGGGCAATTTCTGATTCGACCGCGTCGAGCCGATGGGAAAACTGCTCGATGCGATTCTTTGCGCTGACAGCGCGCGCGACTAGCCAGATTGCCAGCGCGAACGAGATTCCGAAAATCAACAAGATGACAAGTGTCCCAGTTTTTTAGGCAACCCGAAAGGGCGCTGGTCTCTTTAGACAAGGCTTATGAAGATAGCTACCAACCAGGCTGGACGTCGCATGCCTCCAGCAACTGAAAGCTCCCCAAGAAACCTTGGCGCCCCCGACGGGATTAGAAACCGTGTTAAACACGCAAGCACGCGACCGACAAGTTGATGAAAAGTAGTCAGACGGCCGGTTCGCTATCGGCCGCCGGATCTCATCTCCACCAAGAGCCGGTGAACTTTAACCAGTCCCGAGGCATAAACGGCTAAATTTCGCTGGATGCTGCAACCCTTCGTGCGAGGCTCGACATACGCCTACCAACGCTCCAGGTCCGCGCAGGGAGGTAGGCTTGTCAACGGAGGAAATAGATGCGGCGTCTTGGTGAGAGTGCTGCCTTCGTGCTCTTTCTCGTGTTGCTGGGCAGCAGAGTTGTCGCGGCGCAGGGTCCTATTCCGATTTCGGAATGTGGAACTATCACGCGGCCGGGGAACTATGTCTTTACGAATGATGTGATACTCGACACCAGCGATTACAACTACGACGACTTCGGCCAAGGCGGAAACTGTCTGACCATCGACGCCGCACAGGTAAACATCAACATGAACGGCTGGGCAATCGGCATCGCCTGCCCACCGCTCGGTTTTTCCTATTGTCCTTCGGCGTTCGGTGTCCCGGGCGGAATTGCCATTGAAGTAACCGCCAAAGCTAATCACGTATCAATCTCGAACGGTTCTACAGATGGATTTGTGTACGGTATGGTAGTTGAGGGCGCCAGTCACCTATCGGTTACGGATCTGGACCTGAGGGCAGTCGTCGGTCTAACCCTGGAGAACGCTACTCACGGCACATTCACGAATGTTTCTATGATTGCGGGCGACACCAGCTATCACGGTTCAAATGGGCCCGTCCTCTATATGCACGGCGGAAATCACAATATTTTCTCGAATCTTGGCGGGTTCGGTTTAGGCGACGATCTCGGTTCTGGACCTAGCGGCATCGAAATCGAGAATTCCAGCTACAATTCCGTATCTGGCGCGAACATCGAAGACACTTCGTGTGGAAACGCCGACGTCCTGCTAACCAACTCCAGCTTCAATACCATTACCAATGGCTCGATCTTCGACGAGTGCGGCAGCGGAATTGAAATCGACGAAGCCAGCCAGCATAACTCCGTCAGCGGGAACACTGTATCCATTGCGTCTCCAACGGATGAATTCGCGATGGTGGATCAGAATCCTGACTGCGGCACGGACATCTGGACCAACAACGTTTTCAGCAACGATTTTGCAGCAGATCAGATCAGCGCAAGTCCTGCGAATTGCATCAAGTAGCTGTGCGAGGGGTGCGCCACCGACCATTGCGGGTTTGGGTATCGTTGGCAGGGGCGGCGGCGATCCTCGCCGTTGCCTTGAGGCCTGGCGCGGTCGTGCTTGCCACGGGTCCGCGCCCACTGGAACCCGGCTACACCGGTCAATACCTTTATCGCAACGATAATTTCCGCACCGGCCAAAACCTTGCTGAGACCGCGCTCACACCCTCGAGTGTCAACGCTTCTCAATTCGGTCTGCAATTCACCGATAAAATCGACGGGTATGCCTATGCCGAGCCGCTCTATGTTCCGGCGGTCGCAATTCAGGGCAATGGCACCCACAACGTCGTGTACGTCGCGACGGAAAACGACAGCGTGTACGCATTCGACGCGGACGCGCCGGGTCCTCCCCTCTGGCATTCGAGCTTCATCGATCCTGGAGCAAACCCACCGATCACCGCAGTGCCCGCGACCGACATCGGATGCGGCGACCTTGTCCCGATTATTGGCATCACGGCGACACCCGTCATCGATCCAACAAGCGGGACGATGTACGTCGTTTCGAAGGAAAAGCTGGGACCCGGAAATTATCGGCAGCGGCTTCACGCGCTGGATATTACGAACGGCCTCGAGAGGTCGAAAAGTCCGGTAACGATCACGGCCACCGCGCCAGGTACCGCAGCCGACGGCAATGGTACCATCGTTCCGTTCAACCCCCTCACGCAGCTTGGGCGACCGGCGCTCACACTTTCGAACGGCCTCGTATACCTGGCCTTTGCGTCGCACTGCGACATCGATCCGTTTCACGGATGGGTTCTCGGCTACAACGAGACATCACTGGCGCAGGAAGTCGTCTTCAACACCACGCCCAACGGCAGCAACGGTGGGATCTGGCAGTCCGGCTGCGGCCTGGGGGTTGATACAAATGGCGATTTGATCGCGATTACAGGCGACGGCGATTTCGATACCGGAGCATCTCCCCAAAATTTCGGCGATAGCTTCTTGAGATTGACCCCCAATCCAGGAGCCACGGCATCGATGACGGTGGCCAGTTACTTTACCCCGCTCAACGAACTGATACTCGAGGATGAAGACCTCGACATGGGCGCCGGTGGCAACCTGCTGCTGCCGGATCAACCCGGACCAAATCCTCATCTGATGATTGGCGTCGGCAAATCGGGCTCAATCTATTTGGTCAACCGCGACAATATGGGCGGGTTCAACGCCAGTCAGGATCAGATGGTGCAAGAGATACTCCTGTACATCAATGGCATCTTCAGCACTCCTGCGTATTGGCAGGGAAATGTGCCGGGTGTTGGCTTGCGGAACATGGTTTACATGATTCCAGCGGGCGGATTTCCGGACACCTTCGTGCTCTCGAACGGGATGATCCAGACGCCGCCCGCAGCGACTGCGTCGAACTTCAGATTCGGCTTTCCCGGTGCCTCGCCGATGATCTCCGCCAACGGCACTACCGGCGGCGTACTCTGGGCGATCGACAGTTCGGCCTATCAAACAAGCGGCCCCGCAGTTCTCTACGCGTTCGATCCCACCAACTTGAACAACGAGTTCTACGACAGCAACAAATTCAGCTCGGACAATCCCGGGCCGGCGGTGAAGTTCAGCGTCCCCACGATAGCCAACGGCTCGGTTTATGTGGGGACTCAGACTCAACTCGCGGTGTTCGGATTGTTTCCCGGCGGTGCAAGGCCGTCTCCGACCGGAAGCGCAACTGCCACCGCCAGTGCCACTCCGACCACTACAACGACGGTCACGCCCCCAACTCAAACTGCAACACGGACAACAACCCCGACAGCCTCGATGACGGCAACGAAAACAGCGACTGCCAGCGTGAGCGCGTCGCCTACTCCGACATCAACGGCTACGCGAAGCGCCAGCGCCACGCCGACCATTACTGCGACCGTGACCTCCACGGCTACGCAGTCGGCGACCAGTACAGCAACCGCGACGAGGACTGCGTCGGCCAGCGCTACGAACACATTGACTCCGACCGCAACCGCAACCAGCACCGCGACTAAAACGGCGACTTCCACGAACACCGCCACCAGCACTGCAACAACGACTGCCAGTGCGTCGCTCACCCCGACGGCTACGGTTACGAGAAGCGCCACGCCGACCGTTTCTTCGACCGTGACTGCCACGGCTACGCAGTCGGCGACCAGTACAGCGACCGCGACAGAGACTCCGTCGGCCAGTGCCACGAACACCCTGACTCCGAGTGCATCGCCAACGGCAACGACTACAGCAACTGAGACGGCGACTTCCACGATCACCGCTACCAGCACGGAAACACCGACAGCCAGCGCGAGTGCGTCGCCCACCCCGACGTCAACAACGATTGCGACGGCCACCCCGACCGCCACGCCAACCGTAACACCGACGGCTACTGTCACTGAGACTCCAACTGCAACGCCCACGGCCACTTCGCGGCCGATGCGTGTAAAGCCTCACTCAATCTCATTCCGAAGAGGCGTCGTGGTTGGAACGACCAGCACCGCAAAGGCTATCAGGATAGAGAATGTAGACCATATGAAGAGAGCGCTCTCGCTCGAAATCCAGTTGGAGAGTGCGTCGCAATCGATGTTCGCGGTAAAGTCGCGATGTAAGGAGACGCTCGCGCCGGGCAAAGCTTGCAAGGTGATGGTAACTTTTAAGCCGACGAATACAACTCCGCAGAGTGGATCCCTCATGATTTATGACAACGTGAGCGGATTGCCACAGTTTGTTGAGTTGTCAGGAACGGGAGAGCAGCCCGGGACGAAGAAATAGCGCCTACGATCTCGATCGTTGTTGTTCAAGCGCAACCGCACACGCCGAGCGCCATCTTGGTGCAACGCATCGCTATAGGTCCGGCCTCCAGATGCGCCGCAAGCCGCGTCTTGCCGGTCCCGGGCTAAGAGTCACTGCTTGCACTGCGGCGCCGGCGGGGCTACGAGTGGCTCAATTCGAGGCGGCAAAAAGGAAATTCCGGGTTAATGTGGGCAGTCGA
>Ga0210383_10002065_pt1 | contig 18179 bp, 23 predicted proteins | sample IncBWC14OmetaG_FD_160072 | JGI IMG/M metagenome (GOLD analysis project Ga0210383, IMG submission 160072) | Forest soil microbial communities from Barre Woods Harvard Forest LTER site, Petersham, Massachusetts, United States - Inc-BW-C-14-O ...
AGAAAGCGATTTGTTAAAGGAATAAGATTTTTATCCTAATTGGGGTGAGTTATTTCTACTGTACAAAAGTAGCGGTGACTTATCTGCCCGCACCATATACAGAGCTGCATAACCCCGACCTGATCTATTTAGCTCTACGCAGATCTGCATACCAAGATGCAAACCCAGGTTTTTCTAATGTCTCGTCTTGCCTGACATCGGAAACCTCGAGGGTGGTCCCCCGGCCCGGGTTTACGATGGTCAGTCTGGTCGGCTCACCGGTTTTTTTTGGATGTTCTGGTCCTGGTCCAAGTTTTGACTGCGCGTTGGAGTCCTCCTGGTATTCATCCTGGTTTACGTCAGCTCTTATGGTTCGCCCATCAGACTTCTTCGCTACTGGATGTCCCGGTCTTGGTCCTGATAGGTCGGATTTGAACCCTGTGGATCTCAGGACACGTCGAATTGTGGTATCGCGTTCCAGACCGTTTCTCTGTTGTTGGCTTTAAAAATAATTGTCGGGAAGATTTAGCGTGGAACGATCTAGGTAAATATGTAGTATTGTTGTCGCTAACGTTACGTATGTAAAACTTTTTTTTGCTGTAGGATGATCGAGGATCAATCGAGGATCGATATCATTCCGAATCTTGCGACAGTGTCTGGCATTTGGCACGGCACGCGACATCGTTTGGAAGTTACGATGAATCTCAGATGTACCTGCTTGAATGCAGGATGTTGGCGGGATGGTAATTCAAGCGGATTAGTACGGCCAATGGCTTCCGGATGTAATATGAACAAACACTGGCAAGGCACTCAATTTGAGAGGTACAGGTTTGTAAACGAGGTCGATTTCTGAATCAGAAAATCAATGCGGTTCGAATGCACATTGGGGGAATCCACAGTAGACAATTAAACGTCGGTTTGGACTGCGATTTGACAGACGATTTGAGCTTGAAACATGCATATGGCTGATCACCAAATGTGAGAACTCCGTTCATGCAATTATCGAATTGTTCACGCTACCTTAATCAGCGTCTTAAATACTTCCAGCGTGTATAGCACATTCTGACATCCATCTCTTCAATAGCCACCCCAAGTCAAACACCCACCAATGAATCTGCCACCATGTCCATATCTCACTCTCTCTCTTGCCAGCTCTTGCCGTCCTAAGATTGCGACAGATTTCGCGCCATTGTCATCTCCCTTTCCTCGTGATAGTCTTCCTGATTTACGTTTGTACGTTGTGCGTCAAGGTGGAAGCCGAGATATCGGAGAATAAGTATGGCACTGACATCGGGATTGGTACGTATAACTTCTCTAAGCGTTGTGATCAAGTCCTTTACACCTCTCCTCCAGATTTGGATAGCATGCTCAAAGTGCTTTTGGGTCGTGTCGTGTCAGCTCAAAAGTCGAACTTTCTTTGGCAGCATTCCGCAAGGGGTCGTGTAAAAATAATTGCCGATGAAAAACTGTAATTGCTTTCAGATTTTTTGTTCGCACCTTTATTAATAGCTACACACTCGTCAGGTGCAGCGTTAGGAAATGAGTCAAGTTGCTTTGTCTTCCAGCCCCACCTGTGGACCATAGATATATTTGACATCAATCGGTTCCCGGGAGGCCAAATGTCTGAACTGTGCAAGATATGCAGCGGTTAGTAAATGCTTCAAACTGTCTACGCACCTACTTATAAGTTAACCCTTTAAGATCTTTCCTTGTGGAGGGCGTGAATAATACTAAATCCAGTAGTTTCCGTTACTTTGGAAGGGGGCGCAAAGCCTTGTGAGTCTGACCTCACACAGCTGTTAATTACTCTGCCTGATGATGTGTTTGAAGACTGCGCAGGATTTTTATGCTGCGGTCCTGCGTTGGGCAAAACGGATTGCTGAAATTTTTCTTGGTGATACATCACGCTTGCTGTAGTCGCCGTTCCTGCCCGTATGTCATCGCCATATTTGCGTAATATGCTCATTTCTGCATCTATTCTTTCTCGCCGATGTTAGTTCCTTCCGTTACACTTCAATGATGCTCAGCGTGCAGCAACAATGGATGCAGCCAGGATTGCCGAGTTGCACATTTTACGCATTATTAATGAGCCCGCCGTGCCTTCGACCTAAACAAGAAAAGGGGCGAATCCCAAATCATTGTGTACGATCTCGGGGGAGAAACATTCAACGTTTCCCTCCTCACTATCGAAGATGGTGTCATCGAGGTCCTCATCGACACTGAGACACCCATCTTGGAGGAGAATTTTTCGTTGACAATGTAGTCGGCTACATCAACTCGTACAAGATGACAACCGGTTCAGACGTCAGTAATAACATGCGTGCGCTCAGTATACTTAAAGAGAGGCTAAGAGGACGCTCTCCGGTCATCAGAGCACCCGCCTTCGTAACATGGGAGATCAAAGGACGACTATCTAGTGAAGAAATTGTTCTTATGATCGCTGAATCTGAAGGAACTGCTTGGGAGGATGAAACACAGCTCGACGAGTCAAGCGTATCGAAACAATTTGTGACCCGGATGAACACACGGCTGGATGATCACCAATCTCTCGCGGGAAGGCTCCGTGACGAAAACAAAGGGACAATTTTAGCTGTGACCAGGGAATAAGAGGACTAGATTGACAAGAATGAGAATGGACATAATGCTAGCGTGCAAGGGTCTGAGACGAAGTTATCTGGCGCGCTTTTATATTGGTATTTGTTCAACGCCGGACTTGACATTTCGATTCTCCCGACCGCAACGAAATTTGAATTCGAGGAGCCTTGTGAATGGTAGACTTCATGGGGACGTACATGTCGACGACGAATGAAGTCGAGTAAGGAACTACGTGAAAGAAACGGTATGGAAGGGAGAAGAATTCAAGAAACGGTAGCCTCCTTGAAGTTTTACCCATTTCAAACGAGTGGAAGACAAGGACTTTGATCACTTCCCTTCCACTCTTGTATGTGGGGTCGAGTTTAGTACGTAGCGCAGCCGCTATTTTGTAACAACAATTGAATTAACTGTCTTCAATTCAGCAAAGTCTTAGGAGGTAATTCGAGTCTAGCGCGAGTAGTGGACGAATGTGTGGTCCGAAAACATTCCGACGGCAATTCAAGATGAAGGTGGGAGGTGTGGCTCAAGTCCCAATTTGTATAATCTATTCGCGTTATGGAAGAGGGCATTTTGCACGATAGCAACAGCTTCGGTTTCGGCTAGCTCGTGCAACTGCACGACTTCGGCGAGTATCTGGAAAAAAGAGTTCGGGAGATGCAGAAGTTGGTAGAATTTCACACATACATCATAAAGGGCTTGTCGTGCTTGGATTGACCCAAGGTAATATGATTCGGGCCACCAATGCCCATCAGCTGCGTAATAGTCAATGTTGTTATTGGTTTGGAGAGACAACATCAAGAAAATTTGAATCTCAATCTATCTCAACCTATCTCAATCACAGTAGGTCATTGGAATTGAGACTGGTTGAGACAGATGACTGCTCGTTTACAACTTGCAACTGAGCCGTCCTCCTGAAAAATGAAACTGAGACAGAAGAAAGACATACTAGACCACATGATTTTATTAGTAGGGCACAACTCCAGCACTTCTCGGATAATCGATCGCTGTCCCTGGCCTGAGACAATCGGAAAAACCTACGAAGTTAGTAAGTATGTATTCGAGTGGACCGGAGAGGAAGACTATAACTTCGCCAAAATCCAGAAATACGTTGGAATAGACTGCCGTCAGATATCCGGCTTCACGAGTATACGGATAAGATGAGTGGAGGAGAACGAAAGTGGTGTTAGGGTACGCTTTAATAACGGGTTGGAGTCGGGAAGGGGAGGAGACGACAAGGGTTATGTCGTTATCGCCAAGGCCAGTGTGGAATTGGACTATCGTGAGAGTCAAGCGCAATGACTATGGAGGCACGGGGTCAACAAAATACCTGGTTTGTTAAACTTCCCAGCGATCTCGAGGGCTACGCAAACTACGTGGTCATTGAGAGCCTTGTGGGCAAGCCGAACCTTCCTCTCGTCTTTATACATCTTGAAAACATCGAGAAGGGAGAATTTCATGCTGGCAAGGGAGCCCCAGGTCGAAATATCCAGCCCTGTTCGGTAACAAGTAATAGACTTGAATGCGGCGACTTGGGTGTCGATTGCGCTAGAAGTGAGGCTTGCCGTTAATTTTTGGGTGAACTGTTCAAGGATCGGAACGACTTCTAGCGCGTCTGAGGAGAGATGGGGTTCCAATACTTCCTTGAGGATGCTCTGGGTTGTCTTTTGGATTAATCTTAGTGAACCAGGAACAAAAGGGTCTCCCCACCCACCTCGGCAACGATCTCGATCCTAACTATCCGCTTTGTTCGACTAGTGGTGAACTGGTCATGCCATGTATAATCCTCGGCAAATTCGTGCACACCCCCTAGCCCATCATCAAGCAAAATGCACTGTATCCCGGTAGGTTCTAAGAACATCTTGCACAGATCGCGGTAATCTAACTTAACTCTCGCAGCTTTAATGTCGTCCCACGAAGCACTCTCCAGTTTGAAAACCTTTCGAAGCTGAGCAGTCGCACGCAGACATGCTAGAGTGTGGGTGGAATCCCGTGATAAGGCTTCGCCTTCAGCCTCTGAAATCAGCCCTTCGAAGGGGAAACTGGAGCGGTGTTGTGCTTTGAGAAGTGGATGGGCATGGTTGTCAATGGCTGGAAATGTGAAAGCGGATGTGTACAATTGTGGAAAATCGGGCTGGTGATTTGTTACTACCATCGTGATTCGCGAGTTGTTGTGTTGTTTTTGGCAGAATTCTCCACGCCGGCAGCAGGACAAGTGTGGCCGAACCTACTGCAGCTGGGTATAGTGCGGCGCTATGATGACAATGATGGATGACCGGTATATCAACAAAATTAAAACAACCTCTAGTGCGACGACCGCGTCTGTGACAAAAAGAGTCTGGCAAAAGTAGGGATACACGTGTCCTGTCGTCCAGGGATCAAACTCGGGAGGTTGGTATGTATTGTTTAAATTGGCATTCTGTAGAATCTGTACCTTGCAGATCGCCAAAAGTGGGACAACATTCGCCCCTCTCCTTTCGGCACAAGAAAGAGATTTATTATTATCCCTTGATAATCCCCCTCAGCATTGTACTAGTACTGTTAGTAGTAACTTGAAGATCATCGATGCGTGAAATTTTGCGCACGTTATCGATGCACGTGATCGGGGTTATCTTATCAGATCACAATCAGTATTCAGACTAGTAACTATATCATCCGGTGGTCAGACGTCAACTTCGAACACTTCCTGAGCTGCAATGCCGGTCAACACAACCGATCTCGAAAATGCGATCCGCGACGCCATACCTGTCGTCCATCTCGAAATCGAAGACCAGTCGAACGGATGCGGCGAAAACTATGCCATTATCCTAGTTAGTGAAGTGGGTGTTTGCATACTGTCTTCCTCGATGTACTAGTGACGATTTTGTACGTTCCCGGAATGTTCGATGAATTCCAGGCTTTCGAAGGGAAGTCGACGTTGGCTAGGCATCGTTGGGGTGAGTGCCGCTTCAAAAGTTACTGGGTGCTTTTGGGTCGTAAGGAGGATTTAGAGGAGATTGATTGTCTTGCCTCTCTTTCCAGTTAACGAATTATTGAAGAATGAAATTGCGCAAATGCATGCATTTTCCCAAGTGGGTGGCTATTGCTGTACCTTTTCATCCGAGTTGTAGCTGATACCATAAATAATAGAAAACTTTCACACCGAAACAGTACGAGGCTCATCTGGTCAAGGCAGTGTGACAAGTTTGCTCCTAGTCTCTTGAATGGTTTTCATGGCACCTGCACGACAAATGAATGTAACGATAATATAACTGGTTGCAAAGTAAGAGCAACATTAAGTACAGCAATATTGAGTCGAGGAGTGCAGATATCTGTCATTACCTCCATCGTAGCTCATGCCTTCCTGGCGCTACGTAGGGTCACTTGAGTCGTGCTGTGCAGTTTATCCATCACCTCGTCATCACATCCTGATTCTCCTTCTCCATCGACGTAGCGCTCGCAGAAAGCGTCCTCGTCCTCCCTAAGTTTGAGCCCGTGTCACCACTGGTACCAGTAGTCTCGGTCATGCCAGTCCTGTCTGATGCAATCCGACTCTTCCGGCTTTTCCTCGTCTTTTTTGGGGCAGGAATCTGCTTAGGCTCCTTGTCGATGCGTTTGCGTTTTGCAGGAAGCGGCAGGATGAGCTCCGATGCAAGTAACGGAGGCAGCGACAAGGTTTGTGTTGACAGGACGGAGGTTGTACGAGCCCGGGCGCGGATACGAGGGAGTACAGGGCCAGGGGGTGCTGCAAAGAACGTAGATCCGGATGCGACTGTAGTATTGGAGTTATTTTTGGGAGAGCGGCGGTTTTCAAAGCTGAATGAGTTGCGGAAGTGGTCAGGGTCTGCGTGGGATGGAGATTGCGTTCGGGGGGAGGAAAGGGGACTTGAGGATGGTTGAGTGCTTTTAAGATGCGCTTGAGATGCTGCGCTTGAGGCTATGGGAATTGGAATTGGAGTTGGAGTTGGAGTAGACAGAGGAGAGTCGGAGTCCAACGTAGATCCGGTTGGCATGAATACATTAGGGTCTGGGGTGAAGGACGGAGTGGAGGTGCGGACGAGGCTGGTCATGTGCGGAGGGAAGTAGTGATCTTGCTTGACGTTCCTGGAAACAACATTGCTGGTAGACAGGGAACGCCTCCGTGGTTCGGAGCTCCAAGGTGTTGCATTCCGGGCGGGAAGGCCCATAGTGACGTTAGGCATGCTGAATGATGCCAGGTTTGGCGAAGTCGGGGTTTTTCGTAGTTGATGATGTGTTATGACTTGTGCGCTAGATACATTGAACGATAACAGGCTTGAATTGGAAGCTTGGAAATGTTGGATTTCAAATGGGGATGGAGAGGGTGTGAAATTTCGGAGGAAGGAAAGGTTGGGGCTGGGCGAGCCAAACACGGAGAGCGAGGGCGAAGGAATTGGAGGGCTCTGTAAGTCTGATTGAGATGGAGAAGACGATTGCAGTTGGATTTTGGCAGGAGGTGCGATCATGGAGAGGGACCCGGACATCGTTGGGGATGAAATCGGAACTCTGGGGTCCAACGAGGCGGAGGAAGGGGGAGAGTTGGTAGCAGTCGTAGAACATATAGGAAGGATGGACGCCACATCCTTCTCACTGTAGAGCAACTGGTGGAGTGCCGCCATACGTACTGCAAGTTATTCAGGTCAGTGGCAGCGGAGGTACAGGAACTTGTACGACATACATTGCAAGAAAAAATCTCCAGATCTGTTGATGTGCGTGTCAGCGGAGTCAAATAGTGTTTTTATAGTGCTGAAGCTTCCGGAAGGATCAAAAATAGCTTGGATGGTCCACTTTGCGATGACAAGTGGCAATATATGGACGATGAAGGTTATTATCACAAGCTGGGGTAATCAGCAGTGTAAACAAATATCCCCAGACGAGAGTAGACGAGATCAGCGTACCTCCGTTGTGTCGACAACCTGAGTGTTGAATACTTATGTGAGTTTCGCCTGTCGATAACTTGACAAGGGGTATCTACACACCCGACGCTGCTCCGCTTCAGTTAGAATCCTCGAGTCGGAGAACTGCAGTAGAGTCAAAATTTGCTTGCAAGAAACGATGAAATTTTCATCGGATATAGTAGATAGGTTCTGGAGTTTGGTTGAAATACGTCGGAGTCCAAATATGAGGTCCTTATTCGAGGGTGCGGGAGTCATGTTCCTAGTACGAGGAGTGTCGGGCTTGGGTGTACCTGTGAATAGGGGAAACGGGTTTTGGGTGCGATGCTGATGGTGGTCTGGACCTTGGTGTTGGAGGCTTTCTTAAAGGTTCCCTGTGGTCAAAGCAATGTCCGAGTGGTGTTGTGCAGGCCGAGGCTGACGCTTTGACTTGGCTTTGACCTGACTCCTGAGGCAATTACTCAAATGTCAACAAAAGAAGTGACAAAGAAAGTGCCTGTGAAACCAACGGTATATGTCGTCGCAGTGAGGCCACTTGTGGCGAGGCTCTCAAAAGAGGCTTCGACTAATTTCCAAAGTCGGCCTTGCAAGTTGCAAACATCGCTCACGTGGAATTTATTTCCTGTCACATGACCTGACAGCACTTTGCCACCCACTTGATCTTGAAACTGCACCTCTAGATCAGGCTATAGCTACTACCACTGCCCAATGTTGTTTGAAGCACCGTATTCACCCTATGATCCGGCAGATACATCTGGGTAAGCTCCTATATTGGTTGTTTAAATCACGCCCCTTTCCCCTTATATTCTTACCCGCAGTTTTTCGTGAGTGAAATTGTAACTGGTTCTCTCGATCGTCTGCCCAACTCATCTGGTACTTCAGATACGAGACAGTCGTCAAACGCTGGCCCGTTATTATTACTGGGATAATAGATCAACTCTATCGCGCGAACCACGACCTCGCTGTGCAATCGCAGCAGACGTCCGAAACGAAGGAAATTTTAGACTCAAAGATCTCAGAAGGGAAGATGATAATTGAGAAAATCAGCAAATTGAAGTATCAGATGGGAAGGGATCACACGATGGAGTGAGTGATGCAAGTCTGGCGATAAGCGAAGGCTCATATATTTCAGGCCCATTCCGGAAGATGGCGAAACACATGTGGATAGTTACAACTCTGAGCTAGAACGCCTAGCAGAAAATGGGAGGAATTCTTGGTTCACGGCGCCTTGGCTTTTCGCGGAGTGCGTGTTCGTTCGCTTTTTCGTTCAGTTTATTGTTCTTATGTTGCACCTACGTCTTACACCAGATGTTTTCTGTTCGTAGGCCGCATTTCTCTGGCGCTTTAGCACTACCCTGATCTGGATGTTAGGTATCGCCTCCTTCGATCATTCTTCAACCAAACTAAGCAATGGCGTGCCTATGATCCGTTCCTCCGCCAAAAAATGGACACTTTCCAGAGGAGCGGCACATCTGTATACCGTGCGTTGGTTTGTTTCTATCTGGATCTTAAACATTGACAGAATAATGCTGCATGTTCAGAAATAGCGACGACTATGCACGAATTGGAGATCAGGAAGTCTGCATTGGAATCTGACCCCGAAAAGCTTGGGGTACTGTTCAAAGAGATGATCCAGATTTGCCTTTGGTACGTGTCTGCCTGGAGCGTAACCGGTGCTTACTTACAGACCGTCAATCAGGGGAAATGCGACTGTAAGTTCACGGAATAACCTGTGCTCCTTCTGCGAGTTTACGTGATTTCTATACGTGCTCTGCATTTCTATCCAGGATTTATCTCTCCTCACGCATTTATCCCCATCTGACATTGAACACCTGCAATCTGTCGGCAAGGACGCGCAAGAGGCTAGGAAGGAGTTCATATTAAAGGATGATCAAGAACAGGTGTGGGAGCATGTTAAGAGCTTCAACGGACGGAGAGTTGACTTTGTGCTTGATAACGGTGGGTAGTATACTAATAGTTAAGGAAATTTGATAGTCTGATGGATGTGTCCTCTGTACAGCTGGATTCGAGGTGATCCTGGTTTCCGCTTCTCATTGTTGGACCAGACTGAAATGTAATGATGTATCCTAGCTCTTTACCGATCTTGTATTCGCCGATTTTTTGGTCACATATACGCCATATGTATCCCATGTGATCTTCCAGTGCGCCATGGTATTTCTCGTTCCACACCTTTTCTGATCCTCCTTCCGTCCATCCACAGCCCAAAATTAATCCCATGGTTTGTTTCCGACGTCACCCCACCCGATTTCACACAGACGATTACTTCCCTCCTCGATCCGTCATTCTTTCCTCTCCCATCTTCGCCTACCGACTCGTCCGCTTCGCAACGCGAACATCTAAAATGCATGGTTACACGCTGGAAAAAATACGTAGATGACGGTACATTTGCCTTGTCTGTGCCTCTTGAGATCCCCTTAGGCGGGGGTGCAAATGAGGGAGGTCAGGTAGCCGAGTTTTGGACGACCCCATGGCCATATTGGGATATGAAGATTCGGGCTGGAGAATTGTGGGAGGCATTAAGAAGCAGCGGACTTGTTATATTCAAGGTGAGTTGTATGCACGCTAGGCTTTAATCTTATTCCGATATTTTGTCTAGGGTGATCTCAAGTGAGTTGCGGTCATTTCTACGATCGGTAGAACTAAATGACTTCATGTTATAAGTTATCGCAAGTGAGTCCACGGTCCATTCACACCAATATTTAGTCGAATTCCATTGCTTGATCTTTCAGGCTTACGGGCGATATCAAATGGCCGGCGTCTACACCTTTTCCAACTGCGTTGGGTGAGTGCAACTGGTATCGTCACTGTCGTTGTTGAATCACATCCGCCTTCGCAAGGTCCTTTGACTGGATCGTTTCCACTCCTCAGTCTTCGCACTAACAAGGCCGATGTCGTGATTGGCATTGAACAGGATGTCGCAGATAGACTTGACAAGAGCGGAGAGAAGTGGAGGGTGGATGGACGGTAAGTTCCGTGGTTTTCTCATTTGATTTGTCCTTACGATTTATCGATAAGATATGCCCTCATCTCGTTCGTTCCGGGAGGTCCAGAGGACCAACCCTGAGTCGGACAGGAGAATAGTTGTCGTAGAGCCCATAGCTTACTTTGTAGTCGTATAAACTGTCTGTAAGTCAAATTTTTGCAATCTTTGCATGTTCTGCAATCGCACCTCCAATTATTTTCGATTCACAGTCTAACAGAAACCATTCATGGATGGTTCTGTCGGCTGATACGGTCAGTTTATCCCTTTCCGCACTGGTGAAATGTATGTCATGAAATCGCAACAAGTGCAGTTGTTCAAGCAGCAACTGGGCGGCAGCCGACACCTCATCATTCGAGAAGTTGCAGGCTACTTTAATATCAACGAAGGGTCAGTGGTACGGCCAAAGAGATGGGATAGTGAGATTCCATTCGTGCATTAGTGTGCCGTCAGACTGTTATACCTATAGGGTAGAATGAATAATCTCACTAAAATTGTCTTAGCTCACTGAGTAGTCTTCGAACGGCTGCAGAGCCGAATCTCACTATCCCACCTGTTTGGCCGTACCTCTCAATTATGTGTTCTTTCCTACTGTTAGGGAACAAATACAGGCAGGCGCTCCAATTTTGACAGGCACGCTTGCTGCTGATCAGGCCCTCCTAATCCCCGTTATATAAATTGTGACACTCAGTAAAAATGGAAATTCTCGAAAAGTCGAGAGAAGTCAAGTTGTTGTCGGAATATGGGCGATTTAGAGCGATTTAGTCATTCAAAATCAATCTAGTGGAATTTTCGGTGACTGCTGTACCTGGGTTTGACGTCGATGCTGTCGCTGTGGTGTCTAAGAATAAATTAAAAAGTCATTGAAACCTACGTGAGGTACGAGAGCAAAAGGGGGAGTTAGGTAATCATACCACGTGCCCCAGCATGCCTTGGGCACAACACGTTGTCCCCAATGTGTTTTGTTTCTCTTGACTGTTCGAGAATTTCCGTTTTTACTGAGTGTGACACGTTGCCTTCGGATTTTATGGGTTCGTACCTTGTTACAACACACAAACTGTACACACTGACAGTGCTCGATTCGACTAGTATGAATTCGGCGAAAAAACCATTCTACGCTCAGGTTCACCATAGCAACAAATCGTGGCAGGGTTGAGTATAATGTCGCTACAACGGCAGGGTTCACACATCCTGGGACTCAAATTTCGAGGACATTATAGGGCAATCAGGAGAGAGAGGAATATCGATTCAGTCAAAAGCCCAGCCCACACATCATTACATGGGTCAAATTCCTATTTCAGTCCTCTAACCGTGCATTTACTTGCATTGCTTTCTTGGGCCGGGCCCCTCTTCCAACACGCCTTCGGAGCGTCCATTGGACTACTTGGCTGTGCTGAACATTTTATTGTTGCATTTTTCGACGGCCGGATCGTACCTCGTCCTTGACTGTACCTTCTGACTATGTTCCTAAAATCTAGTCGGCAGTTATGGAAGAAAACTCTCACCTGGACTAGAGTCAAGTTATTGGTGTGTCTTCCAACCTCTTCTTCCATAGACAATGCTGAAATGTTTGAATAGTACACTCGAGTCACCCTAACTCGAATAACTCCTTTCTATTTTTTTCTGGCTCTTGTGAACTGCATTGTCCTCGTCTTCCTACAGTCGATATCATATGTGGATAATTCGGAGGGGGCCGGTATTATTGGGAGCATCCTCTCACAGGCCAATATGACGAAGGGATTGCCCATGGTCATCGACGGTATACTTCAAATATGCGACAATATTCCGGGCCAACCGGGGACCATTTGCTCTATAATGTCGGGACCGCAGGCCGGAACCACCACGCCGATTTCTGAACGTGACATGAATACTGCGCTGGATCCACTATGCGTGCAATCTCTGATCTGGGTTGAAGATATGTAAGACTATTGTTTTGATGCTTGGAGGATTAGATTTAGCGGAAGTTGTGTTTAGTCTGAGAGATGCAAGGCGCGAAGATCTGGTGTCGTTGGGTTATCAAATCTGGTTGTTTTCTTTGTCGATGGTGACGGTGTGTAAGATTTTGATAATCATTTCGAGACAACTTTTCACATTGTGACCAGATTCTTCACGAATCAATCCCTCATCTTGGAGCAGTTTTTGTTGGTCATGTCCTCAACGCTGCTTGGGCTGGTTTTCGAGTCCAGGCCTCCAAGGATGTGATCCACACGTACGAAAAAGTCATCGTATCTGGCCCCTGCGATGGTCTCGATATCTTGGGTAAGTGGTGGAGTATTAGAGCACAACATGCGGTATGTTTTTAGTTGGGAAGGTCATCTGCTAAGGTATTCAACTTGTTACCCTTCTGCATTAGGTTCTTCCCTTTGTTGTGAACATCGTCGTTCTTGTTGCTACTTGCTACCTCTCAATTAGCCTATTTAAGGTCTGTTGTCCGACCTCTACTGTTTCCGCGGTGCGACACTCATTATGGTTGCTGTAGGTATATTCGACACAGTCATTCAATCCTGTCGGCGCCTCGCCACAAATTCACCGGCTCTACAAGGTAATTAAATCTGGCAATCGAAGTATTTGACATGTTAGCCGATCCCACCGCAGCGTGTCCTTTGTCTCTCAGTGAACTTGCAGGTTTCAGGGTTCTTTAGCCTCGCCTCTACGGCAATCTGGATCGATAAGATTTCGCATGGGGAAATACAAAGTGTGAACAAACACATAACAATTTACCTAGCTGCCTTCATTGTGACAGCTGTGGTGAGTTGGAAAGTCGCATGATTCTTCTTGTGATGCTAACAAACTGGCTAGCTGGAAGCACCATGGCTCGTTTTGGTTGCTTATTATTTTTTATTCGTATATTCCAGGGCTGACGTATTATTGATAGGGTTGGATCTCAGTGCGTCGGGAACGCCGCTACCTGTTCTTGCTGTTCTGCGCCATTGGAGCCATTCTTCTGGCTATCTTGACATATATGTTTTTTTGCCCATGTGAGTCCATGGCGTTACAATTTGGTTTCAAAATATTCAACCACTGGTGTTTAGTATACCGTTTCATATTCAAATCATGGCCGTTCTTCGCGGCTATGACGGTGACTTCCTATGTTCTTGTAGTGACCACCTCTGTGCTGGGGATCGTGAGTCGACTCCATTTCGGAAATGGATTGGCGCATTATTGTCAGTATAATTGATTTACTTGACTCCTGTTGTTTGGATTATTTAAGTCCATTTCCCGCACAGTGCAAGTACAGGAGGCACTTGAAGATGTCGATTTTACACCGGTATATTTCTCCAGAGACCCGGCAAAACTATTGCCCGCCGATGACGTATCGTCACTCTACACGGACAAAGCTGGGTTCTCGCAGATTAATTCGGGGCATCTGCCTTTGGGGGCGTCGACTTATCGTACACGGACGGTCCTTAAAAAAAATCGATATCCTCAAGAGCCGGAAAGGACACACCAAAGTCTTCCCTCAAGGGGCACTCGTGTCTGCTCAGCATCCTCCAAGCAGCAGATAGTCACTGTCCCAGCCTTCCCCGGGTTGACCAGAGATTTTCCTTCCCCTTCCAAGGGTTCTAGTCATCGGTCAAAGTCTGACAGGCTGACGCGGTTTACCCGGAGCGTGGATTTCGCCTGTAACGCAAGGCAATTAGACCATATTCTGCCTCCGATTTCTCCTGTCCCAGACCTCGACGTCGATCCCATCTATCAGGGAGGCATACCGAACCATCCGTATGGCTTTTTGGATAGTTCGAATCCACATGGCATTCCTTCCTCTCTGCCTTTGACACCTATTTACCCTGCTGCTACTGTTCTCCGCACGAGGAGACTAGGTTTGCCTGTAAGTTCGAGGTCTGGTACAGCAAGTACCAATTCCACCGAGAGTCAGTTTTAAACAAAGTTATTGATTTGTTTTTATTATTGTCCTTTGAATGTAGTTTCAGTATATTTATATATTTCGAGTCAATGCAACCTGAATGTCACGGTACTACTGATTCTCATGCAGATCAAGCCAGCGTTGTAAGGGGCTGTACGACTGCTACTCATAAAAGTTGTGAGACAATACGAAGAAGATGCATCTATGTGCAATTTTTGGTATATTCAATGCAGTTACACGATTACACACCTGATCCCAAGCTACATTACACAGCAGACCAAACTAAAAATAGATCAATGCGATCAGAATGGAACATTGGAGGTGACACCCTCGGACGAGCTTCGATCACTGCTGCGGATACTCGGAGGACCATCGGCGGATTTGTCATTGGCAAATGATGACACATAGTAAGTCGGAAGCGGTAGTTCTCGCTCGAATAAGTCGTCCTGCCTGATTTTAAAGTCGGACGAGCCTTTCTCCACGTCGTGTGTGAATACTTGGGGCATGAAATTTGCCGAGGACAGTGCATCTTCGATGTGTACTGGTCACGGCATTGTACTGGGCTTAGACATTGAAAAGAGAATCAGATTAGCATGGACGTACAGTACTCGGCGAGACCCTTGTTAAAGTTCAACCAACAGACGACTCCCAGGACGATACTGGCGATGATTAGGATGAACGAGACACCGGTGAAACATGCCAAGAACGGCCACTGCGCCAACGTCCTTTAAAAAATATCGTTCAGGAACAATGTCTGGAGCGGTGATTGGTATTGAATTACCAGCGGTAGATGAGGGAGTAGAACATAATGGCCCAGGAGGAGAGAAGCATAAAGGCGATAGTGAGAAATATCGACATCATGAGCTTCATTTCCCGTCGGACCGCAAACCAGCCCTGGAGAATGTGCGGCCGGGAGTGAGTGGATAACAAACAAGTAAAATGGCCCCATAAAATACCATTGTGATCCAGGGAATGAGAACCTACAATGTATGCAAAGTGTAAAATGTGTTGAATTACGTTGAACATGGACGCGTTACATACAACTGTGGTAAAGATGAAGAGACCTTGGTAGACAGTCGTGTGCCAGGAGTATGTCGCCATGGGGCTGTTTGTAAGTTTTTCCACCCAAAGGGCCATTGCGACGACCAAGACAAAGACTTCAAGTTGCAAGCAGGCCAGGATTGCCATGAAGAACTAAGATGCGTTGATGATCGGTAGGCATTATAGATATTAGTGGTAGATGATGGCTCACTTTGTAGATGCGAACAATATGCCGGGGGGCACCAACACACTTGAAGGACTGTGCATTGTAAACCTGAAAAGAACGCGATGAGTCGGTTGCACGTGGAAGTGGGGCTATAGCATACTTTGAGGAGATGCCAAGATAGATACAAGGAAATGATCAAAGCCGTCCAGTTCAGGATAATGTCGGGGATCTGTTCACAGAATATCAGAATGCAAATCACATAGTGTGACGGTTCCGGGACTCACCTCGTATGCTGTGCGGGTCTGAAAATAGTTTGGGAAGAGATCGACGTGACAGGGAGTGGCGGAGTCAATGATCATTTGGTGAAAAAGGGAATCCAGATATTCGGTCCGCCATACAGCATAAATGGCCCAAGCAGTTACCAGCACGCGAGCAAACAGGACTGCCAAGCTGTGTACAAGACGGGTCAGAATGAAAAGAGATTACAAGCTGACGTGGTAAACGTCGTCTTACGTATGAGGTATAGAATCGTAAAGAATCTGAATGTCGAGAGTAAGTCTTGTACAATGGAAGAGGAACTGAATTCCGACTTGCAGCGATGAAGGAAATAGAGAAAAGCCAAAATTGCAGCGCGACAAAGGTGATATCCTCACGCCGTAAGTTCTGCATGCTGAACGGACGATTCAATGAACAAGTAAAGCATGACAAGCATAAAACAACTCGCACACTTGTTCAGGGTATAGAAGAATTTGAGCACACTGAAGACTCAGGAATACAGTCGTTCCGTTCTGAGATGAGAGATTGACACCATCAGTATTGTTCGACAAGTCGCGGGACGCGGCAACGTTGAATCCGCTATTCAAGGCCGGCAACACCTGGTAAAGTTAACACAACACGACATGGAGGTCCAAAAACTTTAGCTTACTAGGGAGACCTGGTCCTGGACGGGTCTAGTCAGAAAGCGACGACTGATCAAACACTACATGAACGTACTTGCACGCGGAAACCATCCGGTGTTGGGCTAGATTTGAAGATGTCCATGCAAGGATACCGACCCAGCTTTGACGCGGAAGACGGGAGTTCATCGCATATCTGGAGATGGAAGTTGCCACTGCTACCCTCGAGGAATGTCATATTTTGTTTAGAAGGGATTCCGGCCTCGTTGGTTATAGCGGACAGTAACGTATTGTATTCGGAATCGATGGAGAACAGGAAAGATTGAATGATTCCTTGAGCAAAACAGTGGACGAAGCTGAAAACAAAGAAAGCGGCGGTGATCCTGTTGAGTGTGATGCGAGCATACTAGGATTGCCACACGAGATGAGGTTGGGTTAATCGAGACTTTCATATTGAGACATAAGAATGCGTACGGCAGATTTGACTTTCAGTTTTAACTTGTTTGCAACAGAGGGCGACATGTTCAGAATGGGAAAATGAAACAGCAGGAAGGACAGTGGGGTCGGGTCAACAACCAGAAGACGAAATAGAAGTGTCAGACCAATAATCCAGCACTACGGCTCTGCCGAAGGTAAGGCCTGTAAGGTGAAGGATGAGAAGAAGAAGGGGAGACCGACTTGCTACGTGGTCAAGGAATCATGCCCAAAGCAATATTAATGTTGTGCCCAGGTTCATTTCCGGTTATGGTGGTGCATTTTCCATCAGTCCGACTCCCTGACAGAACTGATCTCTCAATGTCAATTTGCAATGAATGCTACTCTTCCGTAATCATCATGGGCGTTGTTGTCGACGTTTTCTACAGACTTGCATTTTCGATTTTGAACTTGGCCGCTCGTCTTCACGCTCAAATATTCTGACAAGTGTTGTGCGTGACGAAATGATCTTCTATGTAACTGTCACGTGAAGCGTATACGAATTCCGAAGTCCCCCAAATGATGGTTGTTAAGAAAGGATGTCCTGGAACTATCGGAACACGCATGGACCCCTGAAAGTCCCAGGACCTGGGTTTTGATCAGCCACGAGCGTCGAGATATCTCATCCAATCCTTGAATGCGCGAGGCGAGGGAAAAGGTGAACTTGCTGCTGGTTGTTGCGTTGCATGTATACTGGCCTGGCGCAAGTTGAGCGCAAAGGGATTAGTGTTGGTGTTCCATAGCGAGGTTCGTGGTGTTCCCGGATTATCCATGTCATGTAAGACAGGATAGCTGCTGCCTGTACCGCCGCCCGTAGAACGCCTGTACTGGATATGACCCGTGACCAGCGGGTGTTGTTTTCTGTGGGCGCAAATGATGCTATGATGTATGATGGTGATCCTTCGTTTAGTAGTTTCATATAAGTTGTTTACATTGAGCTTCGAACTCGAAAATCTTACATAGCGATATGCTTGATCACATGATTTCTTGAAATATAATATAATATAATATAATATATATATTATTATTATATGTCACCATGTGTGACATTTAATTTCAGGCGGTAGCCACTGTGTGGGGCAATCAAACAACTCAAAATATGACCAAGTACAATTTCCTTTTTCATTCAAAATCCGCGCATTGATATATGGTGCGGGCAGATAAGTCACCGCTACTTTTGTACAGTAGAAATAACTCACCCCAATTAGGATAAAAATCTTATTCCTTTAACAAATCGCTTTCTTTTGATGAGAGGAAGACATTGGTTAAAGGG
>Ga0210383_10002066_pt1 | contig 18178 bp, 17 predicted proteins | sample IncBWC14OmetaG_FD_160072 | JGI IMG/M metagenome (GOLD analysis project Ga0210383, IMG submission 160072) | Forest soil microbial communities from Barre Woods Harvard Forest LTER site, Petersham, Massachusetts, United States - Inc-BW-C-14-O ...
CAACCTCGTGGAGCCGGCCGGCGCAGCCGCGCTGGCAGCGGTGCTGGACGCTCCCCGGCGCTTTGCGGGCCGGAAGGTAGCGATCATCTGCAGCGGCGGCAACATCAGCCCCGCACAACTAGCAGGACTGTGGTCTGTCGAACCGGATTGACATCCAGCTGATAATCCGGCTGGTACGCGCCGGCTTCAGATGGGCCTAACTTGGCTCCGGAAGGACCAGTGCCTCCCCGCCAGGGCGGCCCGCTCCAGAGTCTCGCGGAACGCTTGCGCGGCCTCGGCGACCGCCACCTGCGCCGCCAGCAATTCAAGCGCCAGAACCCGGGCCGTCGTGGCATCCCGGGCGATGGATACCGCGATTCTGGGAAACCAGGACGGCGGCACGTGATGGGTGTCTCACCTCGTTCATGTCACTTCGGCGCCTCGCGTTCAGTCTCCCGTATGGGGGCAATACGGCACGAGGGAGCGGTCATGCATGAGGTACCCACGATGCGGCGCCTGGTGCGGGCGGATCCGGACGACCGGTGGGCGGCGGTGTTCGGCCGCATCGCCGTGTACTCGTTCCTTGTGGCGCTGGTCAGCGGCATACTCTTGCTGCCGTTCTTCCAGCCCAGCATGGCGCCTGTCGTCTATCACGGCTCCTACCGCAAGCTGGACGGCCTGACGGTGAGCCGCGCGTACCAGTCCACGCTGAACATCAGCTTCGACGTGCGCAGCGGGCTGCTGATCCGGCAGGTGCACCACTGGTCCGCGGACCTGTTCGTCGCGGCCGTATGCCTGCGGCTGATCCGGGTGTTCTTCCGCGGCCGGTTCCGGTTGCCGGACTGGCTGATCTGGGTGGGCCTGCTGCTGATTGGCATGCTGGCCGGGTTTTCCGGCGCCATCCTGCCCGACGACATGCTCTCCGGCGGCAGCCTGAGCGTGTTCACCGGCGTGATCTTGTCGCTGCCGCTGGTGGGGACACACGTGGAGATGCTGATCTTTGGCGGGTCGTTTCCCGGCCACGTGATCATCCCGCGCGACTACTGGGTGCACGTCGTCGTGCTGCCCGTGGTGCTCGGAGGGCTGCTCCTGCTGAGTTACCGAGCCCGCCGACCGCGACCGCTCCGCGTTCGGCGGGTCGACCCGATGCTGCCGTTCACCGGGGCCGTGCTGGTCGCGCTCGGCGCGCTCGCGCAGATCAACCCGGTGTGGCTCTTCGGGCCGTACCAGCCGGGCAGCATCAGCGCGGGTTCGGTGCCGGACTGGTACATGGGTTTCCTCGACGGGGCGCTACGGGTCATGCCGGCGTGGGAACTCTCGATCGGCGGGCACCCGCTGCCACTGGACGTGCTGGTCCCCGCGGTCATCGTGCCCGGGCTGTTCTTCACGCTGGTCGCAGCGTATCCGCTGCTCGACGGCTGGATCGCCGGCGGCCGGCCGCCGCGCGGCCCGCGGCGGAGCCGCCAGGTCGCACTGCTGCCGCCCAAGCCCGCCGATCCAGCGAACCGGATCGGCGTCGGTGTCGCCGGGATCACGCTGTACGGGCTGTTGTGGGCGGCGGCCGCGAACGACGAGATCGCGTATCACCTGCAGATCTCGCTGTACACGGTGACCTGGGTATTCCGCGTCCTCGTACTGGCCGCCCCGGTGCTCGCGTTCGCGCTGACGCGAATGATCTGCCACGTAGTGGAAGCACGCCGCCGCGACGAGGCCGAGCACGGCATCGAGACCGGCCGGATCGCGATGACCCCGGAGGGCGGCTTCGCCGAAATCCGCGAACAGCTCGGCTCACGCTAACCGAAATATGACCATTTGGGGGCGCCGATGATGGCCCGGGTACGGAGCAAGATGGCGGTGATCGCGTCGTCGCCAGATACCGTGAGGTCCGCCTGCCCCGCCGTGGGCATGTTGTTGGTCAAAAGCCGCCAGGCCTGCTCAGCGTTCATGGCCAGGCTCCCTACAAGACGGGGGCCGGGCTGGTCACCGAACTGCCATCCGGTCTCGGCAGCCACCAGGTGCCAGGTCCGGGCGAGCGGGCCGGTGACCGAGATCGACACGGTGTCGCCGAGCTGCGCCGCCGCCCCGGCCAGGCGGTAGGGGTAAGCCCAGCGCAGCCCGTCGAGCACCGGCCCGGCCAGGTCGGCGCGCAGGTCGCTGGGACGGCCCAGCGCCTGGAGGATCTGCTGCCGGTGAATCCAGTACTCCGACAACTCGCGGGCCTGGCCGAGCCAGGCCGGCACCAGGTCCGGCCCCGCCCAGGACACCGAGGCGGTACGCGCGCGCACGTCCTCGCTCGCGAACATCACGGTGATCTGCGGCCCGGCCCACCGCAGCAGGTCGGTGACCAGGCGGGGGCTGAGCCGGCGGGCGGCGCGGACCCACTCGGCCTGCAGTTCATCCAGCCAGGCCGCGAACTCCGCCTCGGACCCGGCGGGAGCGGGGGTGCCGAGAAACCCGTCACGGTTCCGGGCCAGCAGTCCGAGATCGTCGCCGACCAGGTGGCAGCCCAGCCCCAGGACGGTCCATCCCGGGCACGGCGAGAGCCGTTCCCAGTCCGCGGCCCGCAGGTCGGCCAGTAGCTCGGTCAGCCGGTCGCGCTCGACGGCGAACAGGCCGGCATAGTCCCGCGGAGGTTCGCTGGGCGGCTCGGTCCCGCTCATCCCCGCACCCTGCCCGGCCACCAGCGGCCGGCGGCGGTCGGCGTGGCAGTTTTGCGCACCCGATTATCCTGGCCGGTCGCCGGGCTCCTGCGCGATCGAATTTCCCAGCCGGTCTGGCCCCCCGGGCAGGCAGACTAGCGTGATGAATGATCTGGCGACCATTGAGCTGGGCGACTCCACTGTGATTTTGCGCCGGGCGGAAACCGACGATATCCCCGCCGTCGTGGCCCTGCTCGCCGCTGATCAGCTCGGCGCTACCCGAGATGGGGTGAATACGGCCCAGGACCTGGCCGCCTACCAGGTAGCGTTCCGCGCGATCGACGCGGATCCGGCTCACGTCCTGGTGGTCGCGCAGGCGGGGCAGCAACTGGTAGGCACCTTGCAGCTCTCGTTCATCCCCGGGCTGGCGCGCCGCGGCGCGCTGCGGGCGCAGATCGAGGCGGTCCGGGTTCATGAGTCCTACCGCAGCCGCGGGCTGGGTGCAGCCATGATGGGCTGGGCCATCGGGGAGGCCCGCCGCCGCGGCTGCGGGCTGGTACAGCTGACCACTGACAAGGCACGACCTGACGCCCACCGCTTCTACGAGCGGCTCGGGTTCGTGGCGTCACACCAGGGCATGAAACTCCGTCTTTGACTGACCTCAACGGAAATCCCGGTCAACGATCTAGGCTGACGTCGAGTCCAGGTCGGCGGCATGGTGACCCCGAAGGTCAGAGTTGTTCAGGCACGCAGGTCGGGCACCTTTCGCTCCTCAGCCGCGAGCTGCGGATGGGGTGTCGCGGTGTCAGTGATCTGTGAGCAGTGCGGTGCGGTGCGCCGGAGCAGCGTGGCGGCCACGATGACCGCTGCCGCGGCAAGTCCGGCTCCGGCGGCGAAGGCGAGCCGGTAACCGGATGCCAGCGCAGAAGCACTGTCAGGGCCGGCCGCGTGCAGGCTGGCGGTTCGGGCGGCTGCCAGGGTGGAAAGCACTGCCACGCCGAGTGCTGCGCCGATCTGCTGGGTGGTGTTGAACAGGCCGGAGGCCAGCCCGGCGTCGCTTTGCGTGGCACCCGACATGCCGAGCGATGCCAGTGCGGGCAGGGTGAGCCCGCCGCCAGCGCCGAACAGCACCAGCGGCCCGAGCAGGTGCCCCGGGTAGCTTCCGTGCACTGGGACGCGGGCCAGCAGCGTCAGCGCGGCGGCGATGAGCAGCAGCCCTGCGAGCAGCATCGCGCGCTGCCCGAGGCGGGCGGCGATGCGGGCGGAAAAGCCGAGTGAGACCGTGCCGATGACGACGGCTGTGGGAAGCAGGCCCAGGCCAGATGTGGCAGCGCTGTCGCCGAGGACGCGCTGCATGTACAGGGTGATGATGACCTGGAACCCGAATGCGGCGGCGATCACCAGGAGTTGCGCGAGGTTTGCCCCGGTGACGTTGCGGCCCGAGAAGATGCGCAGCGGCAGTAGCGGCGTGCGGGCCGTGGCCTGACGGGTCACGAATGCTGCAAGAAGCGCCACGGCCAACGCTGCCGCCAACAGGGTGCGGGCTGAACCCCAGCCGTACCGGGTTATCCCGGCGATCGCGTAGACGCCGAGCATCAGGCCCGCAGTGGCCAGGCTCGCCCCCAGCCAGTCAGCGCCGCTGCGCAGCCCGGTCCCGCGGTCGGCATCCAGGACCTTGAAGGCAAGCAGGCCGGCCAGGGCGCCGATCGGCACGTTGACGAAGAAGATCCAGTGCCAGCCGACGGTCTGGGTCAGGACGCCGCCGAGCACCAGACCGATAGAGGCGCCTGCAGCGCCGACGAAGCTGAACGCGCCGATCGCTTTTGCCTGCTCCCGCGGTTCGGGGAATAGGGTCACGATCATTCCCAGGCTCACCGCCGACACCATCGCACCGCCGATCCCCTGGGCAAACCGGGCGGCGATCAGCATCGCGGGACCCGTAGAAAGGCCGCACAGCAGGGACGCAGCCGTGAAGACCGCCAGGCCGGACAGGAACATGCGCTTGCGGCCGCTGAGGTCGCCGAGACGGCCGGCGAGCAGCAGCAGGCTGCCGAAGGCGATCAGGTAGGCATTCATCACCCAGCTCAGGTTGGCTGCGGAAAACCCGAGGTGCCGCTGGATGGACGGCAGGGCCACGGTGACGATCGTCCCGTCGAGGATGATCATCAAGCTGGCTCCGCATAGCAGCCACATCGCGAGCCAGCGCCTACTGCGGCCGGTTACAGAGATCTTGACGGACATGCGGTCACTCCTACTCATGCGACGGAGTAACCGTAACAGATCATCTACTAACAGACAATCTCTTTCGGATCGAGTTTCGGGGCGAGCCTGGCCGCGGAGCCAGGAGGGAAAGACGCGGGTCAGCCGACGGTCTGCCGTGCACGCCGTACCGGCCGGTCGCCGGCAACCGGCTCGGCCAGCAGCCCGCTGACAAGCTGAGTAAGCGAGTCCACGAACACGCCGCGGCTGGCGGGCGGGAGTTCCGCCAGGACTTCGGCGTGCACCCGGTCGGCGATCTCGTGCCCGGCCGTGACCAGCCGCTTGCCCTCGTCTGTGACCACGACGACCCGGGCCCGCCGGTCGGCCCGGGACGGGCGGCGTTCCGCGTACCCCGCCTCCTCCAGTTCGTCCAGGGTCACCACCATCGTGGTCTTGTCCAGGTCGGACACCCTGGCCAGCTCGATCTGCGTCAGCTCACCTGAGGCGGCGTGATGCAGGACGCAGTAGTCCCTGGGCGTGATGCCGATCTCGGCGAACGCGGCCGTCATCCGCGTCGCGAGCACGTGGGCGGCGTGCGCCAGCATGAAGCTCAGGTCCGGTACCGAGCGTTCCGGCGCGCGTGTGGTCATTGCCTCAGCATACCGGATAGGAAGTCACAAGATAATCCAGTGATAGACGATCTGCAGAGGTGCCGCGCCTCCGAGCGTGGGCCCACTCCGCGGGAATTATCCGGTCAACGATCTAGGGCGGCGACGGCGGCGACGATCAGGTCCCAGAAGCGGCTGGCGTCCAAGTCCACGGCGACCTGGGCGTTGGGCGACCGTTCTGTGACCTGGTGCAGGTCGACGACGGTGGCGCCTCGGTAACGTCCGGGCGGCGGTGGCCTGACCGCCGGTCACGGCTTGGGCTGGAATATGCCCAGCGGCTGGGCTACGAGGCGGGCGACGTGACCCGATTCGTCCAGCTCGAACTCGGCGGTGACGGCAGGCTGGCCCTTCAGCCCGAACCGCAGGCCACGGCCTGTCGGCTCTAGTTCGAAGGGCGGGGCGCCCGGTATGGCGACGGTCAGCACGTGGTCACCGCGCAGGGCGACCACGACCTCAATCGGGCCCATGACGTAGGTCCCGCAGAGCCGTCGGAGCACCTCCGGGTCCTGCGCGGACGCGTCGGGTCGCCGGTCGAACCGCTGCGGCCCGACCAAGGGCTCGAAGGGGACGGTGAGGGCGGTGATATCGCCGTCCGGGTCGGACAGGAACATCAGCGGGAACAGGTGGGACTGGTCGCCGAGCTCGTGCCACTCCAGGTCGAACGTCTCGTAGTGGCGATGGGCCAGGCTGAGGTCCAGGGTGCCCAGTCGCGGCCGGAGCGCACCGGCTTCGAGGGTAACGGTGAGCGTTCCGTAGCCAGGGTGCTCGTACTCCCCCGCGTAGGCGTCCAGGGGCCTGGGCAGCGGGGCGTCGGGCACGACGTGGCGCGCTTGGCGGGCCTCCCGCATACCGGCCAGGATCGTGTCGTAACGCGGCTTGAAGTTCGCGAACCAGTCCAGGGGTTCCAAGCCAAGCAGCTCATCGAGGATCCGGTACGCCACGACCGGCGTCATCGCGCTGGAGGTGGTGTTGATCATCACGGCCACGCCGATGCCGTCGTCGGGCAGCAGCATGCACTCGGTCAGGAACCCGTCGATGCCGCCGCCGTGTTCGAGGAGCCGGTGACCGCGGTACCGGCCGACGAGCCAGCCCAGGCCGTAGGCGTGCCGGGTGGAGGCGGGGAAGGTCCGGTCCTCAGGCAGCACGATGTGCGGTTCGTGCTGGCGCGCCACCGTGCCCGGTGACATCACGGCCTGGCCGTCCAGCTGGCCGTCGCCGAGCTGGGCCAGCAGCCACCGAGTCAGGTCGGTGGCGGACGAGTTGACCCCGCCGGCCGGCGCCAGGGCCGTGACGGGCCGCTGCGGCACAGGCACGACGACGCCCTGGCGGCGCTCGTATGCGGTGGCGTGATCCGGGTCGGCGCTCATCTCGTCGACCGACAGGTTCGAGCGTCCCATTCCCAGCGGGGTCAGCAGGCGGCCGCGCAGGTACTCCTCCCACGGCGTGCCGGAGAGCACCTCCACGGCGTACCCGGCCGCCAGATAGCCGAGGTTGCAGTACTGAAAGGCCTGGCGCAGGTCCTTGCTGAGGGGCAGGAAGCGCAGCCGGCGGATCACCTCGGCCCGGGTCCGGCTCGGGTGACCGAGCCAGACCATTTCGTGGCGAGGCAGGCCGGACCGGTGCGACAGCAGGTCCACCACGGTCAGCCGGTCACTCACCACGGGATCGTCCAGCTGGATCTCTGGCACGTAATCGCGCAGCGGACGCTCCCACTCCAGCAGGCCGTCATCGACCAGGGCGCCGACCGTGGCCGCGGTAAAGGCCTTGGTGGTGGACCCGATGGCGAAGAGCGTGTCCGCGGTAACCGGGAGCTGGGTATCCAGGTCACGCTGCCCCCACCCGGCGGCCAGCACGACCCGACCATCCTGGACGGCGGCGACGGCGCAGCCCGGGACCTCCCAGGCGGCCAACTGGTCGACGACGAACCGTTCGATGCTCTGCATGTTCTCTGCCAGATCCACTACGCCACGCTCTCGCATTTCGGTCGCCGTCACGCGGGTTTTCGGGACGGACGGCGGTAGAGCTCGGTCAGCAGGGCGACCGCGGCGTGGGTGGAGGGATGCGGGTCGTGGCGTCGCCAGATCATCTGCACGGTGATGGGCGGGGCGTCCCGCAGCGGGCGGAAGACCACGCCGTCGCGCCGGTACTGAGCGGTGGTGCCTTCGGGGGTGATCCCGATGCCGCCGCCGGCCGCGACCACCGCCAGCCAGTCGTCGATGTCACGGGTTTCCTGGAGCCGCGGTCGCGCCTCGGCGGGCCACAGGTCCGGACTGGTGGTCCCGGTGCGCCGGTCGATGAGCACCGTGCGCTGGGCTACCTCGTCGAGCCGGATGGAGCGGCGCCGAGCCCAGGGATCGTCGGCGGCCAGCGCACAGTAGCGACGCTCGTAACCGACGATGGTGCTGGCGAAGCGGTGGCCGTCCACCGCGGTGCGCAAGACCGCCAGGTCGCACAGGCCTTCGGCCAGGCCGCCGGTGGCGGAGTTGGTACGGATCAGCTGAAGTTCGACGTCCGGGTAGCGGGCCGCCCAGCGGTGCTGGAACTCCCGGGTGTGACGGCCCATGGCCGACCAGGGATGGCCGATGCGGAGCCTGGTGTGGCCGGTGGTCGCCTCGGTGACCAGGTTGTCCGCGGCGGCGAGGACCTGCCGCGCCTGGGCCAGGGCGTGCACGCCCGCCGTGGTCGGGGTGATGGTCCGGCTGGTGCGGTGCAGCAGCCGGACGCCGAGGACCTGCTCCAGGGCGATCAGGTTCCGTGACACGGCGGCCTGCGAGATGCCGAGCTCGATGGCGGCATCGGTGAAGGTTCCCGCATCCACGATCGCGACCAGGCAGCGCAGATGCCGTAGTTCCAGATCCATAACCGTAGCGTATAGCTGTCTTCATCCATGCATTTTGCGTATGCATCGATCCGAGCCATGCTCCTGTCATGACGACCTCGATACTCGTTCACGAGCTCCCGGCCACTGCGTCCGCCGGTCGGGGTGAGCGGCTCACCGGCATCGCGCTGATGACCGGCAGCGCCGCGTCCAACCAGCTCGGCGCGGCCACCGCCGCGCTGGCCTTCCCGGTCCTCGGACCCGCCGGGGTCGTTGCGGTCCGGCAGTGGGTGGCTGCTGCGATTCTGCTCACCGCGGTGCGGCCGAAGTTCACCTCGTTCACGCAGGCGCAGTGGCGCCCGGTCCTGGCCCTGGCGCTGATCTTCGCGACCATGAACCTGTCTCTGTACCTGGCCATCGACCGGATCGGGCTGGGCCTGGCGGTAACCCTGGAGTTCCTCGGCCCGCTATCGGTCGCGCTGCTGGCCTCGCGCCGCGTCATCGACCTGGGGTGCGCGCTGGTCGCGGGCGCTGCGGCGGTCGTCCTGGCCCGGCCGCAGGCGAGCACCGACTACGCGGGCATCGCCCTGGCTGTGCTGGCCGCCGCCTGCTGGGCGGGATACATCCTGGTGAACCGGGTGGTGGGCGCCCGGCTGCCGGGCTCGCAGGGACCGGCGGCCGCGGCCAGCCTGTCGGCCCTGCTGTACGTCCCGGTCGGCATCTGGGTCCTGGCCAGCCATCCGGTGACCGTCACCGCGCTGGGCCGGGCGGCCACGGCCGGCCTGCTGTGCTCGGCGGTCCCGATGGTCGCCGACCTGCTGGCGCTGCGGCGGGTCCCGGCCCGGTTCTTCGGGATGTTCATGAGCGTCAACCCGGTGTTCGCGGCGCTGACCGGCCTGATGGTCCTGGGCCAGTCGCTGGCGTTCGCGGACTGGCTCGCGATCGCCGCCATCGTGAGCGCCAACGGGGTCAGCCTCGGCACCGGACGGCGCCTGTGAGGGCCGGGTGCTCGGCCGGGCCACGACGCGGTAGGGCACGATGGAGTCATGACCTCCAGCTACGACAGCAACCCAGAGGACGAGTACGCCGACGACGAGTACGCGGACTTCGACGCCGAAGATCGCGAGCAGCCCTCAACGTCGAACGAGATTCCCGACGACGAACCGGAAGCCGACGTGCTCGAGCAGCGTCAGGCGGTCCCGTACGACCAGGAGGACGGGTAGATCGCGGTCTACGGGCTGGAGGCTGACGCTGAGGGACTGGGCGACACCGACACCGACGCGCTCGGGGAGCTCGACGGGGTGAGAGTCGGGCTGGAGGTCGGAGTCGGGGTCACGGACGGGGATGAGCTGGGCGAGGTCGTCGCGGACGGGGTGGTCGACGGCGTGGCCGACGGCGTGCTGGAGGGCGAGCGGGACGGACTGGCCGGGGCCGAACTGCCCTGGGCCGGGCCGACCAGGTTCGGCGGCTGAACCGCCTGGTGGCCGGTGAACAGCAGGGCGACAGCGGCGATCGCGACGCCCACGACGGCCACCGCTCCACCGGTGGCCAGTCCGGCCGCGAACGAGCGGCGATCCCGGCGGTACTCGGTGCGGCGCCGCTCACGCAGCGAGGCGGGCAGCGCGGCCCGGCGGGCGGCCCAGCTGTTGACCGGGGCCGCGGCCATGCCGAGGGTGGGGAACAGCAGCAGTCCCGCCAGCAGCGGCCCGCTCAGCTGGTTGTACTTGGTCAGGGCGCCCGCGATGCCCGCGAAGCCGAACACGGCCAGGATGGACTCCGCCCAGTTGCCCCGCAAGGCCTCCCACCACCTGGTGCGCTCGCTGGTCTTCGGGGTGCGCAGGAACGCCGCCTTCTTGGCAAACAGCGCGAGCACCGAGGCGCGGGCCACCACCAGCGACGTGGACTGCCAGATGAAGAACGCGCCGAGCGCGTCCCGCCAGGTCGCGCCGGTGCCGCGCCGCAGCAGGGCCACCGCCCGCACCAGGCCGAGCAGGACCATCACCGGCACGGCCGCGACCAGGAAGATGGTCAGCTTGCGGAAGAGCTGGCCGCCGCCGGTGGCCAAGTTGGCCGCTCCGGCCAGCAGGAAGATCAGGAACAGCAGGCCCAGTAGGTCCCCGTACCACTGCAACGCCCCGGCCAGGTAGGACCAGCGCTGGCCGGCGTCCAGGTGGTTCGCCCGGTTCGGGCGCCCGGGGATCATCGAGCGCCAATGCATGCGCAGGATCTGGATGCCGCCGAAGCACCACCGGTAGCGCTGACCCTTGAGCGCCTCGAACGTCAGCGGCATGATGCCGCGGCCGAACGACTCGTCCACGTGCAGGCCGTGCCAGCCGGCCCGCAGCAGTCGCAGCGACAATTCGGCATCTTCGGTGATGCACCACTCGTCCCAGCCGCCGAGCTCGTCGAGGGCGACCCGCCGGATCAGCCCCATGGTGCCAGCGAAGATGGCCCCGTCGTGCTCGTTGCGGGACGGCTGCGACACGGCGAAGAAGTACTTGTAGGAGTAGTAGAGCCGCCGGTAGTACCGCGCCTGCTGCCAGTCCCGGTAGTCCTGCGGCGTCTGGACGAAGCCGATCCAGGGGTCGGCGAACGCGGGCGTGCAGCGGCGCAGCCATCCGGGGTCGACCTGGTAATCGGAGTCGACGATGCCGATGACCTCGGCGTCCTCCGAGGTCATCCGGCGCAGCGCGTAGTTCAAGGCTCCGGACTTGTATCCGGGCCAGTCCGCCAGGTGGACGAACTTGACCGCGTGCCGCCCGCACCACGCTTCCACCGGCCGCCACAGATCCTCGTCGTCGGTGTTGTCGTCGATCAGGATGACCTCGTAACGCGGGTAGTCCAGGCGGAGCAGGGAGCGCAGCGTCTCGATGACCATGTCCGGCGGCTCGTTGTGCGCCGGCACGTGCAGGCTGACCATGGGCAGCTCGCTGTCCGGCACGGACAGCCTGGTCCTGCGCGTGATCCGCCGCCGCCAGTGCTCGGTGCCCAGCGCATCGCAGAGTTCCCAGAGGTACGCGCAGCTCAGCACGGCGGCGAAGATCTCGAGCAGCCAGAGCACCACGCCGCCGACGGTGCTGAGCGGACCGAGGTTGCTGTGGAAGGTCCACTCGATCGCGTAGACCAGGTACACCACAAACAGGAACACGGTCGAGGCCCAGCACAGGTGGGCGCGGGCCGACCAGCGCCTGGTGATCGGCAGCCAGACCAGGCTGGCCACCACCACGCCCGCGGCCCCGGCCAGCAGGTTGTGCTCGGTCGCCCCGATCAGCCGCAGGACACCGGCCACCGCCGCAGCCAGCACAGCCGTGCCGATCACGGCCAGCACGACACGCCGTACCGCGGGCCAGGTTCCGGCGCCGCGGTCGATGAGCCGCGCGGGCACGAACAGGGCGGCCGAGCCGAGCGGCGCGGCGATGAGCGCAGCCAGTAGCAACGCCTGAAGCATGAAAGCCCCTCACCGGGTGCACCTGGGCGGGTTGTTCCAGTTTCGGACGCTACCCGAGCAAAAACCGGTCAATCGCGGGAAACTCGGCTACCGTCGTGGCGGATGAGCTAATCCATGATCGGATGCTGGCTTTTCACAGTCATCCCGGCAGGCGGCCAATCCGGTTTCCGGCTAGCATCCACCCGCGCAGGACGGCCGCGACGGGCTGACACCGGATCCGGCGGCACGCGCTGTGGTCCGTTCGGCCCAAATAAAGAAATGGTGCGGACGGTCAGTTGTCAGCTCTGCGTTGGAGGACGATGTCGAAATTGGCGCGGGCGGGCTCGTTCGGGTCGTCGGCGGGCTTGAACTCGGTGATCAGGCTCTTCTTCACCGCGAACACCGCGTCGGATTCGATGTAGGGGCTTCCGGCCACGAAGATGTGCGTGGTCAGCGGGCGGTGCCCGGGGGCGGTCACGATGAAGTGGACGTGCGCCGGGCGGTAGGGGTGGCGTTTGGTCGCCTCGAGCAGCGTGCCGACCGGGCCGTCGGTCGGGATCGGGTAGTGGGCCGGCACGATCGTGCGGAACCAGTAGGCGCCGTCCTGGCCGGCGGTGAACAGGCCGCGCCCGTTGCCTGGCGGCTGTACGTCGGGCTGCTGGACGTCGTAGAAGCCCTGGTCGTTGGCCTGCCAGACGTCGAGTTCGGCGCCGGGCAGCGGGGTGCCGTCGGCGGACAGGACCCGGCCCGCGAGCACGCACTGCGGGCCGGTCCCGACCAGGTCGATGGTGTCGCCCAGCGCCCGGCGCGGCGAGGTGACCATGTGGAACGGGCCGAGCACGGTGGATTCGGTAGCTCCAGCCGTCTTCCGGTTGTTGATCGTTTCGACCAGCATGGAGATGCCGAGTACGTCGGAAAGCAGGATGAACTCCTGCCGTTCGGCGTCGCACTTCTGGCCGGTGGCGGTCAGGAAGTCGATGGCCCGCTGCCACTCGGCGATCGTGGGCTCGGTGTCCCTGACGAAGGCGTGCAGATGCCGGACCAGGCTGCTCAGCAGTTCGCGCAGCCGCGGGTCCGCGGTGGCGGCGAAGCTCTCGACGACCGCGTCGGCCGCGGTCTCCTCGGTGAAGTCGGTGGCCATGACCGCCAGGGTAAGTCCCGGTCCGGGTGCAGGTACAGGTCGGAGGTCGGTCCGAGGTGCTGGAGCTTGTCGGGGTTGACCACGGAGCGCACTGCCTGTACCACGCCGTCGGCGATGTCGAGCGCGAAGACGCTGGCCACCCGGCCTTCGGCGTCGTAGACCACCGCGCCTGGCTGGCCGTTGACCAGGGCCGGAACGCCGTACGTACCCTCCTTGTGTGCACGGCGGAAAAGCCCGATCAGGAACCGGGCGACCCGTTCCGCCCCGTGCGTGGGCTCGCGCCGGGCCAGGCCCTTGCCGCCGCCGTCGCCGACCATGACGACGTCGGGCGCCAGGAGGTTCAGCAGGCCATTGAGGTCGCCGCCGCCGACCGCGTCGAGGAACCGGCGGGCCACCTCGTCGCGCTGCTCGCGTGAGGCGTCGAACCGGGGCTTGCCCTCGTCGATGTGGTGGCGGGCGCGGACGAAGATCTGACGGCAGTTCGGCTCGGACTTGCCGGTGATCTCGGCGATCTCGGCGTAGTCGTAGCTGAAGACCTCGTGGAGCAGGAACACGGCGCGTTCGGTCGGCGTCAGGCTTTCCAGCAGGACGAGGAACGCCATGGACAGGGAATCGGACATCTCGGCGCGCTCCGCGGGGTCTGGTGCGGTCGCGGGGGCCGGCCCGCCTTCGACGATCGGCTCGGGCAGCCAGGTGCCCACGTAGGCCTCGCGGCGGACCCGGGCGGACCGCAGGTGGCTGATGGCCAGCCGGGTGGTGACTGTGGCCAGGTAGGCCTTGGGCAAGGTGACCTGCGCGCCGTCGCGGAGCGCCCGGGTGAGCCGCAGGAAGGCCTCCTGCACGATGTCCTCGGCGTCGCTGACGCTCCCCGTCATCCGGTAGGCGATCGAGAACATCAGCGGCCGGAACTGCAGGTAGTCCGCGGCTCCCATGTCCTGGCCTTCGGGCATGTCCTGGCCTTCGGGGCCGGCCTGCGGCCCGGCTTCAGGCGGCGTCGGCATGTTCGGCCTTGAAGGTCTCGGTCCAGACGGGAAAGCCGTCTCGCCAGCTTGGATAGGCCGGGGTCCAGCCGAGCTCGCGCTTGGCCTTCTCGTTGGAGGCCCCGCGGACCTGCGTCATCATCGAGACGACCATCTCGCCGCCCAGCACCCGGCCGAGCCAGGCCGGGGCGCGCATGGGCGGCTTCACACCCGCGGACAAGGCCAGATACGGCAGCCACTGCGCGACCGGAGCCGGCTCGTCGTCCACGATGTTGTAGATGCCGGGCGCGCCGCGGGTGACCGCGGCCACGGTGGCGGACGCGGCGTCGGTGACCTCGGTGAACGACCAGATGCCCGTGCCCCCGCCGACGACGGGCATCTGCCGCTTGCGCACGACCTCGATCATCACGTCGGAGGCGCCGTGACCGTAGAGGATGCCGTAACGGAGCACCAGGCCTTCGGGGACCTTGCGGGGGACGCTGTCCTCGAGGTGCCGGATCGCCGCCATCGTCTTGGCCGTGACCGCCAGCGGATGCGGGTCGAGCGGGTCCTGTTCGGTCTTAACCTGGCTGCCTTCTCGGATGTTGTTCCAGCCGATGAAGCTCTGCGCGATGAACCGGCGGGCACCGGCCTGGTTGGCCGCTTCCAGGAGGTAGTCCGTGCCCCGGCTGCGCAGCTCGTTGGTGACCGCGAACTCCTTGTCGAAGTTCCGGAAGCTGCGCATGCTGGTCAGCGCGGTCATCTGATGGATGATCACCTCGGGCTGCGCGGCCGCGATCGCCTTGAGGACCGCCTCGCGGTCCAGCCCGTCGACGATGACCGGCTTCGCGCCCTGCGCGGTCAGCTGGCCGGCCTTGGCCGGTGAGCGGGTGCTGGCGGTGACCTCGTGGCCGGCGGCGATCAGGCCGGGTACCAGGAACTGGCCGATCACGCCGGTCGCGCCCGCGACGTAGACTCGCATTTTTCCTCCCTGTGCCGTTGTCGCCCTCTACGACGCAGGGGGCCCCGCGTGCGTGACACGTGCTGCCGTTTAATCGCGGCTGCGCAGGTGCCAGACCTGCGAGACGGGGCCGAGGTGGCTTAGTTTCTCCGGATTGGCCACCGTCCTGATCGCCTGGACCTGGCCGTCGAGGACGTCCATACAGATGACCGCAATGAGGCCGCCGTCGGCGTCGCTGGCCAGCAGGCCCGGCTGCCCGTTGACCCAGGCCGTTTGTAGCGTGGCGCCGAACTCGATGGTCCGGGCTAGCTGGATGCGGATGACCTCGGCCACTCGGTCGCGGCCGACCACCGGCTCGCGGTACGTGATCTCGCCCCGGCCGCCGCTGTCGCCGTAGAACAGCACGTCCGGCGCCAGCTTTTGGATGAGGCTGCTCATGTCGCCGCCCCGTGCCGCGGCTAGGAACAGGCCGGTCAGTTCCTCGCCCTCGGCGCGGGAGGTCTCGAACCTAGGCCGGCCCTCGTCGATACGGCGCCGGGCGCGGGTGAAGATCTGCCGGCAGGCGGCCTCGGTCTTCCCGGTGACCTCCGCGATCTCCGGGTATCCGTAGCCGAAGACCTCGCGGAGGAGAAACACGGCGCGTTCGGGCGGTGACAGGCTCTCCAGCAGGACGAGGAACGCCATGGACAGGGAGTCGCTCGTCTCGGCCAGCTCGGCGGGGCCGGGCGCGTCGTCGGTGTCGCCGTTGCTCAGGAGGGGCTCCGGGAGCCAGGTGCCCACGTAGGACTCGCGGCGGACCCGCGCCGAGCGCAGGTGGTCGATGGCCAGCCGGGTGGAAATCGTGGCCAGGTAGGCCTTGACGTTGTCTGGCGTTTTGTCTTTCGTCTGGTCTTTCGTCGCCCTGAGGAAGGCTTCCTGGACGATGTCCTCGGCGTCGTTGACGCTGCCGGTCATCCGGTAGGCGATCGAGAACATCAGCGGCCGGTACTGGGTGTAATCGCTGGCGTCCACGTTGCTTCCCTTCGCCGTCATCTTGCCCTTTAAGACGAGGGACGGTTTCCGGCTGTGACAGCATCGGCTCGCGTCCTGAGCGGGGCGGGGAGGCACTCTCCCAGGCCGTCGGCGAACAGCGGGATCCGCCACAGCGGCGGCGCCGGTCCGCTGTTGCCGCGCAACTCCATGAGGGTCTCGACGGTGACCCGGACCAGCCGCCGGGCTGCGACGAACAACAAGAACGCGAGCGGGAGCTCGGCCAGCACCGCGGACAAGATGCTGTCCGTGAAGCCGCTCGAGCCGTAGCTCAGGGTCAGGTCGAACCAGGCGTCGCAGAGCAGCAGCGTCCCGGTGATGATCATGAAGAAGATGAGGATCTGGCGCTCGTGCCAGGCCGCCCAGGCGGTCGCGGCGAACCCGAGAAGTTCGGCGATGTCCAGCCCGACCCACACGGCCCGCCAGTTGTTGGCGGTGTAGCGCCCGGGCAGGGTCAGGACCAGGATCGCGATCCAGCCGGCCAGCGCGACGCAGCAGACCGTCATGACCAGCAGGGCGATCCTGCGGCGCCGCCGCAGGATCGGATCGAGCAGCGGGTGCGGCACGTCGATCGCGGCTAGGACGCGAGCCAGCTCGCGCCGCTCATCGTGTGTCATCTGGCGTAGTTCGGCCTCGTTAATCACATATTCATTCTGCGCCGGGCGGATTCGAGGCTGTGGGGGCGGTTGCTGCTATGCGGGTGCCGCTGGGCGGGCTCAATCATGATCGTGAACAGTTTGCGGCAAATAGCGCCTGAAACTGTACGTGATCATGAAAGCCGCAGCACTAGTGGTCGGCGGTGCGGTGGGCGCGGCTGCGCGGGAGGGCCTCGTCGAGGCCGTGGCCGGACAGCGGGGTGTGGCGCAGCGAGCAGGTCAGGTCGTCGGCCGGGCCGCGGGTGCCGGCCCGGGCGGTTTCCAGCTCTCGGGCGGCTGCCAGGGCCGGGACCCGGAGGCTGGCACCGACCGTGGCCCGGAGCAGGCGGTGCGCACCGGCGAAGGCCAGGAGAGCCAGCGGCAGTTCGGCGACGAGTGCGGACCCCAGGCTGATCCACAGGTCGCTGGTGGCCAGCGAGGTGCCGACGTCAAACCACGCGTCGCAGCACAACATGGTGCCGATGCCCACGAGCAGCAGGATCAGGATCTGCCGTTCCCGCCAGATGGCCCAGGCCGTCGCGGCGAAGGCCGCGAGCAGGAACACGTCGAAGTTCACCCAGACCCCACGCCAGTGGTGCGCGTCGAAGTGCCGCGGCAAGGTGGCCGCGATGACCACGATCCAGACCGCCAGGACTACGCAGCAGAAGGCGGAGACGAGCAGCGCCAGCCGACGCTGACGGCGCAGCTTGGCGTCGGTCAGGTACGGGTTGGCCAGGGCGCCCGGATCCGGGCCTGGGTTCGGGCGGGCCGGTCTCTCGTCGTACGGGTGACCGTCGAGTTCGGCCAGAAGCCGGGCCAGTTGCCGTCGCTCGTTTAGGCTCATCCCCCGCACTTCAGCCTCGTCTATCACGAGCTCAATTGTGCGTGCTGGCCGGGAGTGATCGCGTTCACGGCCCGCGTAAGCTGGGAAAAGTGAGCGAGCTTGTGTACCTGGCCCTAGGCCCCGCGCCAGTTGACTACATGGACGGCTGGGATCTGCAGCGGCGCATCCACGCTCGACGGGTCGCCGACGAGGTTCCGGACAGCTGCCTGCTGCTCGAGCATGAGCCCGTGTACACGGCGGGCAAGCGGACGGCCGCATCCGACCGGCCGTTGGGGGATCCCGGGGCGCCAGTCATCGACGTGGACCGCGGCGGCAAGATCACCTGGCACGGGCCGGGGCAACTGACCGGTTACCCGATCATCAAGCTCCGCGAGCCGATGGACGTGGTCGCCTACGTGCGAGCGCTGGAAGAGACCATGATCCGCACGTGCTCTGACTTCGGGGTGACTGCCGTGCGCGTCGAGGGGCGGAGCGGCGCCTGGGTGCCGGGAGACCCGGACCGCAAGGTGGGGGCGATCGGCGCACGGGTGGCCCGGGGGGTCACCATGCACGGGCTCGCCCTGAACTGCGACTGCGACCTGTCCTGGTACGACCGCATCGTCCCGTGCGGCATCCGGGACGCTGGGGTGACCACCCTGTCAGCCGAAGCGGGCCGCCGGATAACGGTCGCCGACGTGACCTCGGTGCTGGAACGGCACCTGGCTGAGGTGCTCGGGTACTCGGCCTGGCGCCTCGTGGACGATGCCGTCGTTCTGACCGGAGGCGACGAGGCCCTGGTGGCCTCGCGCTAGGTCGCCCTCGGGCCGGGTCCGCCGCCGAGCGACCTCAGGATCATCGCGCGCTGCTGAGCCGGACCGGGCGTGGCCGAAGCCCGCGCCG
>Ga0210383_10002067_pt1 | contig 18176 bp, 15 predicted proteins | sample IncBWC14OmetaG_FD_160072 | JGI IMG/M metagenome (GOLD analysis project Ga0210383, IMG submission 160072) | Forest soil microbial communities from Barre Woods Harvard Forest LTER site, Petersham, Massachusetts, United States - Inc-BW-C-14-O ...
CTTGACCAGTTCAATCTGCTGATGATCGAGCAGCCGTTGTGGCACGACGACATCCTTTACCACTCGCGCCTGCAGCAGGAACTGCGTACTGCAATCTGCCTGGATGAATCGATTCGCCACGCGCGCGACGCCGCCAAGGCCCTGGATCTCAGCGCGTGTCGCATCATCAACATCAAAGTCGGGCGAGTGGGCGGTTTCACTGAGGCCAAGAAAGTTCATGATGTCTGTGCGTCGCGTAATATTCCGGTGTGGTGCGGTGGCATGCTCGAGTCGGGAGTGGGACGCGCCCACAACATCGCGCTTTCCACGCTGCACAATTTTCGCCTGCCGGGAGACGTTTCCGCTTCCAAACGCTACTGGAAAGAGGACATCATCGAGCCTGAAGTTGAAGTCACGCCGCAAGGCACGATTTTGATCGGCAATGAACCGGGAACCGGTTATCGCGTGCGCCCGGATTTGATCGAGAAGTTCACCGTCCGCAAGGAAACCATAAGAACGTAGAGATTTTGCTTGCAACGCCTTTGTTCCATGCTCTATTTGGGATTATATGGCCCGCTCCCTTGCCGGTTTTCTGCCAGCACCGCGCCCTGTTTCTTCAGCAGGTCCACTCCCTGAGCAAAGTTCAGACTTGAAGAGACTTGGCGAAAATTGCTGAAGACCTCGTCTGACTTGACGTGAAGGCTCTTGAAAAGAAGTTCTTTGCCAGTAAAGCTGAGGCTCATCTTGGTCACCTCCCAGTCTCCCGGGATGACCTCCGCCTGTTCCACCAGGAAATTTCCACCGCTATCCAGGTGACCGAGGATTCCCCAACCGAACCCCACCTCCCGGTTCAGCGTTCCGTCGATCTTCGCGATGCGATGTTGGTCCGCATCGATTAACAGAAAACCCTCCATGCCGGTAAGCACCTGTTCGACGTGGCTGGGTGGACTGTATTTCGGATTGGGGCGAAATTTGAGCCGGATCAACTCGTCGCCGGCTTTCCCAATTTCCGAATCCCCGACTACCGTCCCGTCGGTCTCATAGAGAAAAGCGTCCGGTAGCGCCTTTATGATTCGCGTGATACGCTCTGCGTCTTCTTTTTCGGTCTTTTGCTTTTTCTTGAGCGCCTCGGGATTGCCCGCCAACCCCAACAATCGCGCCTCTTCGGCCTGCTGTTGCATCGGGTCCAGCGGCTTGTCATTGTTCGCGACCAGTAATCCCGCCATCCCGTCGCGGGTCTCAACCATCAGCTTGGTCTGTGAACCATGCGGCATTTCCTTGCGATCCATAAACATAACTTTTGTGGTGCCGTTGCTCGCTGCGACTTCGACCTGCACCGTTCGTCGCACAAGTTCAACTGGAGATTCCGGCACCGGCTGTGCGGAAGGCGAAGCAAACGAGCAGACGATCGCAAACGACGCGATGATCGCTGCCGCCAGCCTCGTCGTGAAATGACTGAGTCTCATGGTCTCAAACTCTAGCTTAGACGAGATTTACGCGATTGCCGTTGTCCGTGTCCATCCCGAAGGTTGCACATTCACTGCCCGTACGCGAAAGAATATTTTCTGCCGGATATTGGACGTTGAGGGAATACCGCAATCAACGAATCTCGGACACCAGGACGAAAGCTGCCGGGTTCGGTGAAGAGCTACTTTGCAGCGGGGGTGTTTGAATTCCTGACTTCCAAGTAAGCTTTGGCTGGTGCGGGTAAAGGCACCGCGGGCGCGGTGCCTTTTACCCGGATATTTATTTTCCTTTGTAAGTGAGCGCAGAGCCGACGCCAGCACATTGGTCCCATCCTACCGTGCAATGGGAATCGCCCTGGGTGATGTCGTGGAAGTCAGCCTTATACTCTTTCTTGTTAGCGTACTCCGTGTAAATTGCCGTGAGTTCGTCGTTGGTCGACTTCATCTTTTCGCCGGCGGCATTCACGATTCCGGCAAAAGTCGGCGAAGCCCAACTGGTGCCGCCCACTCCGATCCACCCACCGCCAGCAGTTATATAAATGGGGGCGCAGCAGAAGTCGGAAGCAACATCCGGATATCCGCGCTTGTCTCCGACGATCTTCTTGATGATGTCCTGGTAGGCTGGTCTGGGCTCATACGGGCTGATGTCGCCACCACCGCCGCCATACCACTCGCTGACGAAGTCCCCGTTTCCATCCCGATTGAACACGGTACCGCCCACAGAAACCACGTTCGGAGAAGATCCAGGATAGATACTCACACCGATGCCCGAATCTCCGCTCGCGGCAAAGTAGACAACTCCGGGGTGGGTAAAGAGTTTGTCGAAGGATAAATCGCCGGGGGCCTCTGCGTCGCCCCAGCTCATGCTGACTACGCCTCCACCATTCTTGGCCACTAACGCAGCTGCAAAACCCACCGCCTGCCAGGTCGGATCCGTGTTGCAACTGCCGGACATGCACAGCTTTGACTCCACCAGGAACAGTTTGGCTTTAGGCGCCATGGCATGAGCCCACTCGATATCCAGAGCCTCTTCAACGTCCCAACCCTGATAAACCGGGGGCTTGTGGCCGTCGGCATAAACAACCTCGAAGTCGGCGTCCGGTATGCCAAAGTATTTCGAGAAGGCGTGCAGATCTTGCTTCGCCGTCGGGAGGTTTCCGGCATCCACGATCGCGATAGCTCCCCAGCCGCCGGTCGGAACCGCTTTGCTGGTGGCCACCGGGCAACCCTTGGGTCCCTTCACCAGGTGGTATACGCACGCTAGCGATCCCGGCGTCTCCGTTCCGGGAGGAGGACCATCAGGATTCGCGGCCGAGTCTTCCGAACGGGCGATAAAGTAGTTGGTATGTATACGGCCAGGGTGGGGAACGCTGGACGGGGGGACGACCACAGTAAATCCGTTGATCTTGGTTTCATCAGCTGCGTGAACACGGCCGGGCAAAAGGTAGGCGCCGAGCGATAACGCAACACCGGCAATCATGACAACTACAACGGAATGTTTCATGCACTCACTCTTTCTTGGAATCGAAGCTTAGGTTCTGGAATCCAGACCGACCGGCATTGTACACCGGTTTCGGCGGCCAGCAGAAGCCGATTCAGGTCACTCTCAAAAAGAAAATGGGACTGGACACTGGCCAAACTATTTGCTTCTGCCGTGCTTAGCGATCCCCCAGAATCCTTCAAATAGTTTAGAATCCGGTATTCCCGTTTTCAGCCCGCGGTTGATACGCCCAAGGAGACTGTAGTTATGGACATGCCCAAGACCGGAGAGTTTGCACACATCGGTAAATCTGTCGTTATTAAGGGAGAGCTTTCCGGCAGTGAGGATTTATACGTCGACGGAAAAGTCGAGGGCATCATCCAACTGCAGGACAATAACCTGGTGATCGGTCCGAATGGCTACGTCCACGCTGAAGTCAACGCCAAGGGCGTGGCGGTTCAAGGCAAGCTGGAAGGGAACATTCGAGCCAGCGAGCGGGTCGAATTGCAGAAATCAGCCGTCATCGTTGGCGATATTGTCACGCAGCGCATCGCCATCGAAGAAGGCGCCTACTTCAAGGGCAAGGTAGACATCCAGAAGGAAGCTGCCAAGCCTAATTCGGTGCCCAACCGCACCGAACAACGCGCTACCGAACAACGACCTGAAGGGAAGAGCACATCGATTTCCGTCGCCAGTGGGGCGGTCGCAGCCGCATCCGGGGCTGGAGCCTCGGGCACGGGGACGGCACCGGGTACTCCAGTAATCAAACAGTAAAATTTTTCACCGGCTCAACTGTACGACCCGCGCTATATTTAGATTGCGGAACTCTCTGTAGAGCCGGACGCCGGGAATTTTGTTATGGCATCCGTTACGCACAGTTTCATGAAACTCTTTCGTGGTTCATCCACCGAGTCGGCCCAACTCGCCAGACCTTCATCTGCGACGCCGCGGCTCACTCGCCGCTCCAGCGGGCTTGGCGAAGTTTCGCGCACGCTGCAATCCGAAGAGCCGATTTGTGTTCTGGATATCGGTTACACATCAGCGACCAATATCCGTTACCTGACCGAACGCGGACACAAAATCTACAGCGAAGATTTACTTGAGGCGTCGACCGATCCGTCACTGATCACGAAGAACGAGCAGGGGCAAATCATTCTGGACAGCCGACGGTTTCTGGCTGACAACCTGGTCTACCCCGCGGCCCAGTTCGATGTCGTTCTGTGCTGGAATCTGGCCGACTACATGGACGAGAGTCTGGTGAAGCCGGTGGTAGCGCGGCTCTGGTCAACCATCAAACCGGGAGGCATGATGCTGGCCTTCTTCCATACTCGCGAAGCCGGACCGGACGCACCCTGCTACCGTTACCACATCGTGGGCAATGACGTTCTCGAAATGCAACACGTCGAAGCCCGGAGAGATGTACGCAAGGGACCGACCGGCGCGCTTCACACCGCCATCGAAAAGAGTTTCCGCCTGCAGCGCGTCTTCAACAACCGTCACATCGAGACCCTGTTCCGAGATTTCGGTTCTATCAAGTTCTTCCTGAGCCGCGACAACATCCGCGAAGTTCTGGTCGTGCGCTAGCAGTGCTGAGGACGGGCGTCTCGCCCGTCTGGTGTCGACTTACCTGGTTTTGCTCATCAAATAGCGCGTGATCGCTGGAGTCTTCGTCAGCAAGCGGAAAAGCGGAACGCGTACGGCCTGCGGCAATTCGAACATCCGCCGGATTCTGGAAGAAGTCCGGAATACGGGCGAGAGCCGCCGTTTGTAGTTCTCGCGATAATCGCGCGCGGCCTGCGCAAGCGAAACGCTTCCAGCGAAGAATGGAATCAGGCACTCCCCAGCCAGACTGCCGCTGCGCAGGGCCAGAGAAATACCGTCTCCGACAAACGGATCCACAAAAGCGGCAGCATCGCCGGTCATCAAAACCCCGCCTCGCTCCGGTTGCGGCTCGCGAAAAATCAATGGCGACGTGCTCACCAGATCGCTCAGTGGCTTCCATCCGTGACTGCGTTCTTGCAGCGCGGGATGGCGGAGGAAGACCTCGCGCAGGCTGCTGGCCACATCGGCGCGAACCATGGCACACGCATTGACCCTTCCGGATTGTCCATCTGACTCTCTGGTGTGTACCGGTTGAACTCCGCAATAACCGCCTTCGAAAAAATAAAGATCCGCGGAGGCCGGCGGCGAAGGCTCAGCAAAATGGCCTTTGAGGCCAAGCCACTTCACTCCGGAACCGCGGCCGTTTGGCGCAGGGTTCAGGTTTGACCAACGGCCCGAAGCGTTGACCAGCGCACGGCTTTCAAATTCCCCCTCCGAAGTCTTGACCAGAAATGGGCCAGTCCCCAAAACATTCTGCACCGTGATTTGCTGCCGGCTCTCCACACCGCATTGCTCCGCCGAATCCCAAAGAGTCTGGTCGAGTTCCATGCGGGAGATGCTGTCGGCGGGAGGATTGATCGCGGCCTGGAGCACGCGGCCGTCGAGAAATATGCGGACGCAAGGAATGCGAATTGCATCGGACAACAGCCGGGCATTTTGCGTGGCGAGCAGGTCTGCGAGCAGACTAAGGGACTCCGCTGAGACGAATTCGCCGCACACTTTCTGACGAGGGAAGCTCCCGCGCTCGAGCAGCAGCACTCGCGCGCCATTGCGGACGCAAGTAATCGCCACGGAGGTTCCCGCCGGCCCGCCGCCAATGACAATCAGGTCGTACATTGCTCTAGCTTTTCCACACAATCGCCCCCATGCGGAACAGGGGATGGCGCTTAATCTCAACCCTCGCGGCCGTGGTCTGCCCGAGCATCTGATTCATTTCCTCAACCGTGTATGCCCGACGCACCGAAGCGGGTGCATCATGGCGGTTGAACCGACTCCGATAGAGTGCAAGGCTGACGTAAACCAGGGCAAGGTGAATCGGGTCGCGGATCACGTCGTTAATGATTACTGCTGTACGGCACACTCGCAGTCCCTCGTTCACAAAAAGCTCTAACTCCTGCGGTTCCAGATGATGAGTGAAGAGGCAACTACTCACCAGATCGAAACTTCCGTCCGCGAAGGGAAGCGCCAGGGCATCTCCGGCCACCGCCGAGCTTCCGTTCCCAGAACCGCTTTTCAAGTGAGAATGGGCGCGATCAAGCAGTGTGACTTGAACCTGAACTCCTGCCTTCCGCATCCGTTGGCTGGCTGCTTGCGGAACATATCCGGCGCCCGCAGCGACCTCTAGCAACGACAGCGAGCGGACATGAAGGTTCTCCGCTACCTGCGCGATCATCGATTTCGTGGCAGCAGTGCCTCCAAACCACCGATTGATTTGGCGCAAGTCGGAGAGGGCAGAGGCAACCTCAGCCGGCGTGCCGGAATCGGTATCGAGTAATTCGGGAACGACCACACGCCGCATAATTGAAAACTTAGAGAGGCCCCGGTATTCTTAATCAGTACTCGCCAATCGGAAATTCTGAATTACACTTCCGCCAGTTCTTCCTCCAGCAACTGCTTGTTATACAGATCGGTGTAGTAACCGTCCTTGGCCACCAGTTCGTCATGGGTGCCCAACTCCACGATTCGTCCGGCATGAAGGACGGCGATGCGATCGGCATTGCGCACGGTGGAAACGCGGTGGGAGATGAAAATCGTGGTGCGGCCGTGCATAATTTCACGCAGATGATTAAGGATTTTGTCCTCGGTATGAGTATCGACGCTGGCGAGCGCATCGTCGAGAATCAGAATGCGCGGATCGCGAACGATGGCGCGCGCAATTGCCGTGCGCTGTTTCTGGCCGCCCGATAAAGTGATCCCGCGCTCACCCACCAGCGTTCGATACTGGTCGGGAAAACTTTCAATCTCCTCGGCAATGTTGGCTGCCCGCGCCGCTGCGCGGACTTCTTCGTCCGAGGCGTTTTCCTTTCCGAAGGCAATGTTCTCGCGCACTGTCTCGCTGAACAGGAAAGTTTCCTGCGGCACAAAACCGAGATTGCGGCGCAGAGATGCGATCGGATACTCGCGGATAGGAACGCCGTCGATGAGCACGGTCCCAGGCTCGGCATCGTAAATACGAGGGATCAGACTAACCAGCGTAGTCTTGCCGGAGCCTGTAGGGCCTACAATGGCCAAGCTCGAACCCGCGGGAATGCGAAGGCTGACGTCATGCAAAACCGGAGTGGAGTTGTAAGAGAAGTTCAAGTGCCGGAACTCGATCTCCCCCAGGATCTGTGTGGTGACGGGTGACTCGCCGGCCCGGTTTTCGATTTTGATTGCGTCACTATCCTCAATCTCCGGTTTCTCCACCAGAATCTCATTGATCCGTCCCATAGACGCGGTGCCGCGCTGGAAAATGTTGATCACCCATCCCAGCGCAATGATGGGCCAGGTGAGCTGCACCATATAAGTATTGAAAGCAACGAAACCGCCCACCGTGATGCGCCCAGAGATCACCTCGCGGCCGCCTAGCCACAACACCAGCACAATGGCGAGTCCCAGCATGGTTTCGAGGGTAGGCCACAGCATGCCCATTAAGCGAACCAGCTTCAGGCTGCGTTTAATGTATTCCTGATTGGCTGCCTCAAATGCCGCAATCTCAGCTTCCTCCTGCACGTAGGCTCGAATGACTCGAGCGCCGGCGAAATTTTCCTGGGCGCGGGCCGAGATATCGGAAAACATCGCCTGGATTCTTTCGAAACGCTCATGAATCTTGCGGCCAAAGTACTGAATGGTGATGCTGACAATCGGCAGCGGCAGGAAAGCGTAGAGCGTCAGCTTGGGGCTGATCGAGAGCATGAAAACCAGCGCCCCGGCGGTAAACACAATCGTGTTCGCCGAATACATGATGGCCGGCCCCAGCAGCATCCGGACCGCGTTCAGGTCGTTGGTGGCGCGAGCCATGATGTCACCGGTTCGCGTGCGCTGATAGTACGAATAGGACAGGCTTTCGAGGTGGCGAAACAGATCGTTGCGCAGATCGAATTCGATTTCACGAGAGACTCCAATCACGACCCAGCGGGTCAGAAACTGGAAAATCCCCTTGGTCGCGGCCACCGCCAACAACAGAAGCGCATAGGTAACCAGCTTGTGTCGTGTGATCCCAAGATGAAGGTCGTCGACCGCCCGCCGGATCACCAGCGGAAACAGAATCCAAATGCCATTGGTCAGGAAAACAGTCAGTGTCCCCACCACATAGCTGCGGCGGTACTTCTTGAAGTAGGGAATCAGGGGACGAAGGCTTTTCGGCAGCATCGGCTCGTTAGATGTGATTCTAACAGCCGCGGCTTCACTTTACCGGCATCACCGATCGGATACGCGACGGCCCACTGGAATGAAGGCGACAATGCCGGCCGTCAAAAGCAAAACCACCCAGCTCCCGAGAAAGAACCAGGTGGAATCGATCAGGTAAGAGTAAACAAGATCAACATCCATCGTCAGCCTCTCAAAGAACCATCAGCAGATACTTCGGCTTTTCAATTGGGCTTTGCCTGTCAAGCGTTTGTATTCGTCCACAATCTCGCGCACCGCGTAAAGCCGGCCGAGTGATGTCAGATGCAAATCCGTAAGCGCCAGCTCAATCTCCGACATCCAACATTCGACAGCCCTGTCTACACCTACCGCCATCTCGCTGGCGATCGCATCGACAATTTCTACTGGAACCGCTGTGCTAGCCAAGAACATACCCACCTTTCTGATCCATCCAATCGTACCCACTCAGGGGAGAGACCCCCTCAGTCCCTCCCCCTCCCCCTCAGATTTTCCTCACTGATTGGGCGCGTCTTCCGAGTGGGTTCCTTGATGGCGTTCTTCCATGCGCTGCTCCCGCTTGGCGATGAACTGCGCCAGCTTGGTTTTCTGCTCGGCAGTCAGAACCTGGTACGCTTCAGAAGCGATGCGGGCATGCTGCACCTCCAATTGCACATGGACCTGCGCTCCCTGGGCTGCGATTGCCTGCGCCTTGGCCTCATCGAAGCTGCCGCTCTGAATGAGCTGCATCATCTGCTCATGGCTCTGCATTTCCTGTTTGAACAGAGGCTCCATCGCCGGCTTCTCTTTGGCGACGATCTGTTTGATCTGCGCCTGCTGTGCGTCGGTCAAATCCAGCATATCGGTGAAGTAGCCGAGCATTCCGCCACCGAAGAAATCACCACCACCGTGCGGCCCGCCGTGGGGCTGTGCCATCGCCAGTCCCGCCACCAGCACCATAGCCAAAGCTACGAACGACATCTTGTTACGACTGAATTTCATAACCTCTCCCGTGAGCATTCCCTTAGATCGGAAAACCTCAACTTGCTTCTGATCATTAGAAACACTTTTGCCACTCTTCGGTAGTAAAGAGTCGGTCAACCGGAGTAAAGTTTTGTAAAGCGGGTTAACCGCTGGATTGACAATTCTTTACGCCCGTGTGTGCGCGCCTAACTAAAATGAAAAGAGTGGACCGCATTCTGGTTATCGACGACGATGTGGAGCTGTGCAGCCTGGTAGGCGAGTATCTTGAGCCCGAGGGCTTTCAGATTGAAGCCGTTCACGACGGCAATCGCGGTCTGGATCGCGCTCTGAACGGGGATCACCTGCTGGTGGTGCTCGATGTGATGTTGCCCGGCATGAACGGCTTCGACGTATTGAGGCGGATCAGAAACACGTCGCGGATTCCCGTCCTCTTGCTCACCGCTCGCGGGGAAGACGTGGACAGAATCGTGGGTCTGGAAATCGGGGCGGACGATTACCTTCCCAAGCCGTTCAATCCTCGCGAACTGGTGGCCCGCATCCGAGCCATCTTGCGTAGAACCCAGGCCGGAGAAAAGAGCGCGGCAGCCGAGGGGCAAATCCCCGAGGTTGTGCGGGTCGGCGATATTGAGCTTGATCCCGCCACGCGAATGGTGCTCCAGAATGGCAAGCCGGTAGAGTTGACCTCGGTCGAATTCAATTTACTGCATGTATTGCTGCGCGAAGCTGGACGCGTCGTCACCCGCGAGCACCTGGTGGACGCCGTCCTCAGTCGCAAGTTTTCTCCTTTTGACCGCAGCATCGACATGCACGTCAGCAAAGTCCGGAAAAAACTGGGCGATTCCGATCTGGGGACCGATCACATTAAAACCGTGCGCGGGGTGGGATACATCTTCGCGCATCCCCGAGACGCCAAAGTAGAAGCCACCAGAGGTGAAGCCAGGGGTGAAGAAAGATGAGAAGTTTGTTTCTCAAGATCTTTCTCTCCTACTGGATCGCGCAGGCGCTCTTTTTGGTTCTGGCGATCCTGGTCACGTTGGCCATCCATCCTTCCGGGGAAATTTCCAGCGTCCAGGCGCAACAAGCAAGGTTTCTCATCGAAGCGGTGCAGGCGTATCAGACAGGCGGACAAGAAGCCGCAAGAAATTATCTCAGATCGGTGCGTGACGCTCAGCACGTCCGACCGTTTCTTTTTGACGAAAACACTCGAGACCTAACCGGACGCATCCCGCCGGAATGGATTCTGCGCGTGGCCCGCGGTGAGACCGCGACTGCCGATAGCCTCCGCGGACGCCTCGGTCCGGCGCGCTATCTGCGGCAATCGATGGCGGCCTCCGATGGCCATTCCTACATGCTGGTCCTTGAGTTCCCTCCGCAAGAGCACCGTTTCTTCGGACCGCATGGGGTGCCCCACCTGGGTATTCTCATTGCCATCATTTCCTCCGGTTTGGTCTGTTACATCCTGGCTCGATATTTGACTTCACCCATCGTGCTCCTCCGGGCGGCGACCCAGAAACTTGCCTCGGGCGATCTCACGGCGCGTGCCGGCTTGCCCGGCACCCGGCGGCACGATGAAATGGCCGAATTGATGCGGGACTTCGACCGCATGGCGGAACGTCTGGAAAACTTGGTCAATGCCCAGGGCCGGTTGCTGACTGATATTTCCCACGAACTACGCTCTCCGTTGGCCCGATTGAATGTGGCTCTGGAACTGGCGCGTCAGCGCAGCGGGCCCGAAGCCGGCACTGCGTTGGATCGCATCGATCGCGAAACCAACCGCCTCAATGAATTGATCCAAAAGCTGCTCACCATTGCGCGTCTCGAAGCCGGAGATGAATTGATCGAGAAGCTGCCGGTCCACCTCGAACAGATTGTTCATGAAATTGCGCGCGACGCTGCCTTTGAAGCGCAGGCCCGCCGTTGCCAGGTCGAGGCCACGGTTGTGGATGACTGCGTCGTCATCGGAAGCCCGAGCTTATTGCACAGCGCAATTGAGAACGTTGTCCGCAATGCCATCCGCTACACCCAAGAGGGCACCGCCGTCCAAGTCCGTCTGGAGCAGGGCGTAGCCATAGAAGGTGACAGCCTTCAAGGTCCGGAAGCCGTCGTACGAGTGACCGACTCCGGCCCCGGCGTACCCGAAGACGCGCTCGACAAACTGTTTCGCCCGTTTTACCGCATCGACGACGCTCGCGGACGCCAGACCGGCGGCGTCGGTCTGGGTCTTTCGATTACCGACCGCGCCGTGCGCCTGCACGGCGGCACCATAAAAGTATCCAATCGGCCTCAAGGCGGCTTGATGGTTGAGATTCGCTTGCCACTCTCCTCTGCGGAAGTGGCAAACGCGATGGATCAGCGAACCACCCCAGTGTTTTCGCGAGGACCTGTGTAGACTCGATCCTCCGCGCTCGTGCGGTGTTTACCACAAACCCTTGAACCTACCGCAACTTTCGGACGCTAATTTGCAAACGCTGACCGCCGGGCCACTTCCCTAAGCAGTTTCTCCTCTGCCTAACAAAGCTTCACCGACACACTGCTTTAAGATAGACTCGACATCTTAGGCATCCTCAAGATCCGGAGGCTGTCGTGCTCAAGAACTTCGTCTCGGTCTTCGCACTTCTGACTTTGCTGGCCACTGGGTGTACTTTGCATGGCCAAACCTCTACCCAAACGCCGCCCGCCGAGTACAAGATCCCTCCCGAAGCGGCCAATCGAAGCAATCCCGTCAAGCCCAGCCCGGAGTCGCTGGCCCGGGGCAAGAAGATATATAGCTATGATTGCGCCGTTTGCCATGGCAAGAATGGCGATGGCAAAGGTGACATGACAGACATGAAGGGAATCCCCGACTTCACCGACCCTGCCGTTCAAAAGGCCCACACCGACGGCGAGTGGTTCTACATGATCCAGAAGGGCAAAGGAGAAATGCCTCCCGAGGGTGATCGCGCCAATATCCAAGACACCTGGAATCTCGTGAACTACGTCCGCTCCTTCGCGAAGGCGAAGTAATCGCCGACGGCAGCGGAGTGTGGTCAGTTGGGAGGTGGTTGTCGGGCGCAGAAGTCGCCATCCAAGAACCATTCCTGCATGCAGCCCAGCAGACCCTCACAAGTGTCCCAAAAGGCTTGACAGGCAGTCCATTCACGCACTAGCATTCTTTCCCATCTGTGCGTCGGGTTCCGAATCCCCCCACGGCCCGCCCGACGGGTCTTTCCAAAAGGTCAAAATTCTGCGGACTAGGAGATTCTCATGAAGCTTTCTGTCTGCTTTTTGCTTGCCACGCTGCTTGTTTCCCCCTTGTCGGCTGCTGCTCAGATGGCGAACAGCCAAGCCGCCGCGCCCTCTGCCGCCGCCGATGTCCCAAGGCTGGTCAAGTTCTCCGGTACGGCCACCGATGAAACCGGCAAGCCGTTCAGCGGTGTGGTCGGTGTGACGTTCTCGCTGTACAAAGAGCAGCAAGGCGGCGCCCCGCTGTGGGTCGAAATCGAGAACGTGCAGGCCGACGCCAACGGCCACTACACGGCAATGCTGGGCGCGAATACCTCAGGCGGTGTTCCTCTTGAGATATTCAGTTCGGCCGAAGCGCATTGGGTGGCGATGCAAATCTCCGGACAGCGCGAGCAACCACGTGTGCTGTTGCTGAGTGTGCCCTACGCGCTGAAAGCGGCGGATGCGGAAACATTAGGCGGCTTGCCGGCTTCGGCGTTTGTTCATGCCACGCCGAATCCAGCCGCGGGAGTTGCGGCAGCGAACGCTGGCTCCTCAGCGCCGGCGACGCCTTCTCCAGCCGCCGTGAGCGGAAGGGGGACAAAGAACTACATCCCAATTTGGACGAGCGGCACAGCTCTCGGCAATTCGGCCATCTACCAGACGAGTGGCCAGGTCGGTGTGGGCACCAAGACTCCCGGGGCAGAGGTTGATTCCGTCAGCACAGGGATTGCGGTTCGCGGAATATCTTCCGGCAAAACGGGAGTTGGCGTGTTGGGCAACGCTACCAGTTCCAGCGGCGTCAACTTTGGGGTGTCCGGCCAAAGCGCGAGCATGACGACTGGCGCCGCAGGCGTAGCCGGAAGAGAGACTGCGACCACGGGCTACGTGTTTGGCATTAGTGGGGCGGCCAATAGCACTACGAATTTTTCTGCTGGAGTAAGCGGCAGCGAAAGCGCCACGACCGGTCAGGTCTACGGTGTCGTTGGGGTATCGAACAGCACGACCAATGGTGCCGCCGCCGTGAGCGGCTATGAGCCTGCCACGACGGGCGCGGTTTTTGGCGTTAATGGATCGACGCCGAGCTCCAGCAACGGTGCTGCTGGGATGAACGGGTACGCGGCCGCTACCACCGGGGCCGTTTATGGCGTTAACGGAGGAACAGCTAGCACCACGAATGGAGCCGCTGCCGTCAACGGTTTCGAAGGCGCTGCTACAGGCCAGGTGTACGGCGTGAGCGGCGGGACGTCGAGTACGTCTGGAACGGGAGTCCTTGGCTTCGCCAGCGCGACCAGCGGCAATACTGATGGCGTGTTGGGCTTCAGTTCCAGCCCGAATGGAACCGGCGTGATTGGCGAAGCTGCTTCTACTGGAGGAGGATATGGGGTGTTCGGGGGCACTAGCGCGACTACCGGTTTTACGGTTGGTGTCTTTGGCCAAAGCGCCAGCTCTGGTGGTGTTGGGGTCCTGGGCAAGACCGTGACCGCAGGAGGGACCTCCGGACTGTTTGTTAACCAGGCCGGGTCGGGGCTCATCTTGCAGGGCCAGTCGGGCAACAACTTCCAACAGGTTTTTTACGTGGACGCAAGCGGGAACGGCGGTTTTTCTGGCAATCTCAACGTGACTGGCAAGCTGACCAAGGGCAGCGGCTCGTTCAAGATCGACCATCCGCTCGATCCGGCGAACAAATATCTCTCTCACTCGTTCGTCGAATCGCCTGACATGATGAACGTCTACAGTGGTGTTGTCATGCTCGATGCACACGGTTCAGCTTGGGTTACGCTTCCTGATTATTTCGAAGCCTTGAACCGTGATTTCCGTTATCAACTCACCGCGGTTGGAGTGCCGGGACCGAACTTGTATATCGCCATGAAGGTCTCGGGTAATCGCTTCAAGATCGCCGGAGGGAAACCTCGGAGTGAAGTTTCGTGGCAGGTAACTGGCATTCGCCACGACGCCTATGCCAACGCCTATCGCATTCCGACCGAAGAGGACAAACCGGCGGCGGAGCAAGGCTACTATTTGCATCCCGAAGTCTTCGGCCAACCCGATTCAAAGCGCATCCAGGCCGCTAGCCAAAAGGCCTCCGCGAGGGACCAGTTGGCAAAGGCGTCAAACCCGTAACGCAGGCAATTCTGCCATTGCGACTTTGGAACAGGCCTTTCGATTTCGAGAAGCCTTTTTTTGCAAAATCGGCGGCACATAGCGTCTCCTGCCGAGACAAGTGCTTTTTAGGCACAAAATCGGACGCTGCCGATTCAGCCCGTCCCCTTTGACCTTATTCTCCGGACGAGATATGATTATGAAATACACATTAGCTCTCTGAAAAATAAACTGATCTATACCGGTCCTTCGCACGAACAACGATTCCCTAAGATTGACAAGCTAACTCTTTATTCTGGAATATTTTACGTACAAGTCCTTATTCCTCAAAGATCTGAGTGGTGGTTCTGCTCTAACGCTATCATTCCAAAAGATCGGGGGGGAGGGGGTACCTATCTTTTCCTCGCTCAAAATCGATGCCTCCACCCAAGCAACTTTCGCCCTCCACGACGGTTCCAATCAGGGTACGAAGTTTGCGCTTCCCTTATATTCCTGATACACAAATGAGGGTAACCCTTGACCTCCATCCGTGCGCGGCGAAGTTCTTGCCCGGACGTGTGAGGTCTTGAATCGCGACAGGGAGAAAGAATGGGGATGAAGTTCGGTTTCTTGGCGTATCTGGTGCTTCCGGTTTCGCTCCTCTGCCTGGTGGCTTGCTCTTCCTACAATGGCCCGAACACGACCGGCACAGGCCTCCTCTATGTTACCGCGCAGGCCAACACTACAATCTCGGCGTACGTCGTCACCCAGAGCTCGGGCGCGCTTACCGGCAACGGAAACAGCATTGGAACGGGTTCGGTTCCGACCGCCATCGCAATGACTCCTGCTGCGAACGCATTGTTCGTGCTCAACAGCGGTTCGAACAATATTTCCACCTACAGCGTCGATTCAGCTGGCGCGCTCACCGCTATCAGCACAACCACCCCGACCGGAAAGACCCCGACCGGGTTAGCCACAGATCCTGCCGGCAAGTTCCTATTTGTGGCCAATCAGACATCAAGTGATATTTCGGTGTATACGATTAACGGCACCGGCTTGACCCAAGTGCCCGGCTCACCATTTACGACAATCCCCGCCGGCTACTCTTATCCGGACGGAACTCTGCCGGCCGCCGTGGCAGTGAGCAAGTCGGGGAAGTACCTGTATGTTGCCAACCAGTCGGCTAATTTTGTCTCGGCATTTGCGATCAATCCTACTTCTGGCGCGCTCACCGCGCTGGGAACACCGTTTTACAACGTTGGAATTTCGCCTTCCGGAGTTGCCGTCACGCCGAATGGAGGTTTTCTCTACGTGGCCAATGCCGGCGCCAACTCCAATAACATCTCAGCTTTTGCGATCTGTGACGCCGTAGTCACCTCCTGCACCAACGTGAATAACCCGGATGGCACCCTTACCCCGGTGGCCGGTTCGCCGTTTCCCGCAGGACTCGGCCCGGTCGCGATCGTATTTGACCCTGGTTTTAACTTCGTCTATGTGGTCGATAAAGGCTCGAACCAGATCTCTCAATACGCATACGGCCCTGGAAGCGGCGTCATGACGCCTCTGTCGCCGGGCACAATTTCCACTGGGTTAACCCCGGTGTCGATGGTTGTTCTGTCCGGGGTCATTCCCGCCGATGTAGGAAACTCCCTCTACAACGTGACAGACTATGCGTATGTGGCAAATCTCGGGGCGGGGACGATTTCGACTTTCTCTCTCGCCACCAGCACCGGACTTCTGACTGTGGTTGGCCAACCGCTGGTTATTTTCGGGCAGACTTCGGCGGTTGCCGGGAAGTAAGTAGGAATCGGGAGTCCTTGCTGAGCGAGCCGGGTTTTACGTGGGCACTTTCAGAATCAGGTACCCACCGACCAGCGCGAAAATCAGATCCGGCGACCATGCGGCCAACACTGCTGGCAACTGGCTGATGTTGCCCATCGCTTCAAACAGTCCGGCAACCGTCCAATACACCACTGCAATCCCAACGGCCGTCGCAACGCCAGTGACTGCGCCGCGTCGTCCCGAAGCCAGCGAAAACGGAATTGCGAGAACCGCCATCACCAGGGTGATAATCGGGAAGGCCAGTTTCTTCTGCAATTGAACTCGTAGCCGCACCACGTCGAAGCCGCTTTGCTGCAGGTCGTGGATGTAGCGGCGCAGCTCCTGGTAGTTCATTTCGGAAGACTGTTTTACTTCCTTCCTGAAATAAGTCGGCGGCTCGCTGACCACGGGAAACGTCGCGACGTCGAAGGTGTGATAGTTCTCAATGGCGGGTCCGCGCAATTCGCGCACCCATCCCTGCGTGCAGACCCAGCGCTTCAGGCTGTCTTCCCAGTGCGCGCGGTCGGCGTAGATTCGTTTGGTCAGTTGGAACGTGCTGGGATCGAACTGGAAAACCGCAAGCCTGCCGAACTGGTCACGATCGGAATCGAACAGCTGGTAATAGTAAATATCGGAGTTCTGTCCGAATATCCACTTCCGGTCCGGGTTCAGGTAAGTTTGGGCAGGCTTACCTTTGATCAGGTTGCGTAGCGCGTCCTGACGTTTATTCGCGTGCGGCAAATAAAACTGGTCGGCGAAGAAGAGTCCGCCGGCGAGAAAGGCCGAGGCAACGAGCAGTGGCGTGACAATGCGGTAAATGCTGATTCCCGTCGTCTTGATGGCGGTGATTTCGTTCGAGCGCTGCATCACTCCCAGAGTGATCAGGACGGCCAGCAGCATGCTCAAGGGCGTGATGTTGTAGACGAAATAAGGCGAGACGTTCAGCAGGTACTCTCCAACCACCAGCGGCGAAACCGAATTGCGGAGAATGTCTCCCAGCAACTCGAAGAGCGTGAACACCAGCAACAGCATTAAGAATGCGGCCACGACCATGGCCAGATTCATGCCAAAGTCGCGCAGGACGTAGTCATCCAGAATCATCGGGAAACGGGCGCGGAACACGCGGTGCCGAGTCGCGGCTCGCTGAAAAACATCGTCCGAGCGGTGGTTGCGGAAAGGGGTTGCGACAGTGTCCTTCCATCCTGCACCTAACGGACTCCACAGTCTCCGCAGAGAAGAGATTTCAAACGGGCGGTGCTCGGCGCGCCACAGCAAAAAAGCACCACCGAAGAAAAACACGATGTCAGCGAGCCACACTCCCAACGCAGGCGATACCCGGCCCTGCCGCGCCAGCGAAACTCCAACCAACGTCGCGGAATAATAAGCGAAGACCAGCAGGATGGTGAGCACGAACCCGGTAGACTTACCGCCTTTCTTGGACGACAGGCCAAGTGGAATTCCGACCAGCGCCAATACCAGACACGACGTGGGCAGCGCAAAGCGGCGATGGAACTCAATCAGGCACCAGCGGGACAGAGTCTGGTTCCGGGTGTTGTGGGCCTGCCGCCACAGTTCCCAAGTCCCCAGCTGCGAAACCGGAACGAGGTCCTGCTCCTTCGTACTGTCGGCTTGAGGCACCGGGATCGGGATGTCGGTCTGCTCGAAGGTAGAAATCTGGTAGTGGTCGGGGATTTTGGGATCAATCTCGTGTGTCGAGCCATCGGTGAGGTGGAGATGGAGCGTCTCTGGTCCCTCGCTGACCAGAATGCCTTGCCGCGCCAGAGTGATTCTCGGGGACGATGGGACGCTGGTGTCGGCGATGAAGACGCCTTTCCAGATCGCTGCGCCCTGAGCTGCTTTTACATTCTGAACGTAGAGCACAAGGCCGGGAAAGCCTTCGTAAAAAACTCGCGGCTGCACTTCAAACGAAACTTGCG
>Ga0210383_10002070_pt1 | contig 18164 bp, 16 predicted proteins | sample IncBWC14OmetaG_FD_160072 | JGI IMG/M metagenome (GOLD analysis project Ga0210383, IMG submission 160072) | Forest soil microbial communities from Barre Woods Harvard Forest LTER site, Petersham, Massachusetts, United States - Inc-BW-C-14-O ...
CAAAGTCATTTTCTGGGACGCGCCCGCACCTGTCGGCTCTTCCGCGCCATGCTGTCGAACCGCAGCAAGCGGTGGGTGTTTAACCAGTCGCCGCTTTTTCTCGAGTTCCTGATGGGGAAGCGCGATTATCCGTGCACGGCGTGGGGTATGCCGACGTTCAACCTGTTCGGCTGGCAGAAACCGTGTTATCTGCTGCAGGACGGATACGCCGACACGTTTGAAGAATTGATGCAGGCGACGGAATGGGAGAAGTACGGCACCGAATCGGGGAATCCCAAGTGCGCGAATTGCATGGTGCACAGTGGTTATGAGGCCTCGGCAGTGCATGACACGTTCGGATCGCTGGGCGGCTTCTGGGCAACCGTGCGGGCGACATTCTCGACCAGTTACAAGGACGACGAAGCAGCAGCCATGTTGAAGGAAGAGGTTCGGCCCGTGCATTCGTATAACCCGCTGGTCCAGATTGCGGGCGATTCGAACCGTTTCGAGGAGACGCACGCATGAGCGAACCGCAACGCAATCTGACCGTGGATGAACTGGAAGTGGTCGAAGGACAGGAACATCATAAGGTCGAAGGCTGGGTGCCGCAGCTAGCTACAGAAAACGATCTGCGAGCCGCGCTCGAAGAGGCGTTTGATTACCGTGGCGACGTGACCATCACGACGAAAAGTGGGACACGAGTCGAAGGATACATTTTTGATCGACGTAGCGGCGTGTCGTTGGCGGAGTCTATGGTTCGGGTGATTCCGCAGAATTCGCGCGAGAAGGTGGCAGTTCGATATTCCGATATTGCGAGCTTGGAGTTTAGCGGCCGCGACACGGCTGCGGGTAAGAGTTGGGAAGCCTGGGTACGGAAATATTGGGAGAAAAAAGCCGCCGGCGAGAAGGGAATCGCCATCGAGCCGGAAGCGCTGGAATAGCGACCTCGGGTGCGGCAGCCGGCGCGGGTGTTTCAATCGGAAGCAAAGCGCATAGGCGAAAATGGCCGCAGATCGAAGTCAGTCGTGCAGTTCGCTGTGATCAACTGCATCATCACATGAGCGGTGATGGGCGCGAGCATGATGCCATCGCGATAGTGTCCGGTTGCCGCGTAATAGCCCGGCAACGACGTCTCTCCGAGTATTGGCAGATTGTCGGGAGTTCCGGGACGCAATCCCGCCCATGCATCGTGAATTTTCATTGACGCCAGTGCGGGGGCGGCGTTGATTCCGGCACGGTAGAGTCGCTGAATGATTTCCGGATCGACACTTTTGTCGAATCCCGCTTCTTCGACTGTAGCGCCCAGCAGGATTCGGCCATCGGAGCGGGGAATGATGTAAATCTCCGGAGTGCGTACGACGTGCTTGATTAGCGGCCCGGTGTGCTGACCGCCATCTTCGGGCACAAGGCAAACCATCTGGCCTTTCACGGGGCGCGTCGGAACAGGGAACGGTGATAGTTGCGCTGCCCAGGCGCCCGCACAGTTAACGACGATTCCGGTTGGGTACGTCGAGTGCGCCGTCCGCACGCCGGCTGCGCGTCCGTTGGCAATTAGGACCTCGGTAACCGGCGACCCGGTGATGAAGTCGATGCCTCGACGCTTGGCGCCCTTGAGCAGAGCATGGCCTAACCCGCGAGGATCGACGGACGGTTCTGGCAGGAACCACGCAGGTTCGGCGATTCGCAGCGATGGCTCGAGGTGAGAGACTTCCTCAGGAGTGATTTGGTGACTGTCAGCGCAGGGTGGCGTAGCGGTGCCATCGAAATGTGCAATAGTTCCGGCACCGCGGAAGTCGGCGGCTTCGCCAGATTCAATCTCGAGTTCGCGAACGAAATCGGGATACATCTCCGCGCTGGCGCGTGCCAGGGGCAGAAGGACATCCGGCGTGTGGGGGTCGCAGTGGGCGATCATGCCTCCAGCGGCAGCGGAGGCTTCGCGGGCGGGCTCGTGCTTCTCGGCGACCAGAATGGAAATTCCGGCGGATTTTAGTCGCCACGCCAGTGAGAGGCCGATCACGCCTCCTCCGACGATGACAACATCCCAACTCTTCACCTTGCGATTGTAGAGCAGCGAGCGGGTCTCAAAGGGCAGGCAGAAGGGGTAAATGCAACTCAAGACGCCATTTGGGGTTTGTAACAATTTATAATGGCTGCATTGGCAAACTGCTTATTTCCCGCCGTATTGCGAAAGACTTAGCGTGCGAAGGTGGGAATGTTTGGACCGTGAGGCCCTGCACGCAGCGCCGCTCGAAAGTTTTCAGACCTCTGGTCGAAGCAGTACCGGTTTCTCCGAATTTTCGATCAAGAACACGAAAGGGACAACGGATGTACGAAGAAGATGTGACGAATCAAGTGGAAACCCACCCGCAGGCCAGCGGTGGGGACCACGGCGCAATTGTGCGATATGTGCTACTGGGAGTAGCGCTGATCTATGTGCTGGCCTCGCTGTACTTCATGTACACCCTGAAGGGCCGCCTCGATGTGCTGGACCAGAAGCAGCAGACAATGGAAGCCGCACAGAGCGAATTGACAGCCCGGATCCACAGCACCCGGTCAGAGTTGAAAGAAGCGCTGACTACGGAAGTGGGTTCGACCAAGCAGGAAATCGCCAAGCGTGCTGCCGAGCTGGAACAGGAACAGAAGAGCGCATCCGCCCAGCTGAAAGCTGCGCAGAGCCAGCAGGGGCAGCAGATTGCCGCCGTCAGCGGCGAAGTCAGCGGCGTGAAGACAGAAGTTGGAGCGACCAAGACCGAAATCGCCAAGACCCAGTCCGATTTACAAGCGACCAACACCAAACTGGAACACACCATCGGCGACTTGGGTGTGCAGAGCGGATTGATTGCACATACCTCGTCAGAGCTGGACGTCTTGAAACATAAGGGTGATCGCAACTACTACGAGTTCACGCTGAAGAAGAACGCGAAGACACCGATCTCTACTGTGAGCCTTCAACTCAAGAAAGTCGATCCGAAGAAGAGCCGGTTTACGCTGAATGTGATTGCGGACGATAAGACGATCGAGAAGAAAGACCGCAACGTGGGCGAGCCGCTGCAGTTCTACACCGGGCGCGACCACCTGTTGTATGAAATTGTGGCATTCTCGGCTGGCAAAGACAGCATCACGGGTTACTTGAGCACGCCGAAGAACGCACCCAAGCCTGTGACTCCGTAAGGCGACGTGGTACGATTTGCAAACGAAAGCCAGAGCGCGTGCTCTGGCTTTTATTTCGGAACGAATAATCGGCGCTCGGTTACTTTGCGGGCGCGCTGGTCTTTTCATGCAGCACGATCGACTTCTGATCGTAAGGGTAGATGGTGACGCTCAGGTCCTTGCGGGCATAGAACTGATCCTTGGTGATGGGGAAAGCCACCATCACGCTGCCCTTGACCTCTCCGCCCGGCAGGATCTTGGTTTCGACTTTCAGCGGGTCGGTTGCATACATCTGCAAGTCCGGAAACGCTTGCAAATAGCGGCCGTAATCCACAGCGGAGGCAGCGTCGTCATTCGACTCGCCTTGGTCAGTGACAATCGTTGCCTTGATCTCCTTGACGAAGAGCGGCTTCTCGCCGATGTTGCGCAGCGTGACCTGCATCAAAACCATGGAGTAGGAATTGTCTTCCTGCTGCATGGCGAAAGCGCGATCGATTTGGCCCTGCGCAACCGGCTTGGAGCGAAAGACGTACGCGACTCCAATGATGAACACTACTACCACGACAAGTGCCGCGACGAGAGGTGCGACAGGAGGAAGCGTTCGCTTGGCGCTATCGAATTCCTCGGTGATCGGAACGTGCCCGGCGTCAAAACCGGCGCCCGGTTTGGGAAAGTTTGTGTCGGGCATAAGGCGCCTCCTGGTCAAAGCGATAAGTCCAGCTTACGCTCCAGAGCCACCGCTTTCACTTAAGTTTGATGGCCAGTGGTGCTTGATGGCGCGCCGAAATTCTTTTTCGGGAAGGGTGTTAAGGACGTCTTTCGGCGTCAGCCACGCGCGGCGCGCTTGCAGAATTCCGTACTTAATCTTTTCGAAGTGAGAGGTGTGATGAGCGTCGGTGTTGACCACAATCTTGACGCCACGGTCACGCGCCAGGCGAAGATGCACATCATTTAAATCGAGCCGATCAGGGTAGGCGTTCAATTCCATAGCGACTTGGTTCTCGCGGGCCGTCTTCAACACGGCCTCGAAATCAAGCGGATAGGCTTCGCGACGTAGCTGCAGGCGTCCAGTGGGATGACCGAGAATGGATACGTTCTTGTTGCTGATTGCGCGCAGGAGGCGATCAGTCATTTGGTCTTTTTCCTGATTAAAGGCGGAGTGGACACTGGCAACCACCACATCCATCTGTTCGAGGACGGAGTCGGACAGGTCGAGTGAACCGTCAGCCAGGATATCAACTTCTATCCCGGACATCACGGTGATGCCTTCGATCTGCTCGTTCGCAGCGTTGATTCGCGCAATGTGCTGCAGCGCGCGTTTGTCGTCGAGCCCGTTCGACATGGCGAGGTTCTTGGAGTGGTCTGTGATGGCGATATATTTATAGCCGCGCCGCCTGGCCGCCTCAGCCATTTCGTCGATGGTGCATCGGCCGTCAGTCTCGACGGTGTGCATATGTACTTCGCCTTGGATGTCCTCTACGGTGATGAGGTCAGGTAGCTGGTGTTTTTCGGCGGCCTCAATTTCGCCGGTATTTTCGCGGAGTTCAGGGGGTATCCAATCAAGTTTGAGCGTGTGGTAGATGTCCTCTTCGGTCTTGCTGGCCACGCGCTTGTTGTCAGTCACTTGGCACAAGCCGTACTCGTTGAGGGTGAGGCCCATTTTGAGCGCGCGCTGGCGAAGAGCCACGGAGTGACTCTTCGATCCGGTGAAGTATTGCAGGCCGGCGCCGTAGGAGTCAGGGGACAAGGTTCGAACATCGACCTGCAATCCGTTGCGAAGTTTGAAGCTGACCTTGTTGTCTCCCTTGGCGAGGAGCTGGTCGATGCCGGGGAAGCGAACGATCTCCTCAATCAGCGCCGAGCGCGTGGCGTCGGCGGCGCAACAGGGACCGGTGATGAGGACGTCGAGATCGCCGACGGTCTCGCGGCCACGCCGCAAGGAGCCAGCAGGAGTAATCGCATCAATGCCTTTTATGTGCTTCAGGTGTTCGGTGAGGCGTTCCGCAGTGCGATCAGCTTCGTCGATGAGAAAGCGGCCAGAGATGCGGCGATAATCCTCAATGGCCTTTAGGAGCTTCTGCTCGCTCTTTTCGCTCATGCGAGGCAGGGTTTGCAGCTTGCCTTCCCTGGCCAGCTTCTCGACTCCGCTCAAGTCGCTGACTTGAAATGCGCTCCAGATCAGGGCGATCGTCTTCGGCCCGAGGCCCTGAATCTTCATCAGTTCCAGCATGGACGGCCGGTATTTCTGTAGAAGCTCCTGGTTGAGCTGGAGCTTGCCAGTTTGAGTCAATTCCTGGATATTGGCGGCCATGCCTTTGCCAATGCCGGGAATTTCGAGCAGCTTTTTTACGTCGTCGGTGAGGGAAGCGATCCGTCCGGGGAAGCTTTCGATAGTCTCGGCGGCGCGTCGATAGGAGCGAATGCGGAATGGATCGTCGCCATTGACCTCCATGAGGTCGGCGGTCTCGTAAAAAACATTCGCAATAGTTTTGTTGTCCAACAGTTGCGTCCCGAAGGAATTGTATCGCGAGGTAACCAAGCAACCCGGGAGCTAAGGTCGTTGGCGGCGGAGGGGATGCGCAATGAAGAACCCAGCCTTTTGGGCTGGGTCGGGATGGTTTCTACTGAACTTTCGTCACGTTCGCGGCCTGGGGACCTTTCTGCCCGTCGACAATCTCGAACTCGACAGCATCGCCCTCCTGCAAGCTTTTGTAGCCGTCCGCAATCAGAGCACTGTAGTGTACGAAGACGTCTGGTCCGTCATCGCGCCCGATAAATCCAAAACCTTTGGCGTTGTTGAACCACTTTACGGTTCCTTTCAATTTCACGTTCCAATCCTCCCGGGGGGGCGGCCCAACCCACAGGCACATGTGCGGGCGCAGTCGCTGATTAGCGTCAAGCAGGTTGGAACGAGTCAGCCAGTATCCAGTTGGACGTTCTCTTTTTTGGGGCGCTGGCGAATCGAGGCCTCGCCTGTTCAACGGCGTGGAATGATTGTTTAGGAATTTCGTGGTGTTGTCAATAGAGTATACAGGGGTCATTTGTACGTGAGAACAGCTGATAGTAGTGTCACTTAATGCGGAATTAATGGTTTCGGCGTCGCAATCTGCACCGCAAGTGGGAATGTTGCCACCAAGACGCCGTGAACTATCTCAACTTTTGCGACTGAACAAACCAGAGAATGCTGGCGATGGTTTTTCCATCGCGAATTCGGCCGGACATAATCTGCCGTAGAACTTCAGACAGCGGTACCAAACGGTGCTCGATCCGTTCGTCGGATTCCGGTTGGGCGATTCCGGGTTTGAGGCTTTGCGCCAGAAATACCGTCATAGTTTCCTCTAAGAAGCCTGGACTGGGGTAGAAAACGAGTGCTCGCTTCCAACGGCGCGCGGTATATCCGGTCTCTTCCAGCAATTCGCGTTTGCCCGCAGTAAGCGCATCTTCGCCGGGATCAATTCGGCCAGCAGGAAGCTCGAACATATAGGACTGCGCGGCATACCGATATTGCGTCTCCATGAGAACGCGTGGCTCGTCGGCGGAATCGTCCACCGCGAGAACCACGACCGAGCCGGAGTGTCGAATTACCTCGCGAACGGCGGTGACGCCGTTGGGTTCGCGCACCCTGTCGCGAGTGACCTCGAACACGCGTCCGCGGAAAACGATTTTGGATGACAGCTTCTTGAGTGGAAGCGATTTGGGCTTCTTGGCGGGTGCGGTTTTGATGGGCGTCGATTGATCTGGAGTTGGCATAGCCCTTCAATATAGAACAGCTCAGGGAGCATTCGTCGAGTGGTACGCCCGCTCTGCTATGCTGCGGCCATGGCGCGTGCGGGAGCGAATCAGTTGAGCGTGTCGATCGTGGGTCCGGGCCGTTTGGGAACCGCGCTGGCGCTCAATCTGCGACAGGCGGGGTGGAAGGTCGAGTGCCTTGTGGTGCGACCGGGCGCCCGCGTGCGGCAGGCAGCGACCCAACTGGCTCGGGTGCTGAACGCCAAAGTGATGCGACTGGGGGATGGGATACTTCCGTCAGGCCTGGTATGGATTGCTGTTCCCGATGATGCGATTGCTGCTGTCGCTTCTCGATTGGCGCAAGCGCAGAGTTGGAAGAATGCAACGGTCTTTCATTCCAGCGGGGCGCTGACTAGTGACGTGCTTTCGCCGTTGCGCGACCGGGGAGCGCACGTGGCATCCGTGCATCCTGGAATGACGTTTGTTCACAAGGTCACGCCGAGCTTTACCGGCGTGCCGTTCGGAGTCGAGGGAGATGCCGCCGCACTACGCTTGGCAAGAAAGATTGTGGCCGATCTCGGCGGTACGGCGTACACGATCCGCAAAGAGAACAAAGTTCTTTACCACGCCTTCGACACTTTTGCGTCGCCACTGCTGATTGGGCTCATGGCTACCTTGGAACAAGTTGGCAAGGTGGCGGGCATCCCGAAGTCGCAGGTCAGGAAGATGGCGGGCCCGCTGCTTCGCCAGACGATCAACAACTATTTGGAACACGGAGCTGCGGCGGCATTCAGTGGGGCGTTGATTCGGGGAGACGTGGCGACAGTGCGCAGACATCTGGACGCGCTAAAGAAGATTCCGAAGGCGGGCGACGCGTACCGGGCGGTCGCCAGAGTTGCGATCGAGCAATTGCCGGTAAAGAATCGCGTGGCGCTCAGGAAGGCGCTGCTTTAGTGAATGCTTGGCGGGGAAGCGGAGCGTCTACAAGCTGGTGAACAGATGTCCCATGCGATCTTTTTTGGTCTGCAAGTACTTTTCAGCGTGCTCGTAAGGTTCGACTTCAGCGGATACGCGCTCGACGACCTCAATGCCGGCATTTTCCAGAGCGGCGACCTTGTCGGGATTGTTTGAGATGAGGCGCACCGCCCGAACTCCCAATTGCTTCAGCATCTCGGCAGGCAGCGTGTACTGGCGGTAATCGGCATCGAAGCCAAGCTTTTCGTTTGCCTCGATGGTGTCGAGTCCTCTGTCCTGCAATTCGTAGGCCTGGATTTTTGCCATTAAGCCAATTCCGCGGCCTTCCTGCTGCTCGTAGATCAGAACCCCAGCGCCGGCATCGGCGATCATGGAAAGGGCCAGTTCGAGCTGCTGGCGGCAATCACAACGCATGGATGCGAACACGTCGCCAGTCAAGCACTGGGAGTGAATGCGTACCAACGCGGGGGAAGATTGGATATCGCCCATGACTAAAGCGACCGCTTCTTCCTTCCGGCGGTCAAGCTTGCCTGCTCGCGCCAGTTGGTCAGCTTCACTCGCAGGCAGGCCGTCGGGGAGAGACTCGAGTTCCGCCTCGAAGCCGTAAATGCGGAACTGCCCCCAACGAGTGGGGAAGTTGGCCTCGGCGACCTTCTTGATCTGATGAGTGGTCACGTTTCGATTATAAGGGCTATCGAGATTTGCATTTGTGACGGCGAGCACAGGGGGTCGAGGCGCGGGCCGGGACTGTACTGAGAACGCCGCAATGCAACATGCTTGCGTGATCGCGATTGTTTAGAATCAATGGGTTAGGGGAAAATTGTTCGTAAGTGATTGAAAGGAATGCTGGTTATAGCTATCCATTTGATGCGACTGCACTTAGCCCGGTCGATTTTCGCCGATTGTTCGATTTTGGCCGCCACAATAGTATGACAAGTATGATTTGTATGATCGACTGGATACATACAAAGCATACAAGTATGTGGGCCATGTTCGATCTGCCGCCTTTTCATACGTGTTAGAGGATTCTGCAAGCTCAGGGCTCGCTCATAGGCAACTTGTCAAAGGGCCACCAGGCTAGCGCGCTGGACGCAGGCCGGCAAAAGTAACACTCATCCCTTGCCTCACGATTCATGGTTTACGTCGGCGCAAGATGTTGTGAAAGGGCATGGGTCACATGGCAGAGTGATCGGTTGGCGCCTGTCCATATTTCGGACGCGTCGGGACCTTGCGCGATGGGAGAAAAAAGACGTAACTGGTAACTGGTGATTGGTAATTAGCGATTAGAAATTCGCGGTTGTCTCCGAGGAGCGCGAGGGAAGAGGACATGGAAGGGTGGTTCGGGAAGGGGTGAGGCTACGGGTTCTCGCCGAGGCGTTTGAGAGAGCGTCCTTCGCTTCTCATGCGGGGTGCGTTTCGGAGAGCATCCTCGACCGCGCGATCCCAGGGAGTGCCGAACTCGATGTCGAGCTGGTCGATCCAGACGTTGGCCCCCGCGGTCTTCAGATCTTCGGCGAGCTTGAGGGCGGAGTCGGCGCGGCAGTAGCTAAAGAATGCGGACGGCGCACTGCTCGGCACGTCGGTCGGCACGGACAATCTCCTGGCGCAGGAGGCCTGTAAATTTACGCTACAAAGCCACGAAGGCGCATCTCATTAAACGAAGAACCCTGTGCAAGTCGAGGTCCCTCAGGGGCTAAAGCCCCGTATTCTCATTGGCCGTTGTTGGCAGGGCTGAAGAGGCTGCTGAAAAAGTCGAAGACGTGCGGCCCTCGCGGACTAAAGTCCGCGAGGGGAATCAAAAATAAACAGCTTAGACGCCGGCCTGAAGGCCGGCTCTACCCCAAAACGCTTTTTTCAGCAGCCTGTGAAGCCGTGCCCTTTCAAAACCGATAAGGAGAGAGCTTGTAGGAAACTGTCACATTGTAAGCCGATTCTGCGGATTCACGGCAGCACTTTCGGGGGGAGGACAGATAGTGGCGAGAAAAGAACGGGCGGCCGAGAGGGCCGCCCATTGCGCTCAATCGTTGAGAAAAAGCATTACCGCGAATGACCTCCGCTATGGCCTCCCGAAGAGGAAGACCTGCCGCTGTTGCCTCCGCCGCTGCTGGAATAGTGTCCGTCACCGCCTCCTGTCGAATAGTGCGAGGCGGAGGGTGCAGAGTAGTGCGGAGCGGCGGGTGCAGTGGCACGTGCGGTGTAGGTGGGAGCTGCGTTGTAAGTGCCGGGCGCCCGATAAGCTGTGGTCGGAGCCGCATAAGAGCCGCGGCTGGCATAAGGCGAAGACGAGGCGCCGTAGCTACTGGAGTTCCCACCGTTAGAGCCATTACGTCCGGTATAGGAGGAGGCGCCGTAGGCCGGCGTTGAGTGATAGCTGTAACTGCCCGGCGGCCGTGGGATATTGGCCGATGCCATTCCCGAACCAGACTTCGGCGGGTCTTTCGGCTTGCTCTCCTTCTCCTTGGAATTGCCTGACGGCGTGCTGTGGTTTGACGACGCCGGCGGCTGCGAAGTGTGCGAAGGCTGTTGTTGTGCCGGAGCGCTGTGTCCATACGGCGCGGCAGAGGTGTTGTGCTGCTCCGCGGCGGTGTTGGTTCGGGGAGCCGGACTGCCTGCGTAAGGCGGCTTCGGAACCGTATGCGATCCGGTCTGCGAGTTGTACGTGGAAGCTGACGGTGTCGCGACTGAGCTGTTGCGCTCGGGCGGCCGCGGCACATTGTGCGAAACAGGCGCACTGTTGCTGGCACGGTTGTGAACTCCCAATGAGGCAGGCGATTGCGGCACGTTGTGCGCTTCCATGGTCTGTGAAGAAGTGTGGACCGGCGGAGTCGCGTTGGTCACGACCTGGCGATCAATCGCGGACCGCGGGGGAACAGCCGACCCGGTCGCCGTGTGTCCACCCAACATTGCTGCTTTGGTTGGAGTCACATCAACACCGCGCATTACCTGTCCCTTGGCCAGATCCGACTGCGGCACGGCCATGCCGACCTTGGCGATGTTCTGTCCGTTCGCCAGAGCTGACTTGGGCGCAGCAGTAACGGCGCCTGCGACCGACCGGTTGGCGTAATGCGTATTGTTGACCGAGTTGTTGTAGTAGTTGTTGGTTACGTTGGTAATGTTCGTGATGTGCGTGTTGGTGATGTTGACGTTGCGGATGTACGCCTGGCTGACGTAGCCTCCGCGATACCCGTGGTACCAGGGATAGTAAGCTTCACCCCATCCCAATGGGAACCAGCCGCAGCCTCCGCCAACGCCGAATCCGACGCCGAAGGAAATGCCGAAGCCCCATCCAGCGCCGCCAACCCAGCCCACCAAGGCAGGAGCATAGTAAGGACGCCAGCCTACGTACAGCGGACCAGGGGCCCAGCCCCAGTAGCCGCCGAACGATACCCAGCGGCCATAGTGGAACGGAGCGAAGCCCCAAGGCGCGTCATCGACCCAAGTCCAGCCCCATGGGGCGACCCACACCCAGTGGCCGTAGCGATAAGGGGCCCAGCCAGCGGGCACGCTGGTGGGAACCCAAACAGCGCCGTATTGTGGGACGACCTGCCAGCGGCCGTAATAATCGAGGTCCTGATATCCGATGGTTCCGGGGGCGACGTAGCGCGCGGATTGTGAGCCGTCGAGGCGCTTATCGCGGACCTGGGCCCAGTCTTCGAAGCCATCCGGAGCAGGAGCCGCGTAGGCGTCGTGCTGCAGGGAATTCTGCCCGGTGAAGCGTACTTGGTCGCCGCTGTTCACTTTCACCGCAGGACCGTTCCCAGTGGCTTGACCGCTTCCTTTACGGACCGTGACCCAAGTCTGGTCGTCGTTCGGCCGTACGGTGATGACGTACACACCGGACTTCATCACAGTGAAGGCGAGATTGGGTGTGTCGATCTCGAAGATTTCGCCGGGCTCAAGGTGCAGAACGGTGAGTTCGACAACGCCTTGATCCAATTCCGCCTGAATGGTGTTGTCACCAACATTGGTGAAGGTCAGGCTGCTCTCGGAATCCATGCGGAGGAAGGCATTGCCGACGTTCAATTCGACCTTCGAGTTCTTGTCGGTCCAGACGCGGTCTGACGTTGTCAGTGGACGATTCAGGTTCGCCGCCACCCAGTCGTTGACACCACCGGGCTGCAGCGACACTTCGCCAGAGATGTATTGAATACGGGCCACGCGGGCCGGCGGATCATAGGTCGGACTTCCGGCGTTGGCCGGGCCGCCCGGATTGTTCGGGCCGGGAGGATTGCTTGGATAGCCGATATTGGTCGGAATGCCGGAATTTTCCCCGGACTGAGCGAGCAGATTCCCGGTACCGAGCGCCATCAACATCAGCGCCACGACGACCCATCCCAACTGCCGCTTTGAATTCATCATCTTGCTTCCTCGATTCCCAGCTTACCAACTACATCTGAAAAAGCACGCTGCCATGGAACTCGATGAGCAGAGCCACTACTTTAAACCCTATGTCGTCCTATGTGTTTCGTTTCATAAGATGTTCCGGTCTGATCAGGGGCAGTAAAGAATTGTGAAGCGAGAATGACCGTCAGATGGCTGGAAAGACGCGCAAAACGAGCCATTGTCACATTGCGGATGCCTCGCCCGTAACAGCTCTGCTATTCTCATCGGTTCTCCCGGAGGCCTCTTCGATGCCATCAATCCGAATCTCTCTTGTGCTGGCACTGTTGGGTGTCGCGTGTGTGGCACAAACACCCTATTCGACTCGCACAACGCCTGACAGCCAAGCCGCGTCGGCAAACTCCACCTCAGGTCCGGAACTGCCCTACACGCCCAGCCTGGACGTAACGGCCATGGATCGCTCGGTTGATCCTTGCGTGGATTTTTACAGTTACTCATGTGGCGGCTGGGAGAAGAAGAACCCGATTCCGCCCGACCAGACGTCGTGGAGCGTGTATGGGAAGCTCTATCAGGACAACCTGTTGTACCTGCGAGGAATCCTGGAGCAGGCGGCCACCGCAAAGGACCGTGATGCGGTAACGCAGAAGATCGGCGATTTCTACGCGTCTTGCATGAATGAAAGCCTGGTCGAGAAGTTGGGAGCCAAGCCGATGCAGCCCGACCTGGCGGCCATACAGGAGTTGAAGACCGTAAAGGAAGTCGCACCGCTGATCGCAAAGTTGCAAATGCAGGGCGTCGGTGTGCTTTTCGATTTTGGTCCGACGCAAGACCCTGACGACTCCGACAAAATGATCGTGGGGATCGAGCAAGGAGGATTGGGACTTCCTGATCGCGACTATTACCTCAAAGACGATGCGAAGTCGAAGGAAACGCGCGAGCACTACCTGCAACATGTCCAAAATATGTTTGAGTTGATGGGCGACTCACCCGACGCAGCCAAGAAAAACGCCGCCACTGTCATGCGAATGGAAACCAGCCTGGCGAAGGCGTCGCTGACGCGGGTGGAGCGCCGTGATCCGTATAAGCAAAAGCACAAAATGACGGTTCCGGACCTTTATAAGGTGGCTCCGGATTTCGACTGGAATGCGTTCTTCAGCGCTTCGGGGGTGCCGAAGTTCGAGATTCTAAACGTCTCGTGGCCCGATTTTTTCAACGATGTCAGTTCGCAGATGAAGTCGGCGTCGCTCGAAGACTGGAAGACCTATATGCGCTGGCACGTGGCGCATTCACGTGCTCCGTTTTTGTCGTCGGCCTTCGTCAATGCAAACTTCGAGTTCTACCGGAAGTATTTGCGGGGAGCGACAGAGCTCCAGCCGCGCTGGAAGCGGTGCGTGCAATACACCGACAACAATCTAGGTGAGGCGTTGGGACAGGCTTACGTGCGCAAGACGTTTGGACCGGACTTGAAGGCTTCAACCGTTGAGATGACCCAGCAGATTGAAGACGCGATGGCGGTACGCATCCAGCAACTCGATTGGATGAGCCCCACGACCAAACAGCAGGCGTTAGTGAAGCTGAAGGCGGTGCGCAACAAGGTGGGTTATCCCGACAAATGGCGTGATTACAGCTCGGTGAAGATTGTTGCTGACGACTTCTACGGAAATGATGTTCGAGCCACCGAGTTCGAAGAGAAGCGGGAACTGGCAAAAGTCGGGCAGCCGGTGGACCGCACCGAATGGGACATGACTCCGCCAACGGTGAATGCTTATTACAATCCGCAGATGAACGATATCAACTTTCCGGCGGGAGTTCTGCAGCCTCCGTTGTATGACGCAAAGATGGACGCGGCCCCCAACTATGGCAACACCGGTTCAACGATTGGACACGAACTCACGCACGCATTCGATGATGAAGGCAGGCAATTCGACGCTAAGGGTAACCTCAAAGACTGGTGGACCCAGCAGGATGCGGACCAGTTCGTAAAGCACGCCAACTGCGTCGTCGATCAGTACTCGCAGTACATCGTGGTGGACGACATCCACATCAATTCGAAACTGACAGAGGGCGAGGACGTGGCCGACTTAGGCGGTACCATCCTGGCGTATGTGGCGTGGAAAGATGACACCAAGGGCCAGACGCTGGAGACCCGAGATGGTCTGACGCCCGATCAACGCTACTTTGTGGGATTCGCCCAGTGGGCGTGTGAAAATCAGCGGCCGGAAAATCTGCGGGTCAGCGCCTTGACCAATCCGCATTCGCCGGGAAAATACCGGATCAACGGCGTGGTGGTGAATATGCCGGAATTCGGTACGGCGTTTGGTTGCAAAGCAGGACAGCCCATGGTCAAGTCCGCCGACAAAGTCTGCAGAGTCTGGTAGGGAAGTGATGCGTCAAGAGAACCGGAACTGAGGGGCGCGTTCCTGTCGCCCTCCAGTGCGTCCTATTGCGGCGTCTCGACCCAGGCAAAGCGGAAGATAGCCAGGGGATCTTCGGCGTAGCTGACATCAACGTCGATGTATGAGTCCGACACGATCCAGTAATAGCGCTTGACGCAGTCGATCAAGAAATCGGTCGCTCGGTCTAACTCACGGATGGTGGTCGCCACGGCTGCCGGCGTGCGTTCGTGGCTGGAGAAATGCGGATCGATGCGCTCCTTGAGAGTTGTGCCGATCTGGTCGAACTCGGCGATGTCCGAGGAGAGTTCCTTCGCGGTGAGTTTGTCGTGCAGCAGTTCAGGGTAGTCGGAGATCTGCGTCAGCAAGCGCCGCATGGAAAGGTTGGCGTCGGGTGCGAAGAGGCGACGCAAACGCATGGTAGTCGCGTCGGTATAGGCGCCCCGTAGCATGGTGAGGAATGCGGCGCCGTTGCTCGACAAGCGTGGATTGGAGGGCAGGATCTCGATCTCGAGCTTGCGGTACAGGTCACGGTCGATCGCCAGGCTCTGAACCTGCTTGCCGATTTCACGGAGTTCGCGGACAGCCCGGTCACGAAATTGCTTTTCACTCAGCATAGGCCTGTAGTGTATCGAAGATTCACTGGGCTCTTCTGTGAGTCGCGTCACTGACCAAGTGGCGAAATTTGAAAAGGCGACGGAATCCCGTCGCCTATATTAAAACCGGCTTGACACGGCAATAACAGCCATGGAATCGCGTTCACGTCAGTGTGCGAAGCAAGCTGCTGCCCGCCGAAGTGGATCAAAAGCCGTTTCTCGCCGCGAAACGGTCGGACAGGTTCTCTATTTCTTTTTCTTCTTGGCGGCCTTCTTGGCCGTCGGTTTGCCTGCCTGCTCCCCAGACCCCTTCTTTACTTTGGCAAACGGGTTACGAGACTGTTCCCCGGTGCCCCGCTGTTCTCCGATCCCCATATCTTTCTCCTCGTAATGTTTAGTTAGCTCCGGAATGTGCGGAGTTTTGTCACATTGGGCACAATATCATGATTTCCGATAGGCGGCTGACAGAGTTCCAGTGAAATGAGGGCGAGATCGTCGGAGCAGGCAGAACGCCTATTCATTCCGAATCGCCTGAGAAGCGGAATTCGGCTCTGAGCGGAGTGCCAACTCTATGAATGAATCGCTTTTCCGTGTTCAGCTTCTGGAACGAAGCGTGCGCCTGAGTCGTTCGGCCACAGCAGCACTCGCTGTAGCCAACAGCAACATGCCACTCGGTTCGGGAGTTGTTCCCGACGGGATCGATACCGGCCCATTCGTAGTTCCAAGCACGCTCTCCCACCCGAGATTGTCGAACTCGAATGCCGGATAGCTCGACGAAAGCGTTACTTCGTACCACAAAGCGTCGCCGGTCGGGACCTCAAAGTTCAAAACGTATGAGGCCGTGTCGTTTTGCCCGAGTGTCCAGCCAAAAGTGGTCGCGAGTTGTGCGCCGGTCAGGGAAATCGGCGAGCCGCTGGTGGGGGTAAACGTAATGGTATTCCAACTATCCACGCTGCCCCAGTAGAGAGAGAATTGCGCAATGCAGTTCGAATTGTCGCAACCGCTGTCGTCGAAGGTCATGGTTATGGTCGGTGAGTTACTGGAGGCCGCCAAGTAATAGCCGTTATCGTTGGTCGGATTCAGCCAGGGAAGATTGTTGGTTGTTCCATTGCCAAGGCGGAGGGACGAAGTGCCCGACAATGCGAACGTCACTCCCGCGCCGATACTGGTCGACAAATTGTTCAGATAGGTTGCGGCACTTCCCGAAGCGTAGCTGTGCCAGCCCGTGGTTCCGTTAAAGGGCGTCAGGTTGAGTGCGCTGGCCTTGGCTGCCGAACCGCAAGTTGTACCGTTGGGGCAAGTGACCGCACTTACGTAGGTGCCGGAGAGCAGACACGGAGTGACGCCGCTGACTCCAGTAACCGTCTTGCAATTGTTTTGGGCGGAAATATCCGAGACCGCCACGGCCAGAACGGCCAGGACCACGAGCAACCTACTATGGTGTCTCACTGCAATTCCCCCACTTTCGGCGGCCAGACGCCTCGAGCCCGCTGCCCGGACGATGGTTGCTACCGTAAGAGGCATTTTAGGGGTAATGTGCTGGAAGTCAAGTTTACCCTTCAGGAACCGATTGGGATGGCAGTGGCACCTCCCGGATTGGTGAATGCCAATTTTCCGGGGCGATGAATCCTGACTGCGTTTGGTCTTGGCTCGCGAAGAGAGATTCTAACCAGTCCAGATATATGACGGGCGTGATGTCATTTCCGCTAATCGATACCAATGCGAAGACGTGCAGCATTCCCAAACCATGAAAAGGAGTCGGTTGGCCGGAAGACTCGACACCGCAATACCTCCGGTCTGATAAAAGCCGGCGGTCGCTGCCGATTCGGTTCGTCATATCGCATGATTAGCCTGTTATTTATCAGGCCCGAGCCGGTCCCTCGGAAATCGGGTTTGGCCGGCATGTGTGTGCGCACTTACATTCTTGCGGTCCGGTTAATCGCAATCGCATTCCATAAAAACTTTTGATGTACGCAACAGTGTTTTAGCTTGACGAGACGGCAGGCTTACACCTATTCTCAAGCGAATCTTGGCATCTGTTTCGCAGAATTTATCGCAGATTGTGGGCAAGTTAACGCTTGCAATTTGCCGATGAATACTCGAGATGATCGCCAAAGATCTATAGCGTAGCAAGTAAATAGGCATTCGGTTCCCCCGACAAAAATGATTGCAGCCGGCTAGAACCACCCTATCTTTAAGTCTAGCCAGATGTGGAAAACGCCTTATCTAAGTGAGGAAGGCGAAGCCTTGTCTTCAATTGAGATAACTGCTTCTGATCCCCTGCGCCGCGCGGCGGAAAAGGCGAGCGGTGACTGTCAATCCGCCGACTCGAACTTAGTCTGGCTAGCAGCTTATACGACACCGCGCCATGAGAAGGCGGTCGCACGGCATTTGGTCGCACGTGACGTTGAGTATTTTCTGCCGTTGATAAAGTCGGTTCGCCGATGGAAGAACGGCTGCAACGTGGCTGTCGAATCACCCGTCTTCCCTAACTACGTATTCGTTCGCACGACCCGCCTCCGTTCGGGTATTGTCCGCGAAGTGCCAGGGGTGTTGGCGTTTGCCGGCTCATGGAAATCTGCGGCGGCCATGTCGGACAGCGAGATTGAATGGCTCCGCAACGAGTTGCCGCTGCGAAAGTTCGAGCCGCATCCGTATCTGGTGGTGGGCAATAAAGTCCGGATCAAGTCTGGCCCACTGATGGGAACGAGCGGAATCCTTCTTCGCAAGAAGGGCGGGCTGAGGGTCGTGATCTCGGTGGAATTGATTCAGCAGAGTGTAGCGGTGGAAGTGGATGCTCGCGAGATCGATCCGATCCGAGCATAATTCTCACCGTTGGTGGTTAGCTGTTCATTCGAACATGAAGCCAGCGAAAAAAAAAGGTAGCGCCACACTCACAGAGGTGCGGATCGTTGAAGCCGCAATGCAGCTGTTTGCCCGGCAAGGCTACAAGGGGACCAGGACGCGGGACATTGCCCGCTTGGCCAAAGTGAATGAGGTG
>Ga0210383_10002071_pt1 | contig 18162 bp, 15 predicted proteins | sample IncBWC14OmetaG_FD_160072 | JGI IMG/M metagenome (GOLD analysis project Ga0210383, IMG submission 160072) | Forest soil microbial communities from Barre Woods Harvard Forest LTER site, Petersham, Massachusetts, United States - Inc-BW-C-14-O ...
TAAGACGGGTGGGGTTCGCCCAGTATGACTCGCACGGTGTCGCGTGCGATCAGCAATTCTTCGTCGGTGGGGATCGCATAGGCGAGCAGTTTCGAGTCCTCGGTACAGATTTTTCCCTCGCGGGCCACGGTCTCCTGGTTTCTGGAAGCGTCCAGCATGAGCCCGGCCCACTCCATCCCTTCGCAGATCCGCGCGCGGAGCTCGGGTGAATTCTCTCCTATGCCTCCGGTGAAGACGACTGCGTCGGCTCCTCCCATGCCCGCCAGGTATGAGCCGATGTATTTTCGGGCGCGGTAGCAGAAAATTTCGATGGCGAGCCGCGCGCGGGGATCGTCGTGCTCTTTCGCCTGCAATTCCCGCATGTCGTTGGTGAGTCCAGAGATGCCGAGCAGGCCCGACTTCATGTTGAGCAGGGTTTCCACTTCTGTAGAAGACAACTTCTGCTTACGCGCGATGACATCCACAATCGCAGGATCAAGGTCGCCGCAGCGAGTGCCCATCACCAGACCTTCCAGCGGCGTCATGCCCATCGAAGTGTCCACCGAATCTCCGCCTCGGATCGCGGCGGCGGAACACCCGTTTCCCAGATGCAGTGTGATGACGTTGGTTTGTTGCCGCGTGAGTCCCCGCAACACGCGGTAGCGGAACGCTACGTAGCGGTGAGAAGTTCCGTGGAATCCATAGCGGCGGATACGATAATCGCTGTAAAGGTGATACGGAATGGCATACAGAAAAGCCGGCTCCGGGATCGAATGATGGAACGAAGTATCGAAGACCGCGACCTGCTGAATGGCACTGCCGAAGAGTTCGCGAGCAGCCAGGATGCCTTTGATGTTGTTGGGATTGTGCAAGGGAGCAAGATCGACGCAATCTTCAATCCCCCGCAATACCTTGTCGTCGATCAGGGCCGACTCCGTGAACAACTCACCGCCGTGCACCACGCGATGCCCCACGGCCTGCACATCCGCCGTGCTCTTGATCTCAGGAACGCCCGACTTTCCCGATGCTATGTAGCGGACCATATATTCCAGCGCCGATGCGCCATCGCTGAGGGTGGCGGTGAACTTCTGGCTCGGCTCCTGCCGGCTGTGAAACGTGATGGTGGCTTCACCCCCGATGCCCTCCACTTCTCCTTGGCAGAGACGATCGTCCTTGTGCTGCTTGATGCGCTCCAGGTCAGTGGAAATCACCTGAAGTTTCAAGCTCGAGCTTCCGAAGTTCACCACCAGGACATTCATGCGCTGGATTCTCTCGCCGGCCGGGTCATACCAAGATAAACTTTAGTTGGCGCCGTCGACAACGATGGGGCAAGTGGCGGGGACCATCTGATCTTCAAGGTCGTGCAAAGAGTCTGCGGAAATCGGCCAGGCTCAAGCAGCATGGTAACCTGATCAGCTTTAGCGGGCTGAAAACAGAGCTGGTAATCTTAGCCCGGGCGTGCAAGCGGTCGGCAACGGAGAAGAGGACAACACAGATTGATCTTGCTGATTTTATATTTCGCCCTGGGAGTGGCTGTGTTGGGCACGGTGTCTTCGGCAGTATTCCTTGGTCTCGCGCTGCTGGGAGTCATTCGATTTCACCGGGATGCACGCAGGCAGTTCGGCAATCTTCCTGACGATGCACACCTTCCTCCGGTTTCGGTGCTCAAGCCGGTGCACGGTCTGGAAGCGCAGTTGAAAGAGAACATCGAGAGCTTTTTTCGGCAGGATTATCCCAACTACGAAATTCTTTTTGCCGCAGACGAACCCAACGATCCAGCACTGGAAGTGGTGCGGGAAGTGTGTGCGCGCTATCCGCAAATTCCGAGCCGGGTTCTGATAACCGGAGCGCCGTGGCCCAACCCGGCGGTCTACTCGTTTCATTGCATGGCGGAGGCAGCGGCGCACGAGATTCTGGTCACGACCGACAGCGACGTGGAAGTTTCCCCGCGCTATTTGCGGGAAATTGTGCCGCCATTGCTCGACTCGAAGGTCGGCATGGTGACCTGCGTGTATCGCGGCAAAAATGTCGCGGGATTTTTCTCAGGGCTCACCGCCATCGGCATGTCGGTGGAAATGACGGCGGGAGTTTTGGTCGCTAACCTGCTGGAAGGAATGAGGTTCGGCCTGGGGCCGACGACCGTGGTGCGCAAGGATGCGCTGGCGAAAATCGGCGGTTACGACACGCTAAAGGACTATATTGCATATGATTTTGCCATCGGAAACCTGATCGCAGAGGCGGGTTACCGCGTCGTGCTTTCGGGCCACATTATCGATCACGTGGTGAACCAGAAATCGTTTCCGCGCATGTGGCAAAATCAGTTGCGCTGGGCGCAATCGACGCGTTATTCGCGCCCCAAGGGCCACTTTGGCAGTGGGCTGATTTTTGCGCTGCCCTACGGCCTGCTTGGATTCTTGGCGGCCGCGGCGCTGGGATATTGGCGAGCCGCTGCCGTTCTGCTCGGTGTGGCCGTGGTGAACCGGCTGGTCGAAGCGTGGCTTGTGGGCTGGACGGTGGTTCGGGATCCATTGGTGTGGCGCGCGCCCTGGCGTTATCCGTTGCGCGACTTGCTTGGCTTTTTTGTCTGGTTCGCCAGCTACTTAAACCTGCGTTATGTGTGGCGCGACAGCCGCTTTGAGTTGAAAGGAACGCGAATCGCGCTGCGGCAGTCTTCGGATGGGCGATAGGCGGACTGACGAAACCTGGGTTGCGCAGATATGTAACCGATCAGTTCCGCATTATGCGTCACCGACTGGTTGCGCATAACGCGCATCCATAGCACTACGCATTTCTTCACAACGTTTGGAATCGTCCAGCCGCGGCATCGGGTGCGACGAAAAGCGCTGGCGGCGCTGGCAGCGAATGCGTTCACGTTCGCACGCAGGCAGAGCCTATGCGGAGGTTTCATTGCGGGTTCTAGTTACGGGTGCAGCTGGCTTTATTGGCAGCAACATGGTGGATCGCCTTCTTTCCGCGGGCCACAGCGTCGTGGGGTTCGATAACTTTTCGACCGGACAGCGGCGGTTCCTGAACAGCGCCATGATCCATCCTCAGTTCACACTCGTGCAGGGCGACCTGCTCGACTTGAAAAGCCTGGGCCACGCGATGCAGGGCGCGGAGTTGGTGATTCATTTCGCCGCCAATGCCGACGTTCGCTTTGGCACCGAGCATCCACGCAGAGATCTGGATCAGAACACGATCGCAACCTGGAATGTTTTGGAAGCCATGCGCGAGCAGGGCTGCAAGCGCATCGTGTTTTCCTCGACGGGATCAGTCTACGGGGAGCCGGAAATCTTCCCAACGCCTGAGACTTGTCCTTTTCCCCTGCAGACTTCGCTCTACGGCGCTTCCAAGCTGGCCGCGGAAGGCCTGATTCAGGCCTACTGCGAAGGCTTCGGGCTGCGGAGCTACATTTTCCGCTTCGTGTCGATTTTGGGAGAGCGTTATTCGCACGGGCATGTGTTCGATTTTTACCGGCAGCTTTCCGAGCACCCTGACCATCTCCATGTGCTGGGCAACGGACATCAGCGAAAATCGTATTTGTACGTCCAGGATTGTATCGACGCAATTCTCACTGCGATGGATCGAGCCGATGGCAAGGTAAACATTTTCAATCTGGGCACGGATGAGTACTGCGAAGTCAACGACTCCATCGGCTGGATTTGCGAACATCTGGGGCTGCATCCGAAGCTTACCTACTCAGGAGGCGAACGAGGCTGGGTGGGGGACAGCCCGTTTATTTTGCTGGATTGCTCGCGCATCCGCGCCCTGGGCTGGCGGCCGCGATTGACCATCCAGCAAGCGGTTCGGGCTACGATCCAGTTCGTGAGCGCGGATGCTGCGGCAGTGAAGGCCGAGTCTTAGATTCACCGTCTCAGATTCGCAGTCTTCGATTCATAATCACAGATTCGCTATACTGACCCGGCGTCCGGGGAACCTCTGGTTTGATCATCACACGAAGCCCGTTGCGAATCTCGTTGGGTGGCGGGGGCACCGATCTTCCGTCGTACTACCGAAAGCACGGCGGGTTTGTACTTTCTGCCGCCATCAACCGGTACGTTTACATCACCATCAACGAGGCGTTTCGGCCGCGGATTATCTTGAAATACTCCAAGCTGGAAGATGTGGAGCGATGGGAAGATATTCAGCATCCCATCATCCGGGAAGCGTTGCGATTGACGGGAGTTCAAGGGCCGTATCTTGAGATCGTCAGCCTCTCCGACATTCCCGCCGGCACGGGGCTGGGCTCGTCGGGGAGTTTCACCACCGCATTGTTGCGCGCGCTGCACACCATGAACCGGAATTTCGTCCCTCCTCGAGAATTGGCGGAACAGGCTTGTCATATCGAAATCGATTTACTGAAAGAACCGGTTGGCAAGCAGGACCAGTACATCGCAGCTTTCGGGGGCATTACCTGTTTCGAATTTCTGCCGGACGACCGGGTGGTCGCGGAACCTCTGAAAATTGCCTCCGAGACCTTGGCCAATCTCGAAGACAATTTGCTGCTGTTCTTCACGGGCGCGTCGCGCTCCGCGGCCGAGGTTCTACGCGATCAGGACAGGCGAACTCGCGACAACGCCAGCGAGATGCTGGAGAATCTGCACCATACCAAACACCTCGGCCACGCCAGCCGGGACGCGCTGCTGGCGGGCGATCTCCGCAAGTTTGCCGAACTCATGCACGTCCACTGGGAGCACAAGAAGAAACGCTCGCCTGGAATCAGCAGCAGCCGCATCGACGAAATGTATGAGCTGGCCCGCGCCAATGGTGCGCTTGGCGGCAAATTGATTGGCGCGGGCGGCGGAGGCTTTCTGATGCTCTACACCGAAGACAAAACCCGCCTTCGCGCTGCCATGAGAAGCGCTGGACTGCGCGAGGTCCGGTTGCAGTTTGATTTCAGCGGGACTTCTGTTCTGGCGCATTCGTAAAAAATCCATGCTACCTGTGGCCATACTTGCGGGCGGCCTGGCTACTCGCCTGGGACCGCTGACAAAAAACATTCCCAAATCGCTGATCCCGGTCCATGGGGAACCGTTTGTAGCGCACCAGTTGCGGCTGCTGCAAAGGAGCGGCATCCAACAAGTAATACTGTGCGTCGGCCATTTGGGCAATATGATTGAGCAGGCCATCGGAGACGGCAGAGCTTGCGGAGTGAATGTCGAATATTCTTACGACGGCGCGACGCTGCTGGGCACCGCCGGCGCCGTAAAGGGGGCCTTGGGTAAGCTGGGAGAAAAGTTTTTTGTGATGTATGGCGATTCCTACCTGGTTTGCAATTATGCCGCCGTTGAGCAGGAGTTTTTGCAGCGCGGCCAGTTAGGGTTAATGACGGTGTTCCGAAACGACGGACAGTGGGACGCCAGCAACGTGGAGTTTGAAGAAGGTCGCATTCTGGCTTACAGCAAGACGAACCGGACCGCGCGCATGCGTTACATCGATTACGGATTAGGTGTTTTCCATGCGGAGACTTTTGCCAGAACGCGGGCCACGGATCTCGCCGACGTTTACGCGGAGCTGTTGCAGGCCGGCGAACTGGCTGGCGTGGAAGTGCAGGAACGCTTCTACGAAATAGGTTCGCCTGCGGGATTGCAGGAGATGACAAGTTTCTTGAGCCGGCCTGGAGGCGCACGGAAATGAGCAACCGCAGGTTCGATCAGAATAAGTTTGCGGAGGCTTTTCTCGCCGAGGCCGCTGAAATCATTGCGAAGCTGGATGTGGCAAGCATTGAAAACGCCGCGGGCCTTCTCGCCAGCACTCGCGCCGCGGGCGGACGCCTATTTATTCTCGGCGTGGGCGGAAGCGCTGCCAATGCTTCGCACGCCGTCAACGACTTCCGCAAGATCGCGGGCATCGAGGCTTATGCACCGACCGACAACGTAGCGGAGCTTACGGCACGTGCAAACGATGAAGGCTGGGCCTCGATCTTCGATGGTTGGTTGCGCACCAGCCGGCTCCGACCGGAAGATCTGTTGCTCATTCTCTCGGTTGGTGGCGGAAATGTCGGACAGAATGTCAGCCCGAACCTTGTCGCCGCCCTAAAGTATGCCAAGTCGGTCGGCGCAAAGATCATCGGCATCGTCGGCCGCGACGGCGGTTACACTGCCACCGTCGCCGACGCTTGTGTGCTGATTCCCACGGTGAATCCGGCGCATGTCACGCCGCACACGGAAGCCTTCCAGGCAGTGATTTGGCATCTGCTGGTTTCGCATCCTGCGGTCAAGACGCAAGCGACGAAATGGGAATCGATGGCGTCGCCAGGCCAACGCCGCGCCGTCTTTCTCGACCGCGACGGCGTGATCAACCGGACCTTTGTGCGCGACGGCAAACCATTTCCCCCAACCACCTTGCAGGAGTTGGAAGTGCTTCCCGGCGTTCCTGAGGCTCTGCATGAACTAAAGCAACACGGCTACAAACTGTTGGTGGTGACAAACCAGCCGGATGTGGCACGCGGAAAGCAATCCCGGCAAACGATCGATGCCATGCATCAGGCTTTATCCGCGCGCCTTCCCCTCGACGATATTCTCGTTTGCTACCACACCGACAAAGACAAATGTGACTGCCGCAAGCCGATGCCGGGCATGCTTTTTGAAGCGGCGAAAAAACACAATATCGATCTTGCAGCCAGTTTCATGGTGGGCGACCGCTGGCGCGACATTGAGGCAGGTTACAATGCAGGATGTAAGACCATTCTTATCGATTACGGGTATTCGGAGAGATCTCCAGCCCATGCTCCAGACCTGCGCGTAGGATCTCTGCGCGAAGCGGCTGACTGGATCATCGGTTCTGCGCCAAAAGGAGCGCATCCATAATGAAGTCTGTGTCCGGAGTGAAGTCTGTGTCCGACCTGCGCGTACAAATCTTCGCGGATGGGGCTGACAAAGCCAGCATACTGGAGCTATCACGTCAGCCGCATATCAAAGGCTTCACTACGAATCCCACGCTGATGCGAGCCACGGGAGTCACGGACTACCAGGGATTTGCGCAGGGGCTGTTGGCAAACATTCCGGACCGTCCGATTTCCTTCGAAGTTTTTGCCGATGAAGAGCCCGAGATGGAGGAGCAGGCGCGGCACATCGCGGCCTGGGGCAAGAATGTGTTCGTCAAAATTCCAGTGATGCGCACCAACGGAGCGCCCACCTACGATCTTATCCGGTGCCTTTCGAGCGACGGAATTCAGTTGAACGTAACTGCGCTGCTCACACTTGAGCAGGTGCGAAGCGTATGTGGCGTATTACAGGGCACCGCGCCTGCATACGTTTCCGTATTTGCGGGCCGGATCGCCGACACCGGCCGCGATCCTGTGCCGCTGATGCGCGAGGCCGTGGCCATGGTCGATGCAGTGAACGCGCAGCTGATGTGGGCGAGTCCGCGTGAACTGCTCAACGTTTTTCAGGCAGATGAAATCGGATGCCACGTAATTACCGCGACGACTGACATCCTGAAGAAGCTTCCACTTGTCGGAAAGAATCTGCACGAGTTTTCCCAGGAAACCGTGCAGATGTTCCGGAGAGACGCGGTGAAGTCAGGTTACTCTCTGCCGACTGCGAAACAGGAAGTTGCCGTGGTCTCGCGCCGCTAAGCGCCAGCCCTGGCGCCCGTGACGATTTGCGCGGCTATTTTTCTGGAGTCTGTTGTTTCCCGCCACTGTTTCTGCGTGTTTCCTGCTCCGGATGGTTGGCAAAGATCAGCTTGCCCGAGACTTCGCTGGCAATATGCAGCGGTCCCGGCAGCAGCGCTTCCACCTTGGCGCGCTCGTGCTGGGGAACAAAGAGAAACACCCGGTCAGAAGAACTCCACTCGCGCGACAAGTCCTGATCGTCGAGAAAAATGTGTGGGGCATCCGGATACGTCGATCCCCACCACATGGAAGTCGTATTCCCATTGACCAGTTCAATCGGCCGGCGCAGATAGAACAGCAGCGAGGATCCAAACGACTGATCGCCGTAAATCATCACCTGGTCCGTAGGCCGAAGTTCGGGAGCAATCTGCCGGGCCATGCTGCGCGATCCCAGGAAAGGATCGAAGCGCACGAGCGCGATATGCGCTGCGATCAGGAAAACCGCCATGGTTGCGGCCGTTGTCCAGGTGGCGGCGAAGTGGGCACCGCGGCGGCGCAACCAGAAGGCGCTGATTGGTCCTATCAGCAAGACGACAGCGGCCAGGATGGCGGGCAGGCGCAGCGCAGCGAACGACGCCCCGGTGAGATCAAGCATGTGCCCCATCGAGAGAGTTTCAGCCTGCAAGTCGGGCTTGGCGAGCACAGTGCCGATGTCGGGCACGAACGGCAGATGGCGCGAGTTCCACAGGCCCGCCGCCAGTACTGCGGAGATTGCGATGCCGATTATGGCAAACACGCCGGAACTCCACAGCAGCCAGCGCCGCGAACCCGCTTCTTCCTCGTTCGCCAGTGGTCCCGCGATCAGCAACAGGATCGGCAAGTAGGCGGGGAACGTGTAGTACTCCTGATTGGTGGAGAACGAGAAGAAAACGAGCGTGACTCCAGCCCACGCCAGGCAGAGCAATTCCGTTCGGGAGCGGAAATTCAGGGGAGGCCGCGGAGCCTTGTCTCCCTCTCCAGTGCGTTTGCGGCGTTCCATCCAATCTGTTACCGGCTGGCGCAACGCCACCGGCAGATACAGACTCCATGGGAACAGCCAAACCAGGTGAAGCGTCCAGTAGAGCGAGCTGGTCTGCTTGTTGTAGTCCTTCGGAATGCGCTTGCCCAGGAAGCGCATGAAATGTTCGTTTACGAAATAGAACCAGAAAAAATGCGGATTGCGGATGCCGGCGAGCAAATGCCAGGGCGCGGCAATCGCCAGGAAAAGCAACGTGCCCGTGAACAGACGAAACTCGCGCCAGCGCCGCCATTCCCCGCTGATCACCCCATAGAACAGCAACGCCAAGCCGACCACAACGATGGCGAGCAGCCCCTTGGTGAGCACAGCCAGCGCCACACAAGCGTAGGCGCCGTACCAGCGCCAGCCAGCGCCATCTTCGAGCGCGGTGGCGAAGAAGTAAAACGCCAGAGCGATGAACAAGCTGAGGATCGACTCCGGAATCAGGATGCGCGTGAACAGATAACAGCCAGCCGCCGTGGCGACGAACAATCCGGCATAGACAGCCGCGCGGTCGCCGAAGGCGCGACGTCCCCAGCGCATCCCGAGCAGCACCAGCAGCAGCATGGAAAGCGCAACCGGCAGGTGAGCCGCGAACTCGTTGGTCCCGAAGAAGAGGTAGCAAACGGAAACCGCCCAATACATCAGCGGAGCTTTTTCAAGATAGCGGTTGCCATTCACCTTAAGAGTCACGTAATCATGCGTCACCGACATTTCGCGGGCAGCCTCGGCATGAGTCGAATCCGCGTCGTCCTGCAATCCGGGCGAGAAAAGGGAACCCACGTAGATCAGCGCGAATAAAACCAGCGCACCCGCAATGTGAATGGGAACCTTGTTGCCTGCCTCGGTGGCTGTCGGTGGCTGTGAACTAGTCGTGGAGTCTTTCGAGGTCAATGGGACGGGCGCCCTGGGATCGATGATCGATACGCCGTCTCCAGCATGCCACACGGCGCTGACAGAGTCACCCTGTCGCACCAATGGGTGGGCTATTTTTCGAGAAACATACTGAGCAGGCGGCTCAGCTGTAACTTCTCTCCAGCGGTGCTCGGCACCCCCGTCGTGTCATCGGTGAGCGCCGCAAGTTGGTGGGCTAACGTCCGAACCGCGACATCACTCTGGATGTAGATTGCCTCGGCGGGAATCGTGATCTCCCAGGTATCTTGATCACGGCGGACCATCGGCCAACGTTCATGCTCAGTGTGCTTGGCGGAGTTCGTCTTCTGTTTGGACAGCTTCAACGCACCTTCGATGCGAACTTCGGCCCAACCCCGATCGCGCTGCAGGTGCACTCGTTCCACGGAAAGCTGGTCGAAAACCATCAGAGGCCTGGCGGGGTTGAGCATGTCCAGTCCACGAGGCCTCCCTACGGTTTCGCCGAAAATCTGTTCCAGAGCGTCAGTGACTTCGCCAGGCGTGGGACGCTGCGAACGAAACGTCGCAACAGAGACGAGGCTCCGCGCGGATTGCGCCTCGGCCTGGGATTCATCGCCAGGATCGGCATTGGTGTCAAAGGTCAGGCTACGGCTAAGCGGAGGATGCGTATCGGTAGTCGCCGCCGTTTTCAGACTACCCACTCCACTTGCAGAGGCCACGCGATCCGCAGCCCGCGCGTCCCTTACGTAGCGCAGGAAACGGGGGCGTCCACGTTCTTTCCAGTACGGGGAATCGTAGGGCTCGACTCCCAGCCCCGAACGCACCGCGCTAAAGAACGAGCGCTGCACAGGGTTGACAACGATTCCGACATGACCCGGCCACACTACCAAATCACCCGGTTGGGGCCGCGCGACGCGCTGGAATTCTTGTTTTCCGGCGTACAGAGACGAGGAACTGGCATAGGGATAGGGAAACCCTGCGCGCTCGTAGATGGCATGGACGAGGTGCGAACAATCGGACTCGGAGTCGGAATTTGCGCGGGATTCAAGGGCGGCGCTCAATACGGCCAGACCTTCGTCAGCGCTCAACAACCGGAGTGCGGGTAGTTTCGCTCGTCCTTCGACGTTCCTGGACGCGGGCGACGAAGTCGAGCTCGGCTCGTGGTTCTGCGCAATCGCGGCCGTCGCCAGAATTGCGACGAACATCGATCGCTGGAGAAAAAAGATGCCCTCCCGCCGGACCTTCATCGTTCCCCCATTGTGCCTTGCGCCAGAAGGCGGCGCAGGTTACCTAGGTGTCACTACCAACTCGACGAAGAGCGCGGGCGCGGGCTTCGATTTCATCGCCAGTAACCTGCCGGCCAGAAACGACAAAACTTTAGGTGCCTTGGCAGCCCAAAAGGTTGCGCGGACGGTTTGCCGATCGCTTTTCCAGCACGATCCTCTCCATCAATAACCGCTTCTCGCCCGGCCTCGCATCGGGCAATGCTTTCTGGAATCTCCACATCAGCTCTACCCACTCCTGAACGTTCGGATTCTTCCGGTCAGCCTCAGCTTTTTTTTCAAACGAAAAGCTATCGTCGGCTTCGAGCATCATGAACATGCGCGTTCCCCGAAGATAGATCTCGAGATCGCGAACGCCTTCATCGTTTATGCTTTTCGTGATCGCGGGCCAAATCTTCTTGGGGTAGCGTTTGTACTCCGCGATCAAAGCCGGATCGTCGTTCAAGTCCAAGGTCCGACCATAGCGTCTGCTCAGGCCAACGCTCCCTCACTCTGGGGAGAGACGTGTCCCGTCGACGCCGCGGAGGGCTTATATCCGGACAAGCCAAAATAAAGGATGAACACGTAACACAACATTGGCACGACGAAGGCCCTCTGGATGCTCGACGCATCCGAAATACGCCCCATGATCGCGGGGAAAAACGCGCCGCCGATAATTGCCATGACTAGAAGCGATGAACCACGTTTGGTTTGCGAACCGAGGCCCTTGATGCTCAGCGCAAAGATAGTGGGGAACATGATGGAGTGGAAGAATCCGATAAGCACGACGGCTGCAACCGGGATCAGGCCGGAACCCAGCAAAGCAACGGCAGCACAAAGCAGCGACGCTGCGGCGAAGAGCGACAACAGGCGCGGCGCGGCAATCTTCTTCATGGTGGCGGAACCGGCGAAGCGGCCGATCATGAATCCGATCTGGTGGAGCAGTAAATACAGCGCGGCCGTTTTTGCTGGCGTTCCGGGAACGGCAAACTGCGCATAGCGAATGACAAAGCTCGCCACTCCCACCTGCGCGCCCACGTAGAAAAACTGAGCGATAACACCCTTCACGAGGTGCGGATGAGATAGCACGCTCGCAATGTTCTGTTCCGGCGTTGCAATGTCCGCTTCGGCGGGCGCGTCCTCGACGTCCGGCAGGTCGGCGAGTTGGATGAGCACCGCGACGACCACAAAAATTCCCGCAATGATTAGATATGGGCCTTTCACCGTGCTGGCCTCCGCCGCTCGATAAGCCGCCAGTTGTCCCGCGCTCATCGCGGCAATTTGTGACGGGGCAACGACGTCGGTAAGAATAAAAGCTCGTCCGACAAGCGGAGAAAGCACCGCGCCCACGGCGTTGAACGACTGCGCAAAATTCAGCCGCCGCTCGGCGCTGGCCGCGGGCCCCAGAATGGTCACGTAGGGATTCGCGGCCACTTCCAGGAAGCTCTGTCCGGAGGCCATCACAAACAGCGCAAAAAGAAAGAAACTGTAGACACGCGATGAAGACGCGGGCACAAAGAGCACGGCACCCACCGCGCAGAGGAACAGGCCCGCAAGAATTCCTTTCTTGTATCCGATTTTTTCCATCAGTCGCCCGGCGGGAAATGCGGCCAGGAAATAACCCCCAAAAAAGGCGACTTGAATGAACGACGACTGAAAATCGGTTAGTCCAAAGGCTTTTTTCAAATGTGGAATCAGAATGTCGTTGAGGTTGACCCCGAAAGCCCACAGGAAAAACAGGCTGGTGATCAGAATAAAAGGCACGCGAAAGCGGCGCTCCGTCACCGGAACGGATTGCTCATGCTCCACTGCGTCTCCTTGAGAAATTGTCATACTCTCTCCCCGTTAGGTGAGTGCGCGATCCAGGTGCGTGTACCCGCCGTCCACAAATACGTGCTGCCCGGTGATGTGGCTGGCTCTTTCCGAGAGCAGGAATAGAACCGTGTCGGCGATCTCCTCCGGCTTGGTCATCCGTTTTCCTAGCGGAATTTTCGAAATAATCGCGGCAAGCTTTTCCTCGGGATTCGGAAACCCGGACAACCATTGCCGATAGAGAGCCGTCATAACTTCCGCAGGGATGACCGCGTTCACGCGAATGCCCAGGGGAAGCAGTTCCGCAGCCCATTCTCGCGTGAGGCCTAGAATCGCGGCTTTGGACGCCACGTAGCCGGAGGTTCCTCCCTGGCCGGTCACTGCAGTTTTCGAGCTGAGGTTGACGATCGAGCCTTGCGATTGTTGGAGCGCGGGCAAAGCGTAGTGAGCCATCGCGTAATAGTGCACTAGGTTTAGTTCCAGTGACGCGATAAACCGCTCGGGCGTGCCGTGCTCGAGTCCGACATGGTCGTTCGCGCCGACGTTATTGACGAGAGCGTCAAGGCGACCGAATTTCTGTAGCACCTGCTCCACGGTCTTGCGGCAGGTCTGCGGCGCGGTGATTTCGCCTGCAATGAATTCGCATTCCACGCCGGAGCTTCGCAGCGTGGATTGCAATTGCTGCCCCGCTTCCGCGTCGCGATCGAGAAAAACAGGGATCGCGCTCTCGGCGGCGCAGGCGCGCACAATCGCTGCACCGATTCCCTTCGCGCCTCCGGTCACGAGAACAACTTTTCCTTTTAGCTGAAGATCCATAGGGTATCCACCCAAGTTGAAGAACCCGCCATCCCTGGGATAGGCGACGCCGGGAATGAACCATGCTTCGTCGGAACAAAGAAACACGGCGAGCGAAGCGACCTCCGACGTTTCTCCCCTTCTCCCTAACGGTTGTGACTTGGCCAGTTTTCCCGCCGGACATTGCCGGCGCCGCTGCTCGCGCTCGCGTTCGTCACAGCGAAACCCCTCGCTTCCACGGAATAAAATCTTCCTGACCTTTTTCCTCCGCCGTGGTACGAATCTTGCCGCTCGCCACTTGAATCACGAACTCGAGAATATCTTCTCCCGTCTGTTCGATCGTCTTTTCTCCGGAAACAATTCCGCCGGTGTCGACGTCGATGATGTCCGGCATGCGCCGTGCCAGCGCCGAATTGGTGGAGAGTTTCACGACCGGCGCAATGGGATTCCCGGTCGGCGTTCCCAGGCCCGTGGTGAACAGCACCACACTGGCCCCCGCGCCCACTTGCGCGGTCACACACTCCACATCGTTTCCGGGCGTGCACTGCAGATGCAGTCCCGTCTCCGTCGCATATTCGGGATAGTCCAGCACAGCCGTCACCGGAGATGTCCCACCTTTCTTCGCCGCGCCGGCTGATTTCATGGCGTCGGTCAAAAGACCGTCGCGCATGTTCCCCGGGCTGGGATTCATTTCAAAACCGGACCCAACTGCTTTAGCCCGCGCGTTGTAACTTGTCATCAGCCGCATAAAGCGGTCGGAAACTTCTGTGCTCCTGCTGCGATTAATGAGTTCTTGTTCGACACCGCACAATTCCGGAAATTCCGACAGGATGGTCCTCCCACCGAGCGCGGCCAGCAGATCCGAGGTGTGGCCGATCGCCGGGTTCGCCGAGAGTCCGGAGAAACCGTCAGAGCCTCCGCACTTCAGGCCCAGGCACAGACTGGAAAGAGGAGCGCCGACCCGCCGGCACTCATTCGCTTTCATCAAGCCGAGAAAGGTTTCCCGAATGGCCTGCGTCAACATCGCCGATTCCGTGCCGCTTTGCTGCTGTTCCACAATCACCAGCGGCTTATCGAAGTTCGGATTCCGCTTGCGCAACTCGGCGCGCAAAATCGGAATCTGCGCATGCTGGCAGCCCAGGCTGAGCACCGTAGCTCCCGCCACGTTGGGATGATGAATGTAACCGGCGATGAGTCCGCAAAGATTGCTCGCATCCTCCCGCGTTCCTCCGCAGCCGCCGTCGTGAAGCAGAAACCTAACGCCATCCACATTTTCGAAAACCCGCGAACGTTCGGGACTTGCATTCTCCCCGAGCAGCGCATGGGTCTTGATCTCTTCCCCGCGCCCATCTCGATAGAGTCGCGCCAATTCCGCGACCTGACTCCGGTATCCCCGCGGCGCCGCAAAACCCAGTTCTTCCTCGAATGCTTGCTTCAGCACGCCGATGTTCCGGTTCTCGCAGAACACCAGCGGCACGACGATCCAATAGTTTCGTGTGCCGATTTGTCCGTCGCTTCGCCGGTAGCCCAGAAACTCCCGCTCGTTCCATCGCGAAACGTCCGGTGGAGCCCATGCGAACTCGTCTGTTTTTTGGTGGAAGGCTGCGGCCTGGTGGTGGAGATTCCCCACCGTCAGAAGTCCACCCCGAGGGATTGGCTTGACCGCGGTTCCCACGATCACGCCGTACATCCGCACGCTTGCCCCGATCGCTAACTCTTCGGTCGCAAACTTGTGTTTCGCGGGAACATCCGATTCCAGCGTATAGGTTTGCGAGTCGAAAGGAATCTGCTCACCTTCTCGCAGGTCGGCGAGCGCGATCAGCACATTGTCCCTGGGGTCGAGTTTGAGCACCTTATTCGGCATCCAAGTTCAGACTTCCCTGCAAACGACTCGGGTCCGCACGCACGTGTGGCTAACGCAAGTCGACCTAGGCGACCACCCCAGAATGAACGGATAATTCTCCGCTCGCTCGAGTCCTCATCGGGGTTTCCCTTCGAATGAATCAGGCTGCAATCTCGCCCGGGCTGACTTCGTCCACGTAGCACCAGATCCAGGTTTCTCCGGGCTCGATCGAACGAATCAGTGGGTGTTTGCTGTGGTGAAAGTGTTTGGTGGCGTGCTTGTTCTTGGATGAGTCGCAGCAGCCCACATGACCGCAGATCAGGCACAAGCGCAGGTGGACCCAGGTGTCGCCAAGTTTGACGCACTCCTCGCACACGTGCGTCTTGGTTGTTCTTATTTTGATTTGATCAAGGTGAGTACATTCCTGTGGCATCGCGCCCTCCGCGCATCAGCGCATCGAATCACGATATTAGATCACACCGCGCACCACGCGACATCTAAGTTTGGAACCGGCCTTGGAACCGGCTCACCTGTTCGTCCGAGCTCACCGCGCTCGACGGCCCCGCGCACCTACTCCGCGATGAGCAAGCTTTCCGCAAACGGCCACTGCCCATCCACCCACTGCGCCTCGCAGCGGAACCCCGCGTTTTCCGCCATCTGGAAGACTTCCTCTGGAGAATACTTGTGGCTGCTCTCGGTCCAGATCGTCTCTCCCTCCAGAAATTCCACGCTCAACGCTGCTGCCGGAATGTTTACCGTCTGCGCCCGCGCCGAACGCAAGCGCATCTCCACGCTGCGGGCTTCGTGGTTGATTCTGGCCACGTGCGCGAACTGACTCAAATCAAAGTCAGCCTCCAACTCGCGATTGATGCGCGCGAGCAGATTCAGATTGAAAGCAGCGGTCACGCCCAGTTCGTCGTCATAAGCGTCCAACAATTGAGGACTGGGCTTTTCAAGGTCGGTGCCCAGCAGAAGTGAATCCCCAGGCTGCAGGATGCGGCGAACCTCCTCCAGAAACTTGATCCCGGCCGGCCGGTCGAAGTTACCGATGGTGCTGCCCAGAAACAAAACCAGAAGATGCTGCTGGCTGTGCCGGTGCGCGGCGATTTCCAGCAACCCATCCAGATACTCCCGTTCGAAGCCGAGGATGCTCACGCAATCGATGTCTCTGAGTTCGCGCTCGCACATGACCAGCGCGGCGCGCGATATTTCCACCGGATAATAAAAAGTGCGCTGGCGGCGAGAGAGCGCTTCGAGTATCCACCGGGTTTTTTTTCCGCTACCGCTGCCGAGTTCCGCCACCGCGACCGAACCTGGCAGACGCTCCACAATCTCGGTCGCGTGCCGGCGCAGCAGGCGCTCATCCGCGCGGGTCAAACCATACTGTGGAAGATGGCTGATCACTTCAAACAACGCCGAGCCCACGTCGTCGTACAAATATTTCGAGGGAAGTTCTTTTTGGATCGGGTTGGTCAGCCCGGCGCGCACATCCCCGGCAAAGGCGGACGCGGCGTTGGCCGTAATTGTGTGAACCAGCATTTCGTACCCCTTTCCACGTCTCCAGCAATCGTCTTCGGCAACCCTCAGCGACTAACGCAGCGGAATCCGGAATAAACATATTGGTAGTGCGGCTGGAACCAGTTGCGAAAACTGGGCCGCAGCATGCATGCCGCGGTCCGCGCCGACCCGCCCTTCATCACCAAGTGCTTGCCATCAAAGAAATCAGCAGAGTAACCACGGTAGAACGGAAATGGCTCAAACCCCGGAAATCGATCGAAAATAGTTGACGTCCATTCCCATCCGTTGCCAACCATGCCGTGCACACCAAAAGCGCTCCGGTCTTCGGAGAATGCGTTCACGGAGACTGGATTCCATCGGCGAAAATCAAAATTCCCGGCTCTCGAATTCAGATCAGGCTTGGAATCCAAATCGAGTGTGGTCCCGTACGCGGCTCGTTGCCACTCCGCTTCCGTGGGCAGCGATTTCCCCGCCCAGCGAGCATACGCCTGCGCCTCCGCATGACTCACATAGACTGGCCAATCCAGCGGCAACCGCACCTCGTCGAACATCGTGCGGTAGAACCATTCACTGCCGTCTTGCCTCCAGAAAACGGGATGAGAGATTCCCGTCTGCGCTTTCCAGCCCCAATCTTCCTCGCTCCAGAATGCACGGGTCTCATACCCTCCGGCTTTGAGGAACTCGAGATACTGCCGGTTGGTGACTTTGTATGGATCGATTTCAAACCCATCCACCTCGACCGTGTGGGCGGCGAATTCGTTATCCCAGCCGAAGGTGTCAGACTCGCGCGAAAGACCGAGCGTCACCGAACCAGCAGGGATGCGGAGCATATTTTTCGTCACCGCAGCAGCAGAGGGGGCGGGCGGATCCGCTTGCGGAATTTTCTGATCGAGGGGCAACTGATGCAGCATGTAGGCCAGAGTTTCCAGATGCATCAGCCGGTGCTCGATAGCCACCTGGAGCAGAGTTCGCAAGGAGAAGCCGTCGCAGGCCGGGGAATCACAAGCCAGATCGCCAGCCGTCAGCTTTTCGTCCAGCGCGGCACGGGAACGTCCCACATAGTCGTGCACATTGCGCAGGGAAGGCCAATCCGCGGGTACGTCGGCCGGCAAGCCTCCATCGACAGGGTCAATGCCAAAGGCGAAGAGCCGGTCCAGTTCGGGCTGCGCACTGTTCAGTCCGAAGACGCGATGCCCGAGCAGATTCCAATCGAACGCTTCGAGGTGCCCGATATAAAAGACGATGCGGTGGCGCTGTGGAATCGGCCGCTCGTAGAGGAAGTCGCTACGAACGACGTTGAAAAGCGCGTCACTTTGACGGCGAGCATGGAACAGGCGGCTGGCTAGTTCACGACTGGTTTCGGAGCTGGTCTGGGTGGCTAACATTCGTGCCTCCAGTTTTTTTTGCCGCAGAAAGCGCCGCCGGTTCGACCGTGCGACGCTCCGACCGTGCGAATCCTGCGAAA